>Ga0315909_10001035_pt1 | contig 37586 bp, 61 predicted proteins | sample LakEriMetagenome_11_FD_203527 | JGI IMG/M metagenome (GOLD analysis project Ga0315909, IMG submission 203527) | Freshwater fungal communities from buoy surface, Lake Erie, Ohio, United States - Buoy 2 MA125 | ecosystem: Environmental > Aquatic > Freshwater > Lake | place: USA: Lake Erie, Ohio... | reverse complement strand
CCGCAGATAGGATTTGAACCTATATCGTACATCTTAGAAGGATGGTGCATGATCCGTCATGCTGCTGCGGCAAGGAACCTCCCTATTTGAGCATCGTTGAGAGGCTTGGGAGGGGCAGGACTTACAAGAGGTTTGGACCCCCGCTGCCTATGCAAGTATTATAGAGCAGTCAGGTCTTGAAGTCAAGCCTTTGCTTCTTTACGAGCGGTCTTCTCTTCTGTGATTTCGCCTCTACGGGTCTTGACCAGTTTGGCAATCTCTTGAAGTGCCTTACGGGCACGGGTGCCTGCTGCGTTGTTTCCGGCAGCAAACTTTTCGTCCTCTACTTTCCAAGATTCAACAGCATTCAGTAGTTCTTGTGATACAGACATAATAATCTCCAAAATAAAATAGGATATGTTTATATAGCTAGTTTTTAGTGCAGTTTTCTGCCCAGGGAGCACATATTCTCATCGGTGGGGCAAGTTTTTTACATTCATCGGTATAACATAAGGTCTCATCATTCACTTCATCGATGTAAATTGGTTTATATTTTTTATCATAATCGGAAATAATCCGATCATACTCAGGAATTACATCACGAATTGCCCTATCAACTTCTAGTTCAATTCTGGCATCTAGTTCCTTTTCACTCTCAGTTCTTGGAAGTTCATGACTTAAACCAAACTGCTGAAGAATTAGGGTATAAATTTTCCAAAGATCTTTTTCACTGATCTTTAACCATCCAGATAAAGCAACTATAATCAATACGATAATAGAACTAAAAATAACTGACTTTATTTTTTTGGAACTTACATCAGGAAGAGTAGTAAATTTCCCATCCCTAACCTCAAAGAGTCTAAACATTATTCTTCTCGTATTCCTTAATTGATTTATCCAGGACTCTCTCAATTCTATAAGTTATGAGTTCAGGATCTTGAATTATATAATCATTCAAAACATCAATACCCACAGAGAGTTGAACTTCATCTAGTAAATTAAAAACTTTTTTCTTTTGAACTCCAGGAATGAGTGAAATTATATCCAATGAGAAATGAACAATCGCACCAATCTTAATCCATTCTTTTAGAGGTTTCTTTTCCTTTCCGTACTTAAACTCAAAGATATTAAACTTGCTCATCTAAAAAATCCTCTAGAGCATCATCTACCATTTGTTTGGCATCTATTTTCTTTTTTGGTTCTTTCATCTTTTTGGTATCAAAGGTGAGTGTCGGTGTGATGTTTCCGTTCTCTTCCACCTTGACCTTTGCACCGAATGGAGTTCCTTTGGGTTGAACTTCAATTTGATTATGAGAATTTAGTTTAATATCACCAATATCAGTTTCTACTTTTAAATATCCTGCCTTTGCGGCAATATCAATAATTTCTTCTGGTTCTTCTGGAAGATTTTCTATTGACATTAAAAAAGGGAGTATAGAACTCCCCAATATTTATTCTCCTACTTGCTCTTCTACAGTCTCTTCCTCAGTATCTACTTCTGGAAGAGTTACTCCAGTTTGAGCAAGATATTCGATTGCTCCTTGAACTTTCCAAAAAATTTCCCTATTCTTGGAAATTGATTCTTCCAATTCATTTCTTTGTTGCAAAAGTTGTGCAAGATGTTGTTGTTGTTCAGTCATATTCTTTAATAGTAATCCGTTTTATTTAGAAAAATTAAAAAAAGGGAGAACATCGGTTCTCCCCATATATTTATTTAAGTCATCAAACTTCAGTTAGAACAAGACGATTTGCATAACCATAAGCAAAGTCAGTTCTTGCTCCATGATGACCCCAACGAATCCACTTACTTGCAAGACGCATGTAATGAGTAATAGACCCACCTGGAGTCTTCATATAAGGTTCAATCATCTTCCAATCACCTTCATGCAACATGTAGTCAAGTTGTGCATCCAGTGAAGAAGGATTAGCACCAATACGAGCAGAATGTCTTCCAAGTCCATAGAAACGAGGAGCATTGGTCCATTGGATAAGACCATATCCCCCACCACAGTTAGGATAGGAAGTTCTAGCACCACCTTCGCAAATATTAGGAACGAAGGTAGACTCTTGTCGGATATTGCCCATAATGGTAGCTAGGGCGTTTTTGTCAGTAATACCACGCTTCTGGAGGAATTCCAGAGTTCGTGATTCATTAGTATTGCATCCTTTACAAACTAATCGTTTTACTTTAGGTTTTTCGGGAACAACCTCTTTGGTCTCTGTCTCTTGTGTATGACCTTCAGGAACAATTGCGAAAGGCGGTTGTTGTACTGAAGATGTTGCCATACTCGGTGCTGGCAGTGTTGCCGCTGATGTTGCAACCGCACCTAGAAGAGCTACGGTCACATTTGTTAGGTTTTTAAGCATTAATTTTAATTGAATTCGGCATCCGTATAGAAAGGGGGTACACCCTTTTCTCAAAGGGCACTTTCCACGGCTCTAAGTGTCACGGTCACAGACTCATAACGAATACTCCGCTCATAACGGAGATTTTTTCATAATAAGTTAATATTTAGGATTTGTCAAGTGTTCCAGTTTGGAAAGTGTCTCAAGATAAATATTATGTTATGCCTTGAGACAAATGGCAAAATCCGCAAACAAGGGTAAAAAAGGTTCTGCTGGTGGAAAGCAGTCCAAACAAAATTCTGGTAATGCGACTGCTAAAAAAGCAAAAAATGGTGGTAAGAAAAAGTGAGGATGTATGCCAAGGGAATTCAATACTCCTCATAGAGAACCTTGGAACGCGCCTATACATAATATTCTAAAGGCAATAGATAATCACACTCAAGAGTACTTCAAGAGTGGTGATATTTGGCATTTAGAAAAAGCGGATATGTTGAGAAACTATCTACACGAACTTAAGACTTGGATACATAAAACAGAAGGAAGGTTATGAGTGAAGTTGTTTGGAGTGTAAATATATTGTTGGGTGTTGGTCTCATAGGAGTTATTTGGTGTATCTACAAAATTCTTATCTGGGATAATGAAGAAAAAGATTCTTCCGATACTCATCCTCATTAGATTACTGTCTAATGATGGTTTTTTTAATGAAAATAGGAACATCAAAATAAAACAACAACCGCCGGAAGTTCGTTCGGCAATTCGTAGAACCTGGAAAAGAGGTAAGAAAAATGTATCAGTACAAAATAAAAAAGATCAATAGAGTCATAGATGGTGACACTGTTGATCTAGATATTGATTTAGGTTTTGATATTACAATCTCCCATAGAGTTCGTCTCAAAGATATTAATGCTCCCGAAACTAGAACTAAAGATTTAGAAGAGAAAACAAGAGGTTTAGCAGCAAAGGTATGGTTAGAAGAACAACTCTCCCGTGAAGGTGAGTGGATCATTGAGACCTACAAAGAGGACAAGTATGGAAGAATACTTGGCACTCTTTATCTTGTAGGTGATTCAACCACAATTAATGATTGGATGATGAATGAAGGTATTGCCGAACCTTATTCGTAAAAGTCAACAGCACCAAAATCATCAGGATAATCAGGAACCTGAAAATCAATAACAAGTGAAGAAATCTGGGGATCATCAAAATTTACATTATCATCAAAAGATGGAATGTCTTCATGCCAGTGAGCTCCTGGATTTTCGCTCACGAATCTATCAACATAAGATCCAATTGAATCTTGATCATTTTCAGCATTATTATGGTCGAGCGAATTACCTGGAGCATCTTGGTCTCCGTTTCCGAATCCATTATTTCCTCCCTTTTCAGGTTTTCCTCCACCTCCTCCATTATCATTATCATTTTGAGGATTGTTACCCTGTCCTCCATCGTTCTTTGAATCTCCTGGCGGTTGATTAGTTTCTGGATCTTGTCCATCTTGATGATTTCCTTTACCAGCATTGTCAGATGCTCCAGTTTCTCCGTCCCAAGGTGAATTACCAACTTCCTTATCATTACCAGGATTTCCTTTGCCAGGATCTTCGGGATCTTCAGGGTCTTCGGGATCCTCTGGATCTTCAGGGTCTTCGGGATCTTCAGGGTCTTCGGGATCCTCTGGATCTTCAGGGTCTTCAGGGTCTTCAGGGTCTTCAGGGTCTTCGGGATCTTCAGGGTCTTCGGGATCTTCAGGGTCTTCGGGATCCTCTGGATCTTCAGGGTCTTCGGGGTCTTCGGGAGGATCAACTGGTGGAACGGGGGGGTCTGCAGGCGGTTCTTGTTCTGGTAAATCATCAACAATAACGCTATCGTCAACAATATCCCCACTCCCAAAAGATATAGTATTAGGATCAAAAGAGATGTCATTTTTTTCAACTGGAGTGATGTCTATTCCATAAGATTTAAATGCTTCTGCTGGGGTAATGTTTCTTAAGATCACATTATCTCCAGAAGATCCATAAGATTCCAATGCTGGATTAGAAAAATCAATTCCTGCAGTAACTTCAACTTCACCAACGTTACTTGATGGAGCAGTTTCTATTGGAGTATTATCTATACCCTCACCTACTGGCGTGTATCCACCAGGAAAACGAGTAGCAGCATTAGGATCATGTGGTATTTGATCCTGAGATTGCTGACTCGTCTTGAGTGTTTCTTCACCTTGTAATGCTAATTGCTCTTCCATAATTTTACCCATATAAATCTATTTATTTTGCCAAAGTTTTCCTTCAGAAATTCTCCTTCTCATTAATCCCAGTTCTACATTAGTCCCAGGATTACGATAGAGTTTTAATGCTTCAGGTACTTTAGACCATTCCTTATTTTTTAGAACCCCTGTTATCGTATTAAAGTCAGGGCTTCCGTAAAAATGAGCGCCAAGATTATAAGCAAAGCTAAGAATTGCGCCTTGTTGATTTTCATTCATCTCTCCCCAATAAGGAATTTTTTGTAGTGCAGGAAGAAATTCAGTTTTAAGTTGTTGTTCTAATAAGAGGTTTGCACTTTGAATATCTATCTTATCCTTAATATTAAATGGTTTCCCATCAAAGTTTTTAGTACTTCCCCATCCAATTGTTATAGGAAGATTTCCAGTTAGAGGATCATAGTATGCGGTAGAACTAAAGTCTTCAAATTCTTTAATTAAAAAGACACCACTTTGAGGAATTTGTGATGTCGTTTCTACTTTTTTGCGTGGAAAATTCGACCCCAACCAGTCTTATCCTTTGTACTTTCTAACCAACGATATTGAAGATCTGATCTCTTATAAACTGCACCTTTACCATTTGTTACTGCACCCGTATATCCATCATTTAGAGAACCATATGGATCATTTACAACGTAGTCACTTCCTTTCTTACCGACCACTACACACATGTGCCCACCAGTAGGAGCAGATAAAGTGCCACGGTGAAGAATACCGATAACAACGGGTCTCCCAGCAGCAAGCTCACGATCAAGATCAGAAAACCCAAGATTATACCTAAACTCAGACTTAAGTCCATAAGAAGCAAGAACACTGGTTTGAACTGAATGATCAGTCGTGTCCCCAGTTGCGAGAACTTTTTTAAGGTAGGCATCATCGCCCTTTTCTCCTGGAAGTGTGCCCGGTTTAAAGTACTCAAGGCACATTGCACAGGAAGAAGAATTACAAGTTCTATCTGGTTGAGTATAGTTATCTACCTGAGGAAAATAAGGAACGTTTAGAATTCCTGGTTGTTCAGGAGGTGCTTGTTTAGTTCTAAAAATACTAACCCAAACACTAGAGTCATCCATTAACTCAGGTGCTTTAGCAAGTAAATCCTTTTCAAGTTGCTCTACTGCTGCAACATGATTTGGATTTTTTTCATCATAATATTGAAAAAAATTATGAAGATCAATCTGCATCTTTTTCGTCTCCTAAGTATTCAAGTGAAAAAACATCATGTTCGGGAATATCGGGATCCATCCATTCATTAAACTCTGCCTGAATTGCATGAGCGTCCTCAATACTCTTATTTTCACACAAGGTATGTATGCGGTCAATTGCCCAATCGTGAGAATTTCTAAGAGTCTGTTCCAGTAGCGTCATCATAATAATCTTTTCGAAAATATCTAGAGAGAATATTGCTATTGTAGTACGCTGGAACTCCAGAGTCAAGTGATTCAGTCAGTACATTATTTAGAAAAAGTTGTCTTGTTTCCTCAAAGTTACATTTACCTTTGGTCTTATGAAGACTTATAATGTCTCTACCGAAGAACTCTTTGCCATATTTAATTACATCTTCCTTTAGTTCAGGGCAAGAACCATAATAATTTTTCCAATCAGATTCTGACTTTACTTTTCTCTTCTTTCCTTTTGGGGTTCTGAATTGCCAAAAGTACTTCCTTCCCAAATATTTCCGATTCGTTGTAGAGCAAGAAATGAGATATACAAAACCAAAATAATCTTGAATATGAGAAGACTCAAAAACTTCTCCATTATATTTCCAAGGGTTCTCATAGCTCATATAAAGTAATCTTATGAGCTATTATTTATCTTCAACGGAGACAAACCTAGTCTAGCAATAAAAAAGCACCTCGTCAAGAGGTGCTTTGAGTTATGTTAGAATACTTAAGTTTTATGGTCTTCTTTTATTAATCATTTGTTGATTCTTTTCAGGACCAACACTTAAAAAATCTTTAACTGGTTTAGCAACTACATTTAGACCTTTGGCAATACTACCGACCGCTTTTTTTTCCTGCTCTGGAGTTTGATTGGCAGGTTTTAAAACAGTGTTAATAGCGTTAGCAGCACCAGTTACTATGCCAGAACCTTCAACAATACTTTTAATAGTTTCATCATCCATTTCCATCATCACATAAAGAGCTTCGTCTAAGGTCTCTACATGCCCCGCTGAGGTTAGGTATTCTAGTACTAAGTCGAATGCATCCATCTTTTCCTCCTTTGTAATAAGTGGTCTTGGTGCTGGCATAGGTGCAGATCCACCAGACTGAGCTGCCCTAAGAATTTCTCTCTGAGATTTTGTTCCAACCTTGTCGATCATTGCCTTATTTGCTAAAGCCCAGGTTGTTAAATCTTTTGTTCTATCTCCCGTTTGCATAGATACTGAACGAGTAGGTGTTGGGCGAGCAGCAGATGGTCGAGCAGCTGGTGCTGGAGCAGCTGGACGGGCAGATGGTACTGCTGGAGCAGCTGGACGGGCAGATGGTGCTGCTGGAGCAGCTGGACTGGTAGGTGTGGAAGATTGTGCTCTTGGAGCTTGAGATCCAGAATTAGATCTCCCAGGTGCTGGTTTTGGTTTTAAGGAGGAAATATCTTTTTTGATTTGTTCCGTTCCTCTCATTCTTCCATATCTTTCAATCTCAGTCTTAAGACCCTCAGATCCTAAATCTTTCGAATCAACTGGATACCATTTACCATTTACAATATATCCCGGTTTTCCACCTTTAGGAGCAAAAACTGCCTTTTCGTAAATTATTTCCATTATCTTCTTATTCTAATAGTTCCTTGTGGAGTTAAATCTAAATTGGGTTTTTTATCTGAAGCAGCAGGAACTGCTTCACCTTTAGCAGCTCGAATTGCTCGATCAGCGGCAGTTATAGGTCCACCACCAGTTGGTCGTGTAGCACCTTCATAACCACCTTTAACTGCTCCGGTAACTGTTCCAGTAGCAGTATTAAGAATTCTTTGTGGAACTTCAGGTTTAACTATTGAAGCACCTGTAACAGCAGCTGTCGCTAGCTTTTGCCCTTGCCTTACTTTTGCTCCCAATGCTGTTGTTGGTTTTGTTCCAAATCCTGTTACTTGTTTAACAACAGGTTTAACTATTCCTTTAATTACATTCCAGGCAGCTGCCAATTTTCCTTCTTTAATAGTAGTTTCAGTTATAATTTCACCTTCTAACAACCCTGCTTCAATCAGAGCATTGCAAATTTCAATTGATAAAATGTCACAAAAATCTTCCTCTGTTATAGTTTCTGTAGTTTCTGCAGTTTCTTGTTTCTCTTGATAAATGTTTTCATACAAAGATTCAATTTGCTGTATTTGTTTTAGCGATAAATTATCCATTTTTATTTTTATAAAATTTTTTCTTAAAAATATTTATAATAAAAAGCAACTAAAAAACAAAATGCAAAACAAGTCCAATTACCAGTCCAAGAATAAAATAACGTTCAGTCAGTACTTTTTTGAATAATCTGATAATATCATCACAAATGTAAATAATATCTGAACGAAGTTCACGCATCTCTTTACTCAAAAAAGAATTAGTTTTTTTAACAAAAGTTTTCATAATAAAATAACGTATGGTATCCCGCACTATACTAGCATACTTTCAAAAAAATTTCACCTGTTTAAAGGTCTGATTTGAGCGGGTTTTCCTGAAACGCCAGGTCCTCCAGATGGAACTAACTGATATAATCTTTGTTGTTGCGCTTGTCTTCTTTGCTGAGCAATCTTAACTGCTGCAGGTGCTAAAACTTCTTTTCCTAATGTATATCCAGCAGCTGCTGGTCCTAGTAGACGACCAAGACCAACTCCAGAAGTTGCAACATCAACTACTTTTCTTACAATTGAATTATTTCCACTTGCTTTTTTAATAACCTCTCCAGCAATCTCAGCACCTGCAGATCTACCAATTTTTCCTGGAACTGATTTAACATTAAATTCATTCAATTGATAAGCATTTTCACAAAATTGTTGAAAAGTCTTCATTTATTTCTACATTTTTAGATATTTATAAAAAAAGAGGGTACAAAGACCCTCAAGAAACATCATTATTTTTATCATTTAACCATACTTCAGTATAATCAAAATCACCAAACATAAATTGATCATACTCTGCAGCATCTTTATATGCATTTAAAATTTCTTGCTCACACCATTCATCATAGTTGGAATCCTGAGAAAGTATCTTTGGTAACATTAGATTATATTACAACCTGGTTCTAATATTTTATAAGTGTTTCCATCATAGACAACACCAGAGTAATATTCTGTATTATTAAAGACGGAAAACATATTATATTTTCTTTTATCTTCAAAAGGTGTTATATCTATCAAATTTCCATAAGTATTTTTCCAAATACTATGATATATTGCACACCCATAAGTTTTATCGTCAACATCCGTGATTAGATAATATCCACTTATTTTTTCTCCACCATAAGTATTCACATAATGATTTACATTATTGTGGCAGTTTGCGTCAGCACATAATGGTTTAGATACTACAGGAACTTTTAACAAAGTATTAGAGAACTTACAATACTCCTTAAGTTTTACCACGCACTCATCTTCTGGTAGTGATATTCTAAACTTTCTCAATACTCCATCCATTCTTTCTTGGTCCTTTTCTATCATAAAAAATTGCTGCGTGCATAGTTGCGTATGATATTTTATTTTGGCTACAAAACTTTTTAAGTTCTCCAAACACCTCAGTTTTTTCTCCAGAAGGACTTGTTATAAGATAAGTTACTGATGATGCAGATTTAAAACCTTCAGCAAATCTTTCTTTTGCTTTTTCACTTATTTTTCTTTTTCGTTCTTCACTGCAAGGAACACCATAACTTGGATTATTTTTTCCTGCTACCTTTTCACTTATTTTTTTCTTTGCTTCTTCGGTGTGCTTTCTACCACTAAACCCCCTTGTTCTTTGTCCTCCTGGTTTTCCTTCACCACCAAGATTTTGATTTAATAAAACTCCACCATCACATTTTCTTTTCCAGAGTGCTATATGTTTGATCTCAAGTTCTATTGCTTCCTCTTTTGATAACCCAGATTTTACAATCCACCTTCTTTCTTTTGGTGGAAGTAAGTTCGCTCCGTTACTTCTAAGATGTTTTGCGTGTAATCTTCTTGGTTTTCCATAACCAACATAAAAGGGAGAACAAAAGTCCTCCCTCAAATAATAATAAAGAATATAGGTATTCATTTTAAGACCGAACTCTAATATTATTTATATAATACTATATTTCAGTCTTAAAGTCAATCACAACTGGAATCCTGAGAAAGTATCTTTAGTAACATCCTGCTTGATTCCACCAACAATATATGACTGTACTTGAGTTTGTTGAGGTGCCACTTGGAGACCCTTGGAGGAAATCCAGTGCTCAGTCCATGGAAGAGGATTATTCTTAGCGGGAATATCATAAAGTGGGCGAAGTCCAATTGCCTTCATTCTACGATTCGCAATCCACTCAACATACTGCTGCAACAGCTTGTCATTTAAACCAATCATAGATCCATCTTTGAACAAATACTCTGCCCAAAGTTTTTCTTGATTGACAGCATTCTCAAAAGTATTATAGACCCACTGTTCTTCTTCTTTAGCAATACGTGCCATTTCTGGGTCATCACCTTCTTTCCATTTGTTAAGAATATTTTGAGTGATGACAAGGTGCTGATTCTCATCTCTGGCAATTAGTGAGATGATTTTTGCACTTCCTTCCATAAGTTTGAGTTCGCCAAATGCAAAACTGCAAGCGAAACTGACATAAAAGCGAATACCTTCAAGAATATTAACGTTTGCAACTGCTCTAAAGAGTTTGCGTTTGAGTTCATATCTTGCCTCTAATGCGGTTGGAACTTGTTCTTGAGCATACTTCCAGTCATTAGTTATCCCATAATGCTGAGCACTATTAATGAAATCATTGTACGCCTCAGTTACACTGACAGCACGTTCCATGATACGATCCTCCCTGAGAATCGTATCAAAAACTTCAGATGGATCCGAATAAACATTTTTAATGATATAAGTATAAGACCTAGAGTGAATCATTTCCATGAATTCCCAGACCTTCATACATGCTTCTAGTTCAGGAAGAGAGCAGTATGGTGCAAATGCCATACCAGGACCTCTTCCCTGAACCGAATCAAGCATTACCTGATACTTTAGGTTACTAGTAAAAATATGTTTTTGTTCGGGACGTAGAGATTGATAATCTCCACGATCTTTCTGTAAAGAAACCTCTTCAGGTCTCCAAAAATAACCTAATTGTTGTGTCGTGAGTTTATCGAAAATAGGATACTTATAAGAATCATAACGCTGAATACCCAGAGGTTGTCCAAAGAACATTGGAGATTTTTTTGTATCAACTTCTTCAGAGTTAAAAACTGTCATACCTCCGATATGTTGCATATTAACACTGTCCATATTCCTCTTAAAATTGAATTTGTTCATAGGTGTTTAATGTGCAAATTACCGTGTCCTCTTTTCCATCCACTTGGAATCTCTTCTTTTGAAGAAATTCTTTTACCAACAACTCCGTTATTTATCCAGAAAAAGGTGCCTTTATTTTTACATCCTTTTTTATTACCTATTTGTGCTGAAGACATTTTTTTTCTAGTTTCTTCAGTTTTTGGTTTGGACATTTTTCTTTTTGTTTCTTCACTTTTAAGAACACCTTTTCTAGTTTTAGACATTTTTTTCCTAATGTCTTTTGATAATTTTGTTCCCATTTGATATTCTGAAATAAATTTTCTACTTTGCTCAAACAGTTTGGAAGAAAAATTACACCTAGTCCCCATAGCGTTATATGCTCTATGAATGCTTATATTATCTGGATACATTTTAACTAATAATCTATGACATATTAAATGTTCTCTAGCAGTTAATTCTACTAAATTATCATTACAGTTAGACCCACCCATACACTTTGGTGTGATATGGTGGGTTTCTGTGTATATTTCCGTGATTCTTTTTTTCGCTCTACTAATAATTAAATTATATTGGCGAAAATAATCCATAGAAATTTTTGTCTGTATTTCCTATTTTAACATATTTCGTCAAATCTTACAACTTTCACAATCATCTTCATCAGAACTCATAATGTCATTCAAAATTGATTGAAGGTTTTCTTTTGATTCTTCAACCACTTCATCGGTCTTAATGTCATAAGTATTTTGGTAATATGCAGTCTTGTGACCCAACTTAAAGCAAGTAAGCATATCCTGTGCCATTACCGACACAGGTACTTCATTATTGGGATAATTCTCTGGATTATAGGACCAGTTTCCAGAAATCGCTTGATCAAAGAACTTTTGCATAACAGCAACAATATTAATATAACCACTATTGCTAGGCATATCCCAAAGAAGCGTATAATTGTTCTTAAGTGTTTGGTACTGTGGAACAATTTGCTTAAGAGGACCTTTCTTCGACTTCTTAACGGACAAGTACCCACGAGGCGGTTCAATTCCGTTTGTTGCATTTGACACAACGGAACTGCTCTCCGAAGGCATCTGTGCGGACAGAGTGCTGTTCCGTACTCCATATTGCTTGACACGCTCCCGAAGTGATTCCCAATCATAGTTAAGTTTATTAGGTACGATTTCGTCTACATCCTTTTTATACGTATCTATGGGAAGAATACCTTGTCCATATTTTGTTCTATGTGAGTATTCACACGCACCTTTTTCTTTAGCAAGATTAACTGTGGCATCAATCAAATAATATTGAAATGCTTCCGTTAAGTCATGAACAAGTTTCCATGCACCAGGATCACTGTAATTTTCACCGTGCTTGGCAAGATAGTGCGCAAGACCAATATAACCTACCCCAAGAGAACGACGTGCTCTAGTGGCAATTTCTGCTGCTCTAACTGGATATCCTTGAAAATCAATGAGTTCATCAAGACTCCTAACAGCAAGATCACAAAGAACTTCAAGATCTTCATTATCCCTAATTTTTCCAACATTAATAGCACTAAGAATGCAGAGAGCAATTTCCCCATTTGGATCATCAATATGTTGAATAGGTTTTGTTGGGAGAGTGATTTCCTGACAAAGATTGCTCATCTCAACTTTATCCATAAAGGAAGAGTGAGAGTTGCAGTGGTCAATATTCATAATATAAAGACGACCAGTTTCTGCACGTTCCTTTAGGAGGTCCAGAAAGAGATCTTGAGCTCCGATAGTCTTTCTAGAAACAGACTCATCTCGTTCGTAACGTACATATAACTCGTCAAAAGAATCAGTTCCAAAAGCATCATATAAACCAGGAACTGAGTGGGGTGAGAAGAGAGAGATTTCTTCGTTTTTGATGAATCGCTCATAGAACAGTTTAGAGATTTGGATACTGTAGTCTAACTTACGAACACGATTATCCTCAGTTCCCTTATTATTTTTCAATACTAAAATGTCTTCTATTTCTTGGTGCCAGATAGGAAAGTGAACTGTAGCAGAACCACCTCTGATGCCGTTCTGAGTGCAGCATCGGACAGTTGCCTCAAACTTCTTAAGGAAGGGGACAACGCCTGTGTGCTGTACCTCTCCGCCTCTGATTTTAGCGTTGATACCACGGATTCTACCAGCGTTGATGCCGATGCCAGCCCTTTGTGCGACATATTTACCAATAGCCATATCGCTGCTAAAGATACTATCGAGGGTGTCATCAACATCAACGAGAACACAAGATGCATATTGGCGAAGTGGGGTTCGCACTCCTGCCATAATCGGCGTTGGGATGTTGATTTTGTGCTTACTGATTGCGTCATAATACTTCTTAACGTAATCTAAACGTGTTTCTTTTGGATATTTTGAGAAGATAGTAGCGGCAATCAAAAGGTACATAAATTGTGGCGTCTCATAGAGAGCACCAGAACTCCTATCCTGAACAAGGTACTTATCAACTACCTGACGAAGACCTGCATAAGTGAACAGATAATCACGCTCGTGGTCAATAAAAGATTGAAGTCTATCAAACTCCTCATCATTATAAAGACTTAAAATCTCAGCATCATAAACACCTCTACCAACACAACGCTCTACGTGCTGCTTGACAGTTGGACACTCGTGCATACGACCAAACAACTGCTTGCGGAGAGCGAACAGAAGGAGGCGAGCAGCAACGAACTGATAATTAGGATGATCTAAATCAATTAAGTCAGAAGCAGAACGAATCAAAATTTCTTGAATTTCTGCTGTTGTAATACCATCATAAAATTGAATACCAGACTGCATTTCAACCTGCGATGCAGACACACCAGCAAGATCTTTACATGCCTCTTCCACCATTACATGAAGTTTATTTAAATCAAGGGGTTCAGTTTTACCATCCCTCTTAACGACTTTTGTTCCGTTGCTCATATTTTTTTCCAGTTGTTAAACTTAATTTTTGCTTCTAAACCTGAGTATGTATTTGATTTTAACACATCCATAACATTAAGTCCAGCGAGCACCATATCATTGATATCTTTTTGCTCGATAGTTGTTGGCCAAATAATTACCTTATCTCCCCTGTTAATGGTTTTTGATATTCTGTTGACGATTTCTCGATTACGTGGTTCGTTATCATAAACGTAAATATAATCGCACCAACCAAACGACCCAATATCAACGTCGGACCCACACATAGCAACAGCATTTTGTACAAACGTGGAGTCGAAGGGTCCTTCAACAATGTAAATGGGTTCCGAAGAATCCACTTGATCGAGACCATAAACTTTTGGTGCATCATCAGCAAGCATTACAGTGATATATTTATTTTGCGAATAACCAAGTGCTCTGCCCTGAAATCCAATTAAATTACATGCAGTATCGTATAATGGTATGATAATACGACTCTCATCTCTACTGATAGTGTCGAATGTTTGTTTTTGAGTATTCACCCACTTCTTAAAATTGTCAGTAAAATAAAACTTTTCTGGATTTAGTTTTCTTTTTTCCAAATATTCTTTGGCAATTAGAACTTCTGTTGCTTTAGGTAAATCTAATTTTTTTTTAAAAACCGGTTTTACAAAGTCAAATTTTGGTTCTTCGACTACAAAATTTCTACCAGTATGCCCCTCTTTAAATTTTTCTAAAGTATATTGCTTATGTAGTATTGGATCTAGTTCTTTAAGAAAATTATTAAATGATAAACTAGCACCACAATTATGACACTTAAAGTTTGTATTGTTTTTAACTGGATAGATATATCCTCTTGCCTTACTTTTATTTCTCTGGGAATCTCCACAAATAGGGCAGCGGAAATTGTAGAGATCTGCTTTAACCCTTTTAAATTTTTGTAGGCGTGACGAAACTAACCCAATATACTTGGAATCAATCAAATCCATAATTAAAGTCCGTTCATTTGGTCATTCTACATGAATACGCCCAACATGTCAATAAAATAAATTTATTATCTTTTAGTTTCTATTCTATAATTTGGTTGATTATCTGGTGTCAAAACATCTACAACCATGCCTGACTGAGAAAATACAAAGGAAACTATTACTAAAGCACCCACAACTAACCAACGAAACTTTGTTACTTCATCAACTTTTTTATCCACCGCTTCTATACGCCCATCTATCTTTTCTTCTAGTGCTTCAAATCTTTCTATTACTCTACCATGTTCTTCTGTATTTTTAGATTCCATTGATCTAATTCTATCAAATATTGCTTCATCATTTTTATTACTATTTTCTAATTTTTCTTCATGAACTGCCAACATCTTTGAAATATTTTGACTTGTCTTACCCATTATTTGAATGGCCTCATCTATCTTTTTCATCATAACCTCATAGGAAGTAAGACGTTCTTCAAGAACCGCAATTTTTGTTTCGTTGGATGATTTGCTAAACATTTTTTCTTTGTTGGTAAAATTAATTCCTACGAAACAAAAAAATCAAGTAGTTTTATTATTATTTATTTTTAGTTTTTTTTATGTAATTTAACCAAGGAGTTCTCGATAAAAGTCCCAAGTAAATATTTTTTTTCTTTTTAAAAGAAACAGGAGGATTTCCTGGGTCTGCTTCTGGTGTGCCCGCAATCTTTCCATCACCAACATTATTTGTTGGACCAACAGTCATACCTTCTTCTTTAAGAAGTCTAACTGTTTCAATCAGTTTATCTATTTTATTCATTAGATGGCTTGCAACTGTTCTAAACAATAAACATCTTCTTCAATATTATGAATTTGAGTTTTTGGATAATCCGGAAATCTATTTAAAAAGATCAGAAAACTTTTAATAGCAGACCATAATTCACTATCCAAATTATAAAATAATAATGGAACTGCTGCATCATTAAATACATTAAACAACACTATCAAATGATTTAAGATAAGGTGTGTTTTTAATTCACCAGTATTCTTATATTTTTTCAATAATCTTTTAACATAGCGAATTCTTTTCAAATCAGTTTCAAAATCCTCCATCGTTAATGATTGAGGATTGTCATAGAATTTTATAGCAAACAACAAATAATTATTTTCATTCAATTCATCAAATCTCATATATTAATTATTGTGCGGTATAGTATAAAATGCCTTCAGATCCTGTAGAAATACCAGATCCAGCAACAAGGATTTCGCTCTTAACTCTAAGATTTCCGTGAGTATCAATATAAGTTGTTACTCCTACCCAACCTGCCCCACTAGTTCTATAAACTGTTGAGGTGCTTCCATATGAAGTGGCAGTTGTGCTACTAATTCCATATACTTGCTTATCATAACCTCCAGTGAGTCTCTTAAATGTAAGAGTATCTCCTGTGGAAATTCCAGCAGAAATAGTTGAAGCTAAAGAAACACTTGTAGTGTTAACTACTGAAATACGAATATCATTTCCACCATTCAATAAGGTATCACCAACAATAATATCTTTATTGGTAGTTATAACAGAAACTATATTAGTACCAATCCCAGCATTTGTTGTTGCAGTTCCAGTTACACCGAGATTCTTAAGTGTAGGTGCTGTATCCAATTTATTACTATAGCTATAATCCCCTACAGTATAAAGAGGAAGTTCACTAATATAAAAACTTGTTCCTGAAATAGAAGCGTTACTTAAACCTGAAGTAGATCCAATTGTTAATTGAGTTGTACTTGCAATACCTACAATAACTGCGTCCCCATAGTAAGTTCCCCCATTGCCACGAATACCAAATCGAATTACGTCCCCAGTCACTGCAGCACCAACTTGCCCAAAAGTAGTGCCAGATCCAGTTACAATCCAATTATCTCCAACAAGAGAAAGACTTACGGTTCCTCCAGAACCAACATTATCATTGTTTCCCCAGAGTGCCATTCTTTTTACCTGATAAATTTCTTTTTATATTGATATTTATAAAAAAAAGAGACCTTAGGTTTAGGTCTCTTTTATAAATTTAAATTACAATCAAGGAGTTGGGTCTACTGCACCCTTTTTCTTAAGATGTGTTTGAATCTGAAGAATAACAAAAGAAGCAATTCCATTTGCTTTAACCTTAGGAATTGCACCAAGAAGTTCTGAAATAACTAAAAGAATAGTAGCAACTGCTGCTTCATTCGCAACAATCCAAGCCCAAATAAGTCCTGCAGACATAATTTACCTCGTGTGAAGAGTTCTGTTTTATTTAGGAATTATCCTCTCTTTTTTCTTGCTGCTTCTCTTGCTAGGTTTCTTGCTAATTGCGCTTTAGCTCTCTTAGCAGCTGCTTCTGCTGCTGCATTTTCTTCCCTTTCTTGTTGTGGTGTAGCAGAACCCATATAACGGTTTCTTCCGCTATTTTTATCTGCTCTACCAAGACTCCTAAATTCATCTCTTGCCTCATCAACCAATTTACCTTCCGGTCTATAAGATTGATTCAACAAATCATTAAGTTGCTGATTTCTTGTCTGAATATTTGATTTAATGGTTTCTGGTTTTGCCTTAAGAGTTGGGGGAGATGTAACATCATTTCTATCTTTTTGCATTCCTTGACGAACTCTATCCAATAGATAAGCACCTGTACCTAATGCAGCAGCTCCAGCAACTAGTGGAGCAACTGGAGCAATTTCGTCAATTTTCTCACCTTCAGCCTCATATCCAGCAGTCATTACAATAGGATTTTTCATTCCCATTGATCTCAGTTTATTTTTTACCATAGCAACTTTTGCATAATCTCCACGAGAATCTTTTTCCTTTTCTTCTTTACCAGAATTGCATTCAGATTCTTCTTTATGAACTGGAAGACCCTCATGCTTCGTTTTAGCAAACTTCTTTGCTTCCTTTTTACTCATTCCAGCGGCTACTTTTGCAACCTCAGGAGATGCTGGAGTTTCACCCTTCTTAGCAGCATAAACCATTCCCATGAAACGCTGCTGAGATTTACTTTTTGCTTTTTCTGTTAGAATTTCACCATCAACCTCATAATGGGCAAATTGCATGGAAGATCTTGCACTTTGAGCACTACCAGGAAGTTCTGGGTTAATTTTAACAACATTTTTACCTTTCATTACATCAATAGTTTTTTTATTTTGATCATCAGATTCATCATTTATTTCACCAAGAAATTCTTCTTTCATTCCAGATCTTTTTGCAATCGCAGATCCACGAACATCTCTACGGTTCTTTAAATATTTGTCAGTTTTATCTACTTTACCATCATTATTTACATCAGAGTCTTCTTTTCCAACTGGATCTAATTTATCTCCACGCTTTGCCTTTGCAGTCAATTCTCCCTTATTTTTTTCACCCTCATAAGGTTGACCATATCCAGTCATTTCAACTGATTCAATGTTTGGATTTGCTCGAAGAGCACTAATTTTTTCACGAGTAGCGTATCTTACATAAGAAGTCCCATTTTTATCAGTTACTCTCACTTTATATTTGTGTTCTTCAGCGGTCTCCAACTTTTCCATATAAGTAAGAACCATTGGTTCTTCTTCTTTAACTCCATCAATAAAAACTTTATATAAAGCACTAGCTACATGATCAAAAGCAAAATCTTCAATATTAAAATCTTCTGCTTGAATTCCAGCTTTGCTGAAAAGTTTTTGTTTGACAAGAGTTTTTTCTTGCTGACTCATATTACTATTCTGTAAATATTGGGAGTATGCCTGACGAAGAGGAAGTTCTTCTCTCCTAGCTCTGTAACGAATGTCATATACTGCCTGCCTTACTCTTGCTTCGGGAGACTTACCACCCTTATCGTCTCCCCCCTTATCGTCTTTAGCAGCAGGAGCAGCAGCAGGAGCGTGTTTCCTTTCTGGAAGACCCTCAGAAATATGTTTTTTCATAAGAAAACTCTAATTCTACTTTTTCTTTTTTCTATATTTATTTATGAATTCAATTCCGTATGCTCTTCCACCATACTGAAGATTTTCTTTTCCCTTTCCAATAGCACCTGGAGTCATATTTGCAAAATGCTTAAAAGCTCCTAAAGTCCCAGTAAGAGTATTTGGATGAATTTTATCTCTCATAGAACTATCCATCTTTACTTCGGTATATTCTCTTAAATCTTTAATCCAAGATTTAAACATCTGCCCGGTCTCTGTTACACAAATGAGATAGTTTGTTCCTCTACGAATAATGCGACCAACAATTCCAGTATTAAGATTTTCAACCAATTCACCAATTTTAAAGATTGTCTCTGCTAGATAATTTTCACGAAGATTTTGATAGTCAAACTTTGGAGCAAGTTCCCAAGTATTCCACCCCTCTTTAATGTTCATTGAACCTCTAAGAATATTAAAAAGTTCTTTTGCCTCCGATGGTTTTACTTCTGGAGGAAGTCCAGATCTAAATGTCTTAAAATCTCCTTCTGCTACAGCAAGTCTCATTCTAGAAGCAGACATTCCTTCTACTCCCTTTGCATCTGGATCCCTATCTCCAGCAGAAACTACTTCAATATTGTCAAAATTATAAAGTTGCCCATTATATTGATTAGAAAGTTTTTCAAATTCTTTAACTCTATCTCCACCACCTATAATTCTCACACCAGCATATCCATTATTATGCGCCATTTTTAAAACATCGAAAATAGTTTTAGTATTGGCATCATTTACAATGTTACCTGCATGATTTGGATAAAATTTTTGCATATAAGCAATCTTTGTATCAGGATCAAGAGGATTTTTTTTCTTATCTTGACTACGTGATGGGAAAATTAAATACTGACCATCCTTATCTTGAGATGCAGACTGTGCTGCAATATCCATTAATTGTTGATGACCAATAGTTGGTGGATTAAAACGCCCGAAAGCAACAGTAAGAGTTCCTTTTGTTTTAGGAACTGGAAGATACTGAGCTGGTGGTTGTTCTTGTGCAACTGCTTGTTGCTCTGGCGCAGGGGATTGCTGCTGAGGTTCTACCTGCTGCTGAACTGATGCTGGATCATTGTATTGTGAAGAAGGAATATTTTTTTCTTTTTCAGTTTGTTTTGGATCTTGTGCTCCAACTCTTTGACGCTTATTATAAAATTTTAATGTACCACCTTCTGTTTTAGCAACAAATTCACCTTGACGATCATACCATCCACCATGCCCATCTCCAACAAGACCTAGGCGCTGAGCTTGTTGAGATGCGTTTGCTTCTGTTAAGAACTGGAAAAAACTTTTCATTATCTACTTTAAAGTATGACTCAATACTCTTTAATACTTATATTTATTCTATACAAATCTTGAAATAGTTCTTCCACCAATTGGTTGAATAATTACTCTTGCACCCCCTATCCCATGATCACTTCTATCTCCTTTATAAACACCCAAAAATACTGGTTCATAAGTTCCATTTATTCTATCACCATTATTGAGTTTGTGTCCAGAACAAGTTAATTCATAATATCTACCTCTATTTTGAATATTCAACATTCCTTGCATTGTAACATCAACATTACTTTCCCCCTTCGGTCCACCATATCCACTCCCATACACTGCCATTTTTTTTAAATTTTCATCCTGAATTCTTCTCCCAACTGTTGTAGATCCAGGCATACCATTTGGAAACATTGATTGCAACGTAGATATAAATGCTTGTGTTTCCGGATGATTATAAATTAGTGGTTCTACTCGTTGAGATGTTCCAGACCATTGTTGAAATGCTTTTGGACCATCGCCAGCTTTATGAGAAACATGCCCAACATACCCAGAAATTCCCCTAAAATGAAAATCACATTTTGGTGTACCAGGAGTACTTTCACATAAACCAACCTGATATGTTGTTGCACCAACTTTTAGAGGTATAATCTCAGTACCTAGTTTATCAAATATTCCATTTAATTGCTGATTGATCCTTACAATTTGAGCATCTTCTTGCGCTGTAGTTGCCTGTGTTCTTCCAGAAAATTCAGAATCTTTATAAATTGAGGTAATGTTAATATATTGACCAGCAGTAGTGGGAAGCATTATAGATCTTCCACTCTTGAATCTATCAAAATGACTGATTGAACTTAACTGACTTAAAATAGATTTATCTAGTTTTACTTTAGATCCATTAGATTCTGCTAAAGTAAAATCTACACCTGCCCTAATTCTAGTTAGAAAAATATTAAAATTATTTCTTTTTGCTAATTCATTGGGATTTAATGTAGCCATTTTTTATTTTTATTTAGAAGTGCCCAAGAGAGGACTCGAACCTCCACATCTTACGATATATGCTCCTAAGGCATACGTGGCTACCATTACACCACTTGGGCAGAGTGGAGAATAGCGGACTCGAACCGCTGACATCCTGCTTGCAAAGCAGGCGCTCTACCAACTGAGCTAATTCCCCCAGTAAAAGAATTATATCACCTAATTGACATCAGGTCAAACAATTCTGGATAAAGTTGTCCATATTTTCTCATTATCTCACCTGCCTTAGCATTTGCTTGATTTTCAATTACACCACCAGGAAGTGAACTCATTTTTTTACCTTCCATAACTTGCTTATAATGAATAACCTCATGTGCGAAGGTTCTTAAAATATCCATAGGATGACGATTAATAATACTTACATAAATGAATTGATCATTCATCATACCGAATGTTTTTTTATTTTTTGCAAAATCAGCATCATCAATTAAAATGTAAGGAACATCATAAGTAAGACGCAACTCTCTTTTTAAGAAGACAATGAATCTTTTGAGAATTGCGTCAAACTGAATTTTAGTAGTTGGTCTTCCTTTTCTTTTACCAAGAAGAGACATATTTTTTAAAATATTTATTGTTGATCAAGAACTCCTTGAATTTTATCATCAAGGTCCTTAATTACAGAACGAATATCACTAATACGAGGAGGAACAGAAACCTCATCATAAGTGTAACCTTTTTGATTTTCAAAAAGAATTTGGCGAACTGCAGCGGCAGTACGAATATCCAGTTTAATTGTTACTTGTTTTTCTTTAGTCATCAGATGTCTCCCTCTTCACGATTTTCGCTATAGTACACGTCAAAAAATCCGTCTGGATAACGCTTCATTAGTTTATCAATGTTAGTTTGAATCACTTCATCAAACGAAACTTCAAGAGCAATACAAGCCTGGGCAACGTACCAGAGAGTATCACCAAGTTCCTTAATTAAGTGAGTACGGGTTTCATCATTCCAAGATTTACCTTGGAAAACCATCTTCTTTACAATCTCCATAAACTCACCACCTTCGGCATTAATACCAACAGCGGCAGTCAGAAGACGTTCAATATTAGCACCTTTCTCATCCAACTGAACCATACGGTCAGAAAGAGCAAGGAAATCTTTGGATGCGTCAGAAGTTACTGCATCTACAAAGTTTTGATATTTATCAAAATCAACTCGTTGTGTCATGAAAATTTAAATCCTTCAAATGATTTTTTGGGTTTTTTGTCTTCTTCGTAATTATACTCGTCTTCTTGTCCAGAGTCAAGTATATCCTTTTGTGCTGTCTGCTCACAATCATACAATCTCATTTTAGCACGATCAATACCCACAATAAAACGCTTGTAGATGGTGGGATCATTATAACGGTTCTTCAATTGTTTTACCATAATCTGCCCAAGTTGTTCCAACTCTTCAGTGCTAATAAGGGCAAACATAAGATCAGCAGTAGCAGGGAGACCAAAGGACTCACTAGTATCAGTAAGTTCAACATCAGAGTTCCCATAACCACTGCGGGTAGTCTGGGTAGCAGAGACAATGGGAACATTGAATTCCACTGCCAAACCGCGAAGTTCTTCAGCAATTGATTTGATGTATGAATAAGAATTGATAGAACTATTTGCCTTATGTCTGGAGGACGCACAAATATTTAAGTAGTCAATGAAAATAATATCGGGTCTGAACGATTTCTTAAGAGCAAGTTCGTTAAGAAGTGCCTTGAAATGCCCCGAGTGTGCTGAAGCAGTTGGGTACTCTTTAATGATTAGAGTTCCTTGCGTTTTCTTTGAGAGGTTTGTAACTTTGTTTTCAAACATTTGGCGTGGCAAATCAACCAATTGCTGAATCGGGACATTGAGAAGGTTTGCATCAATTCTTTCTGCAATTCTTTCTTCCGCCATTTCAAGAGTGATGTAGAGCACGTTCCTACCCTGTAACAGGGCGGAGCTAGCCACATGGCACATGAACAACGATTTCCCAACACCGGTTCCAGCGAGAGCAATATTGAGAGTCTTATTAGGTAAACCACCTTTCGTGATTTTGTTGAAGTATTCCAAATCAAATTCGATCTTATCTTCTTTACGATGGTAAAATTCATATCGCTCCTCATAATTTTGAAGGTAATCGTGTCCTATATTATTATCAAAAGATACTGCTAGAGCACTTGAAAGAATATTTGGAATAGCATCACGATTCTTCTTTTCATCCTTTCCATCAGCAATATGAATTGATTCCATGAGTGCCAGATAAATTGCACGGTCACGGCACCATTTTTCAGTAGTATCAAGTAACCATTGCTTATCAGCTGGGGAATCATTCAATAAAGAATTAATTTGGCGAATTTCTTTTATATCAGTCTCTGTAAGATCTGTGCGATTTTCTATTTCAATATTGAGTGCTTCAATTGTGATTGCAGATCCATATGAAACAATAAATTGAACAATCTCCTCAAAAATAACTTTTTCTGATCTCTGCTCAAAATAATCTGGTTGTATGAAAGGTATGACTTTACGGGAATAATCTTCATTAAATACTAAATTTCTTAAAATAGTTGTTTCAATTTTTTCCATTATTTGTAATGCAAATATGTGCTCATAATATACTTTGGTCCACTCATAGGAGCCTCCCCACAATGAGGGTACATCCAAAGTGGGGGAAAAATTAGTAATGTTCCCTTTTGAGGACGGATACTCATACTACTAAAAACTGTACTGCCCCCATTTTCTACAGTGTTCAAATACCACATAAAAGATAAAAATCTACGTGAAGAATCATGATTAGTTACATCCACATGAGTATCAAAACGATCCTCCCCACCAGGATTATATCTTTTTATACGAAATTGTTCGAGAGAATGTTCTTTTGGAAATATACAATCATTAGCAAACTCATAATACTTATCACGATACTCAAAAATTTTTCCAATAATATAATTATGGACTTGATTAACCTCTGGTATTAATTCACGATTTTCTGTGAGATTAAATTGCGTAAAGTTAGGTTTTCCATCATTGCTATGATGTTCATGTTTTTGTGGAATCTTATCAAATAAGTTAATCAAAAAATCACAGACATCAGATTCTAGAGCATTTTCATAAATGTGAATAAAATCCTTAAGATCACCCATAAGAAAATTCTTTTTTAGCAATCACATCAAGCTTTTCCATTACCTCTGGAGTAAAATATTCTTCAGGATTGGTAAGAATTTGTTTTCCATAAATTTTCTTACCATCAATTTCATAACGTCCTGCTACATTCTTCCAGAGTCCACCAATCTCACCAAGTTCCAGAAGACCGTAATAACGATCAAGGCCGCGCTCATCATAATACAAACGGACTTCAACATCTTGATTCTCCTTGCTTAAACGTGATTTGTGAGTCTTTGCCTTGATAATGTTTCCAATGACATCTGTTCCATCCTTTTCCTTTTTCTTGCTGAGATAAATGATAGTAGAAGCGGCATACTTAAGACCACTGCCGCCACCCATTTCTTTTGTGGGGACATAAGATCCAATAACATCATAAGTGTGATTAGTAACAATCATTGGAATATTTGCCTGACCCAATTTAAGAGTTAACATGCGGAATGCACCCTTAATCAGTTGGGATTTGGTCATGTCCCTAACTTCCTTATCATTTAAGGCATCATTAATCTCTTTACTAGTAGAAAGCATTCCCAGAGAATCTAACACAAACATGCAAGGATTGCGTTCTCCTTCGGGTTTCTTCATATAAAGGTCAACTGCCTTGAGTGCCTTTCCTCGAAACTCTTCTACGGTAACAACATTAACCACGACAAGCCTTGATGTGTCGATGCCGCGACTCTCCAAGAGAGATTTTGTAATGGCAGCTTCAGTATCAAAGTAGAGACAATAACCATCGGGATTATTATCAAGGAAATTCTTAACCACAGCGAGAGAGAAAAAAGTCTTTCCAGTAGAAGACTCTCCAGCAATAGCAGTAATCTTATTCCCAGAGACACCACCAAAAATGCTACCTGAAACCAGTGCATTAAAGATGTACGAACCTGTGTCCACAAAAGTTTCAGTTTCATCAATCTCTGATGCAAGTTGGGTGTATTCTCCACCAATTTCTTTTACAATATCTTTTAAAAAATCCATTACACTATCATCCCGTATTGTTCACGAAGTATTTTTTTATAAGGTAAACCCTGTTCTTTGAGATCTTTTACCAATTTAAGTTTTTGATATAAAGCAGTGTCCCCACCAAGAGCCATTGCTTTCACAATTGTATTCAGTTCTTGATCATTAATAGGCAGATCCATTAGGCAAAAAATAGTTCAAGGTTTACAGTTTTTTCTACATTCCACCCTATAGAATCAAGAATTGATTTAAGTGGATCTACAAAACTCTTTTCAAATTGTAATTCATAATCAATGTATTTGTCAAGACCAAGTTCTTTAGGGAAATCTTGAATAAATGAAATTACATTTTCTTGAATTATATTTGGTTTTTTGAGGAAAATAAATTTAACTTTCTCACCATTAGCAATAAGAGAATACTTGTTAGTAAGTTTTTTCTCCTTTATGTAATGATTAAAAAGAAGTGCTCCACGAATGTGAATCGGTGTTTTATGAGCATATATTGTTGAGGAAGAATGGTATTTACGAACATCGGAAGCAGTTCTTGGGAAGGCAATTTCTTCTGGAGGAAGATTCTTAAATTCTTCACGACATTTATCAATAAAGTTAATTACATCTTCTTCAGTACCATTCATCATCAATTTAAGACCATCCTTAATCATTTTACGACAAGGGGCGGGAGTTGAAGATTTGACTGCTTCAATACCCATCATCTTAAGTTTAGGTTCTTCATAACGAACTCCTTCACTATCCCAAACGTTAAGAATATAACGTTTTTTTGCAGTCCATATTCCACGGTCGGCAATATTTTCCCGCTTCATCTGCATCTTTTGGTCATAAGCGTTCATGTATTCAGCCAGTTCTTGGTAGCAACCTTCAATATACTTTTCAAGTTCCACCTGACAGACCTTATCAAGGAACGAAACAATGCCTTCAGTAGTTTTCTCTCTTCCCTTGAATATAGTTTTAACCAAAGGACCCATATTAAGATAAACAGAATCAGTATCTGAAGCAATAACATAATCTACATCCTTTGTTTTAAGAATCTTATTTAAATATTGATTAAGTTTATTTTCAATCCAACGGATAGCAACCTGTCCAGAGAGAGTAATTGCCTCAGCGTTTGCTAGTTTGTAATAACGGAAATACTGATTGCCAATAGCACCATAAGCAGAGTTAAGTTGAATCTTCCTTGCCATTTGGATGTTATTACATCTTGCAATTTCTTTTTCCAATTCTTTCGTTTTTTTCTTTTCATATGCTTGTTTTGCGACTAGCATTTTCTTTTTATAAATGGTGCGATCCTGATAGATTTTATCCATCAGTTCTGGTAAAAACCCACGAACATCCTTTCTATACATTGCTCCATTAGGAGCAACAGCATAGTTTTTATACATTTCAAATGTAATATCCTGATTTAGAATTTTATCTACACTCACTGTTGGATGTCTTTCTTCTACAAGAGTTTCCGGACTCACATTAAATTGCATAATCAAATGTGGATATAGAGAGTTTAAGTCAAAATTAACAACCCAATCATACATTCCAGGCACGGGTTCCTTTACATAAGCACCAGCATACTTGGAATCTTTATCTGATTTTTCTTTAGGAGGAATAACAATATTCCTTTTCTTGAGGTAGTTGTAAATAATCGTATCCCACATCCGCACTTGCGAAAACACATCAGCATAGTTTGCTTTTGCGTCATATGCCATCGTGATTGCAAGTTCAATCAGTTTCATCTTGTCTTCCATACGGTCAACAAGTTCCACGTCAATAATGTTATATTCTACAAACTTTTGCCAACCTTTGGTATAGAAGTCCTTGAAGGTATCGAATTCAGAGTGATCAAGTTTTTTTTGCCCCAATTCAACACTTGCAATATAATCTAGACGATAAGACTCTTGCGCTTTATAAGTAAACTTTTTATAAAGATTCAAATAATCAAGTTGAGTAATACCACCAACATCGTAAGAAATATGTTTACGACCAGAAATATAAATTTCAGATTCTGTTACCAGACCCCAAGGAGACATACGCTTCATTAACTTTTCACCTAGAACACGATCTAGACGACGTACAAGATAAGGAATATCATACAATTCAATATTCCACCCAGTCACAACTTCGGGGGTATTGCCCTCAACCATCCACCAATTGATAAAATCCATCAAAAGATCTCTTTCAGTTGTGAAAGATCTATAAATTACATTGTTTTGATTATTTTGAAATGGACCCAACCCCCAAGTACGAATTTGTTTAGAAGAATAATCCTGAATTGTAATCAACAGCACTTCCTCTGCAGCACTTTCTACATCTGGGAATCCATTTTCGGAAGCAACCTCAATATCAAGAGTTGTAATTTTAATTTTACTAGCATCAAATTTAATTTCTTCTTCTGGATATAATTCAGAGATATATTGATAGATGTATATGGTATTTCCGTAAATTTTAAAGTTTTCTACACCATCATACTTCTTAATAAATTCACGACAATCACGGACAGAACCCGGTTGTACGGATTCGACGTACTCCCCATTTAGAGTCTGGTATTTAGTTTTTTTTTGAGAAGGGACAAAAAGAGTCGGGTTAAACTTCTCACGAGTCATGAAGTGTTTGCCATCTTCATAACCACGAACCAAGAAGTGGTCCCCGACCATTTGAACGTTTGTATAAAATCTCATCAGGCAGTTAGTTCAAGATACTTTTCGACAATTTCTAATTTTGGATCTACGATAGTCAAAATACTATCTGAATGTATCATCATTTCTCTTTGATCTGTGGTTTCAGGCCAAGGAGTTAAATTTCCATCAGAATCAATTTTATATGGATTGATAAGTTTACAATCTGGTTCCCCAAGTTCAGAACCAATTTCAATAATTTCAGTAATAATTACGTTATCAATCTTTAGCAACAGACATTTAACTGTTTTCTCCATTTACCTTCTCCTCATACATTTCTTTTAATGACTCAATAGGATCTAAAATTGTTACAACCCAATCGATTGGAACTGGAATTTGACTGTCTTTTGCCAAAACAATCCAAGGGGACAAAATAACATTAACATCTCCCTTAGGACTTTGATTTTCCTCTACAAGAAGGAAATTCTTTTCAAGTTCCACAACGTGTGGTTTTGTAAATAGATACCAACAAACTTTATTATCAGATAGTAGTTCTTTTACATCCGAAATAATGTTTTCTCCAGATTTTAAAATTACTAATTTAATTGACATTTAATTTTCTGTTATTCCATTATTATAGCAATAAAAAAAGGAGGTGTCAACTGGATTTTGCCAGTTACCTCCCTGCGGCGACGATATTCAATAATATTTAGTCCCCACCAGAATCACCAGATCCCCCTCCAGAACCACTATCGGTACTAATAGCGCAGACTTTCTTTTTTGGTGCCATCGCATATTTTACTGTTCTTCCATAACAATTTTCCTTTGTCGGTAAAGGAGGATTTCCAAAATCCCCAACCTTTTCCATAAATTGTTGAAAAGTTTTCATCGCCTAATTAACTTTTTCTTTATTTAGAGATAATCCTTACGACTATGATGTTCAGGAACAATCTTACCTAATCGAATGGTAAGTAATCCATCTTCAAAGATGACTTCTCGGACTTCGGTGTCGTCGGATAAGGTCCATGCCCTTTTGAAACTTCGTTGAGCCAAACCCTTGTGGACAAACGTCCTATCCGATTCAGTATCTGATTTTTGCCCTTCGACAAAAAGTTTTCCATACTCTGTGAAGACATTTACTTCCTCCTTTTTGAATCCCGCAAGCGCAATCTCTAAATGAGATTCTACATTATTTACCTGAATTAGATTGTAAGGTGGATAGTTATTTGTAGTTTCGTGAAGATTAAATAGACGATCAAAATATTCGTCCATTCCAATACTATTACGTGTAATCCTATCCATCAAGGTAGAAAGATCCGCAGCAGTATAACGCATAAGTCCTGTTGTACTCATTATAGTAGCTCCTTTAAAAGCGAGTTTGTGTTTTGTGGACCCCGAAGGCGTCCTTACTATTATATATCAGTTAATAATAAAAAAGGGAGTGTTGAACTCCCTACAAAATTATTCGGTTTCCTCTTCAGTACGCTTCTTTTTAGCGCCAATATTGTACTTAGTTTCCAAAATCCAGTCACCCTTGTCCTTATAGGCAAGAACTTTAATCTGATTTAGGGGTGCAATATCTTGAATTTTCTTAACGTCAACAATTTCAATTAATCCCCAATCAGCAAGTAGTTGGGCAATACGATTGCGACGTTGAACGTCATTCACAGTTAAATTTGCATGTTTACCATCTAATGCAAAAAGTTCTTTAAAGTGAACTAAAAAATATCTACCTTGTTTATGAAGAATATGGCAAGATTGATAAATCTTCTTTTCCTTTCTTGAAGCAACCCCAATACGAGTCAAAGTTTCACGAACCTTCAAAAAATCATCGGGTTCATTAAGAATCACCTCGACCATTTGTTCGGGTGTCCACTTCACTTCAGGTTCTTGAACGACACTCATTTTGTTCCTCCAGTTTCAAATTTCGATTTAATAAAATTAAGTTGTTCTTTGGTTAAGATTTTCAAAGATTGCTTTGCCTTCTCATTACTATAACCATAATAACGTTTGACATAATCAAGATCTTTGATTTTATCTTGGCGGAGCCAGGGAGAAAATCTCTTCTTTTTCCTCAGACTATTTATAAAAAAGTCATACTGCATCTTTTTTGGAAGAAAATGATGTTGATTCATCTCATTAGCAAACATGATACAATCAACATGTCCTGAAAGACAACGATTAATGATATATGGCGCATATTCCTTCTCAAGTGAAGGATCCTCATCAATTAGATTGTTCTTCGTCTGATTGATCGAATTTAACCAGTCCTTCAATTCCATAGTTAAAAAGCAGTAGTTCTTTACGTTGTTTTTGATCCCGCATATATTCACCAACCGAACGCATCGTATAAGTCAAATCAAACTCAGCAGCATTCCAGTTCTTGAACCTATCCTTTACCAGTTGGGCAGAATTATAACTCACCAACTGATCCATATTGTTAGAGTCGCAATCAGCAGCAAACTTATCGTGATCAAATCCTTTGTGCATTGATCCTTTGTTCCCATAGAGATTATCCTTAATGTCATAAGGAGGGTCAAGATACATAAAAGCACCCATGTTTCCATCCATCAAATAATCATACGAGTAATTAGTTATACGCCAGTTCTCAATCAGTTTAGAATACTCTGGCAACTTTTCAATTCCCCTAATGCTGAAGTTATTGTTAGATGCCTGAGGAGAAAAAGAAGAACTTGCAGTGAGACCACTAAAGGAACACTTATTGACAATATAAAATCTAACCGCCCGCTCAAAATCTCCAGTATTGGAATCGTTTAGAATAGTTTTGGAAATGTCAAACAATCCCCTTGCAGAATCAGGATCCGGACAAGCACTCTTAAAATGTAAGAGATGGTCCTTAAGTTCTGTTCCAAACATCTGGAGTTGTTGCCAGAAGATTACAAGTGGAGAATAAAGGTCATTCACCCAAATCTTAAGGTTTGGATATTTTTTAGTAATATGAATTGCCACAGAACCCCCACCAAGAAATGGTTCTCGAAACTCATCATAGTTTCGTAGGTCTGGAAAATATGGGTCCATCTTGGTGACTGCCCTACTTTTTCCGCCAGGATACCTTAAGCAAGTTTTCAGTTGTTTTTGGTTAATTGACATTCAATTTCTCCATAATCATTTCATACTTTTCTCGGCGTCTATTTCCAAGATAAGGTTTCATTAATTCAGTCCACCTTTTTGCTGCTTCACCTTGAAGGTTTATACAATAAATTGGTTTTTGTCCTGCTGCTATATGAACAGGACCTCCATCAGTATAAGTTGTTTTTCTACCATCCATTATAGAAGCAACACGCTCCATAATGTCTTTATCAGTCATAGATATACTCATAGAAACATAATCTTTCTCCGTATATGTTTTTCCATTAGAGAAAGTTCTTGTTCTTCCTTTCTTATAAGTCCAAGATCCTTCACCTTCCCAGATACCAGTTAACCAAGCAAGTTCTGTTTCTGATGGTTTTCTATGTTCGTAAATCGTTCCTTTGGCCATAACTTTTATTCTACTCCACTTCTATTTAGTAACGGAGTTATTTTAAGAGATTTCATAATCAGGTTTGTTGTACTTCAAATATTCCCAGAAAGTAAGTTTCATTTCCTTATGAGTCATACCACAATGTTTTGCGGCAGCAGGAAGAGTCATTTTAGCACGAAATAATGCCTCATTTGCTTCCTTTACATTCTCAGGAGTAGTCTTAATAGGAATTTCTTTTAGATCTTTATATGAGATTTTATAAGGGTTCATTCAAATTCACATTCACACATTATTTCTGTTAGTGCTGCAAGAATATTTATTTCTTGATCGGCACAAAAAGCACCCTGATACTGATATTTTGCAATGATAAGGACCGCAGCAGGAATTGAAGCGGGAACTAAAGAATCATAACAAGCATCATAAACTCTACGGAGAATAATATTGAAATCATTATCCATATTAGATACTACCCATTTACGTACTTCTGTAAAGTTCTTCTCCTTTAAGAACTTAATAAGTTCATTTACAGAGATGTCAGAGAAAGATGCAAGAATGCCAGAATCAATTTTACCGCCAGTAGAATACCTTTGGCATTCATTTAGGACTCGTCTGAAGTCGGGAAAGTGCTTGGATACAAGTTCTGCAACGACTTTTTGATCATATTCGATGCGTTCCGCATCCAAGATGTTCTGTAGACGCTTGAAGAAGGATCCTGCCAACTGGGCTTTTTGTTTCCCTTTGATTGTGAAGTCAATGACAGCACATCGGGAGTGAAGGGGTTCAATAATCTTGTTTTTGTAATTGCAGGTAAAGATGAATCGGCAGTTGTTATAAAATGCCTCAATATTTGCCCGTAGTAGGAGTTGTACGTCGTTGCCTGTGTTATCTGCCTCATCGATGATGATGACTTTGTGTTTAGAAGATCCCGTAAGTGAGACGGTCGAAGCAAAGTTCTTTGCTTGGTTCCGTACAGTATCCAGGAAACGCCCTTCGTCGGATCCGTTGATAACATAAAAATCTGCTCCTAACTCGTTACACAATGCTTTTGCGATTGTAGTTTTACCAATACCAGGAGGTCCAGCAAGAAGAAGATTTGGGATCTCACCCTTCTCCACAAACTCCTTAAAGGTTTTTTTAGTATCATCAGGAAGAATACAGTCCTCAATCACTTGAGGACGATACTTCTCGCAGAATAAGAATTCACTTGTCATAATATTACGAAAATTCTTTGGATAGGGTTTCAATCACTTTTTTAAATTCAGTTTCTGGAAATGCCATTCTACCAAGATTAAATAGTCTCCTGGTTAAAACAGTATTTTCATAAGTATATCCTTTTGAGTTATCCAATCTCTCAACACTTATAGCAAATGGATGATGTTTAATGTAATTGAAGTTCTCGTCCAATTCTAATCCACTCCAATAACATTTGCCATATTGCTCTTCATACTTTTGGATTAGAGTTTCTTCAGTCAATAAAATTTCTTTAACGGGTCGGTTATTTACCCGATTTCTTCCTTGACTGTAATTCACATTTGCTAAAAGTTTTTTAGCAGTTTTTTTATTCATAATTTAATTTACCCAATCAGGTTTTCGGTGCGGCATACGGAGATAATTATTGCTAACCCAAGGTTTGGATGCAATGTACATCTTGTAAGCAGTAAAAGTGTCAATGCTGTCGTCAAATTTATACTCATCGGGCATAGCACGAACGAAGTTTTCTACCTTATCAATCTTACCACGCGGAAACAAATAATAAGAATCTACGAGTGTCTTGTAACAGGAATGAACCTTACCATAACGCAGGGTGTATTCATCACATAGATTAAGTCCGTGCTTAATCAACCAGTAGGCATTATGAATACTCTCTGCTGCCCATTTGGTACAGGGATGGTTGCGGAAAGCACCTTTCTCTGTTTTGTAGGGTGTATCGTCTGCTTTAAGAAGTGGTCCGTAGTTATGATACCACTTAGAAGCAATGATAGAGAGCATCTGGCAGCACTCTAAAGGCATTTTAACTACATGCTTATCGGGCAAACAGATAGCACTTTCAGCAGGATATTCACTTGTTACAAAGATGTTCATTAGAAACAATATTTTTGAAGTACATAACGAACTTTATCAGGTTTGTCTTCCATCCAATAAGCTTCATGTTCCATTTGAGAGGTTGCAGTAGAAGAATTTACTGAGTTTTTAACATCTTGAAGTTTATTAGATGGAAGTGGCATATTTTTTTTAGAAATACCAAAAGGTCTATAACCGTTACAATGATGTGCTATATGAATAGCTTCGTGATACACAGTTTCATTAATATAAAACTTAGTATCAAAACCACTATTTTTAATATTTTTTGTACAGATTACAAACTTTTTACCAAAATCTGCATATCCAAAGAAATTTTTATTTTCACAAAATTCAACATTTTCTCTTACAGAATATTTTGCTTTGTTAATAAGACTAATAATTTCTTTGGCTTGCGGAGTTAGGTAAAAGAAAAAATCCATCAGTTAAAAATACTGTCTGGTTCCAAAGCAATATAATAGCAGAGATTATACTTACTATTTGTAAACTGTGACAGAAGTTTTTCTGACACAACCACATCATAAGCGCCAGGAATAATCTTAATGTTTTCAACCTTGAAGTTGAAAGTGAATTGATTATCAGTTTCACCAACAACAATAGAATATTCGTTAGAAGTATCGTTCTTCTTATCACGAACTACAAGACGAATCACACCTGCATCACCAACTGCAGAAAAATCAGGAAGTTGATAGACTGCTGCTGCTTTAAGCAGTTTTTCCAAAGTCACGCTATCCAACTGGAAGCAAACATCTTGAGAGGGAAGTTTGATTTCTTTGTCTGGGGGAGAAATAATTACATTAGGATCTGCATAAAAGTACTTAACCCGCCGCTTACCTTCACGAATGGTGATATGAGAGTCTTCAGTAAAATCAAGTTCTGGATCTTGGTGAAGACTCAACCCATTCAAAAACTGATTTAGATCATAAATTGCAAAGTCACGGGGGAATTCTTCACTAATATCTGCTTCGGCAAGAATGTTCTTAGCGACAGAAATAGTACGAAGACGATTGCCTTGCTTTACAAGAATCGAATTGTTAATACCAGCAAAATTCTTGAGAAGGGCGAGAGTATTATCAGAGAGTTTCATAATTTGAGGTTTCAGTTTCATAATCAACGGGTGAATTCGGTAAGTCCATTGTCTTTGCGAGTATAATGCCCGTCAAAGTGAAGCAGTAGCATAGCATAGTGAATGACTTTCATCAAGTCACGCTTGTTACGCCCATCCTTATCACCATAACGGGAACCGTACTTCAGGATGTTTGCCTGACAGAAACCTGCTGCCAGTTTCTTTGCTGCCATCAGGTCAATAGTCTGAATATCGGCATAATTGGCACTATCACCACAATAATGTCCGTGATAAGTACTAGTCACATAATCCTCAATATCTTTGAGGATTTTATCTTCGTTGTATTTCCAAAGATGATTTTTTGATTCACTCATAGTAATTTTATATTCAACTAGGTTTTGTTCGTCTTCAGGTCCAAACATAAAGGGGGAAAAGTCATAATTAACCTCCCCCAATTATATCAGTTTACTTGCTTAGTGTCAACTTCAATAGTCAGTTCAAGTTCGGTAGAAGGCATCTCAAAGTCAGCATCAATCTTGTCATAGAGTTCAAGAAATGCGGTTTTGGTTTCTTCATCAAAACGGTTGATGCAAACTTGAATTGCCTTTGCCTTATCACCAAAGATGCTGTAGGCACGGATGATATGAACCAGGCGGCGAGTAGAAATGATTTCCTCAATACCACCATCATAGAAGGTCTTACGAATCACATCACCCCAGTCGGCAAGGCGCTTGCAGAAATCATCAATCTCGGTAAGACCCAGAGATGCTGCGATGCCTTGAAGGATGCGAATCTCCGTAGCGGCGGCAGGATAAGGTTGCTCAAAGGTCACGCAGAAACGCTCCAGGAACGCTTCGTTGAGGACGTTGGTGCCGATGAACCTACCGTCATCAGAACCCTTACCCTTGGTGTTTGCGGTGGCAATCACGTTGAATCCAGAGGCAGGTTTCACGAAACGACCAATCTTTTTCAGGAAGACACCTTTACCTTCAAGGATGGATTGCAGGCACAGGATTTTATTGGAAGCAAGGTCCACTTCATCAAGAAGCAATACGGCACCACGCTCAAGTGCCTCAATCACAGGTCCGTTGTGCCACACCGTCTCACCATTCACAAGGCGGAAACCGCCAATCAGATCGTCTTCATCAGTCTCAATAGTAATATTGACGCGGATCAGTTCTCGCTTGAGTTGCGAACACGCTTGCTCAACACTGAACGTTTTACCGTTACCCGAAAGACCCGTAATGAACGTAGGGTAAAAGAGACGGGACTGAATAATCTTTTTGATATCGTTAAAATTACCAAACTTGACGAAGGTATCATCTTTATCAGGAATAAGGTTCTGTTCTACGGCAGGAAGGGCAGCAGGAGCTTGATATGCCTGCTCCATTTTACCAACAACGGTGGGGGTCACTTCAAGATTCCAACGACCACGAGAAACTTTGTAACCATCAAGTTTGGAAGACACGGTTTGGTAGTTTGCTCCGTTGGATGCACACCATCCACGAATATCGGCAGAAGTAACTTCGGTGCCAAAGAGTGCCTTGAGGGAAGTAATGATGTAGTCAGTTGTCACGGAATTTTTGCGAGACATAATCTAGTTAGGTGGTTTTGTTTAACTGAAGTAATTATAGCAATAAAAAAGGGGGCGATGGTGCCCCCTGTGACAGTTTGGAAAGTGGTTTTATCCGTTCTCACCCATTGCCGCTTGCTTACGGAGTTTTTTAGGATTCTTTGTTACAGTTCCAGGACCCTCTGTATGTCCACGCATATTTTCGACAGAAGCTTCTCTTTTTTCATCTCTTGTTTCCTGGTCTAAAACACCTCTACCACCAGGATAACGTGGTCTAGAAGATTTACCTTCATTTACAATACTCTCTCTCCACTCTTCACCCATATTCACCATAATGACTTCTGCTGCTTCTGGTGTTTCAGCATATCCTTCATCAAGAAGGTGTGAGAGAATGATGTCGTAGAGGTCTACTTGTTCTTTTTGAGTTCTTTTTTTGCGCGGATGCTTTTTAAGAAACTCTTGTGCTTGGTCTGCTTTTTTTTGTTTTTGAAAAGGAAGTTCTCCACTTCTATACTTTTTTAAGTGCTCATCACTAACTCTTTTAAATTCTCTTTCCCTTTCTTCATAATCACCTTGATTTTTAAAACCACCCAAACCCTCATTCATAACAACTTCCATATATGCTTCTTGAAGATTGCGAATTTCTTGTGCGTCCATTTTTACAAATACTTTTTAGTTATTTATAAAACCATTTTGTTCTTCAAGGTCGCAAAATATTCATCGCTGGCAATTTTGGCAGTATAACCAGGATAATACTTTTCCACCAGATATGGTACGCCATAAAGTCCAATTTGCCCATTTCCGCTCCAATTAATCCAAACAATTTTTTGAATACAATCAACAACGTGTTCGTATGGAAATTTAGTTTTCATAATAAATCAAGCAACTAGTTGAATGAACTCACCAAGAATCTTTTTATTCATTTTTTTAGAACTCAAAGACTTGACAAATGCGGTTTTAATTTGTGCCTTGGAGGCATCTTCGGCAACCTTGAACTCCGTATCACTATTGAGAGCAGAGGAAGAAAGACCGAAATAAGTATGATATCCAGAGGAGGTAATGGCAAAACTACGCTCTTTCTTCCAACGGGTCATTAGTTTATCGTAAGTGCCGTCAGTATATCCAGTGTAGTTACGAACAAAGTGCCCAGCATCACGGGATTCAAGAATACGCATTCCAATAAAATTCACACTGGGGAAATTATCACGAAGATTCCGAAGAAGAAGGTCGGTAAATGAACTAGCATTATTCCAATTCTTTTCGGAAAACTTATAGACATTCCCAGTCTTACGATCCCGCAGATAAGCATTATCAGTCACATAATTACATCCCAAATAAGACTCTCCATTCTCCCAATTACGTTTGATTTCACGATAGTACTTCAAGGGAGCAGCTTCACCATCAGTTAGAACAACACACTGAACTTTCTGCAGTTTGTTCTCACTTTGGAATTTGGGGAGGATTTGATGTAAGGCAACCAGAGCCTCATTCAAAGGAGTGCCAGAAAGAGACATCCTGTGAGGAGCTTGATAGGAA
>Ga0315909_10001034_pt1 | contig 37616 bp, 47 predicted proteins | sample LakEriMetagenome_11_FD_203527 | JGI IMG/M metagenome (GOLD analysis project Ga0315909, IMG submission 203527) | Freshwater fungal communities from buoy surface, Lake Erie, Ohio, United States - Buoy 2 MA125 | ecosystem: Environmental > Aquatic > Freshwater > Lake | place: USA: Lake Erie, Ohio... | reverse complement strand
GCGCGGAACACGGCCACCGATGGCAGATCCAGCGCCGTGCGCCTGGCCTGCTGCTCCTCACGCGACAGCGCGGCCAGCACCGGCTGCACCAGGCTCTGCTGCCGGCGCAGGGCGCGCAGCTCGGCGGCGATGATCTTGGCTCGCTCCTCGTTGTGGATGGCCTGCATGGCCTCCTCGGCGATGGTGCCGTCCAGCATCATGTCGCCGTACTCGCGCGCCATGCGGGCGTCCGTCTCGGCCTCGATGAGATCCTTGCGCGGCCGCATGTTGACCAGGGCCTCGACCAGCGCGGTGCCAGACTCGAAACCCAGCGTCTCGGCGGCGACGTCCAGCGTGGTGCCACCCTCCGCGGCGTAGATGCGCTGGAACCCGCGCGGCAGGCGCTTGAGGTACTCCTCGCCGTAGCGGCGCACCAGGTCGGCCTTGTCGAGCTTGATGGGCGTGCCGTCTGGCAGCTTGCCATCGGCCAGCGCCTTGAAGGCGACGTAGACCGGCGTGGCGTCCACCTCGGCCTCGACGTCCAGGCGCATCGCGGCGCGCTGCTCCTTCCACCATTTCTCGCGGGCGCGCTGGTACTCGCGCATGAGCTCGCCCTGCAGCTTCTCCTTGGCGGCCTCGCTCGCGGCCTCCACCGTCTTGCGGTAGGCGGCAAACTCGCCCTCGGTCATGCCAGCCTCGGCCGCGGTGCTGAACAGCGGCGCCGCGTCGAGCTGGCGCTTGGCGGCCTCAATCTCTTCGTCGGTGGCGTAGATGCGGTCCAGCACGCCGCGCACATCGTCGTTGAGCTGCACGTTCAGCGACTTCATGCTGCGGTAAATTAGCGACAGCCAGGCGCGGAAGCGCTGGAAGATCCCGCGCAGCTCGGCGCTCGGGGCCTTTCCCTCCATGAGGTAGGCCTCGTTGGCCCGGGCGAACTTCTCATGGTGCTCGACAGTGATCTCGGCGCGCGACTTGACGCCGAACCAGTCGAGCAGGGTCTGGTAGTCGGCCTTGATCTGCTCGGTCGCGTCGGCGCGCTCGGCCAGGTCGCCCAGCACCTCCAGCCAGAAGTGCCCGCTCTCGTGCAGGAAGGTCGAGAGGTCTGCCTTCTCCAGCAGGCCGATGGTGAACTTGCGGTCGGCGCCGAACTGGATGAAGCCGCGCTTGTCGCCGCTGTCGGCCTGGAAGAGCTTTACGTCGCCTTGGTCGCCGGCGCGCTGCGCATCCCCGCCGAGTACATCTGCACCGGGTTCTCCGACCGCGGTTTCTCCAGACTGGCGATCTGCGCTTTCAAGCCCTGAACGTATGGGTTGTCCGGTCCAAACTTGGCCTCCAGCTTGGGCAGCTTGACCTTCAGGAGTTCCAGTTGCGATGGCATCGATCTTCTCCTGATACTGATGGCTGAACGCCACCTGCGTGTCGTACCAGAACTGGCCGGCAAACGACACGCCTTCCACTGACGCAGAAACGCGCGCGGCAAGAGCATCGAGCTCGTCCGCTTTCTCTTGCATCCTAGCAGCAAGCGCCGCATCGTCCAACCCATTTAGGCTGTCCATGCCGTAGCGCTGCTCAAATTCGGGCACATACTGTAGCCGCACGCCAACAGCGGCCGGCATTGCGCCTGACCTTGCGTCAGCCATGCGGCGACCGTCGACGATGACGGTCAGAAACTCGACGCCTTCTTTGGCCAGGTCGGCCAGCAGCTTCTCCAGTTGCGCCTGCGCGGCCGCACTGCGGAAGTAGATCTCGACGCCCGGGCGATGCCGCAGCGGGTCGACCTGCTCGTTTTCGCGCAGCACCCGCGACAGGAAGGTCGAGTCCTGCTTGGCGGCCTGCGCCTGGCGCAGCATCTCCAGCCACAGCTTGTTGGCGTCGTAGCCCTCGCGCGCTACCACCTCCAGGTCAAGCGAGCGCTCGACGCCGCCGTAGCGGCCCTCGGTCGACACGGCCTTCGAGCCCAGCACCATGGCGCCGTTGTCGGCCTCGTAGATGGAGCGTCGGATCGCCTCGGCCAGCCGGGCCATGTCGGCGTTGGCGGGCACAAAATCCACGCCCTGCGTGTCCATCGACATCTGGATCGACAGGCCGCCGACAAACCGATCGACCTCACGCTCCAGCGCGGCGAGCTCGGCTTTGGCCGCCACCTTGCGAGCGTTGAACTCTTCCAGCTTGCCCCTGGCGCGCTCCACTGCGGCCAGCAGCTTGACGGCCTCGGCAGGCGGGCGCACCAGCTTCTGCAGCTCTTCCATGCGCTTCCTCGACCCCTTGTAGGGCTCGATCTCGCCGCTGGTCAGCTTGCGCAATTCTTCGATCTCGGCGGCGTATTTGCGCTCGTGCTCCTCGATGGCCTGGCGCGCGGCGGTCGTGTCCTGCGCAGCGGTCGTGACGTCGGCGCTCGGCGGCGAGGCGTCGATGATGGTGCGCAGCTCCTTCACGCGGGCCTGCTGCGAGGTGCCGGTGAGGTTGGCCTCCAGCTCAAACGAGCCGCCTTCGCCGGCGGCGTTCGTCCAGTCGTTGACCGTCCACAGCTCCTTCTCGACAAACCACACCACAGCCTGCAGGTCGTCGTCGTTGATGTTGGCCAGCGTGCTGTCGGTCTTCAGCTCAGCGTCGTTGCGGATGGCGTCGGCGGCCTTGTTGAACACCTCCTGGCCAAAGCCGAACTGCAGCGTTGTCGAGGCATCTTGGCGCATCTCGCCAGACACCGTCGACTCTGCCATGCTCGGGATGCGCCGGCCACCGGTCAACCGCTGCAGCATGCGCGCGGCCCAGACGTCGATGGTGGCGCGCTCGCGGAACCCGATCAGGTTGCCACTGAAGTTGAGCGCCTTTGGCGCGGTGCCGCCGCGAGCAATGTCGGGGTCGGCGTCTTTGACGATGCGCCACAGGTCGACCATCGCCCTGATGACGTTCTTGCCGTTGAACCCGTACTTGGCGCCGGACTCCTTGGTCGGCAGCAGGTTCTCGGGGATCTCGCGCGCGGCTCGCACTTCGGCCAGGCGCTGCTCAAATTCCTCCGACGTCAGCAGCGCGCGCTTGCTGTACTTGGAGGCCTCGTCGCGGATCGCCTTCTTGTCGGCGTTGCGGTTAAGATCCTTCCACCCTTGCTCAGTGCGGATCTCGCCGACCGTCTTGGCTTTTGGCTCGGTCGTGACCGTGCCGTCCTTTTCCTTGCGAAACCCGGTGGGGTTGTCCTGCTCCTCGGCCAGGCGCCGCGTCTCGTACTCCTTGCGCGCCGCCGCGACTGCATCGTCGATCTCGGCCAGGCGCTTTTGGCGATCGGGCTCGGTGGCCTGCTCTTCGGCCGTGAGGCGCGCCAGGTTCTCGTTGACCCACGCGCGCAGGTCCGTCTCGGTTGCTTCGACCTTGTCGGCCCACGCCTCCCACTGCGGGATGAGCTCGTCGAAGTCCCCGCGGCTCGCCCGGCGCAGCGCATCGACCGCGTTGAACCAGTTGTCGCGCACCGGCGTGTTGGGGCTCGTGGCGCCCAGCAGGTCAGCAAACAGGTCGCCCAGGCCGCCGAACTCCTTGCGCAGCCTCGCGCGCATGGCCTTGTACCAGCCGGCTTGCGCCAGGATGTTCTGCGCGTTCTTGTCGCCTGCGGCGGCGCGCCGGAACACCTTGCGCACCTCTTCAACCATGGCCTTAGCGGCGGCATTGGCGCGGCGCGCGTAGTTGGCGCTGCCTGCTTCGAGTTGCTTGCCTTCGGGGTCGGCGCTGAACCCATAGGGCACGTTCTTGTACTGGTGCTGCGCCTTGCCATCTTCGACGAGCGTGCGAACGTAGACCAGCGGCTCCCAGCCCTGCGCCACAGGGTGCGCCAGCTTATGCGCACGCACCGCCGCCTCGATCTCGGACACGGGCAGGCCTGTCGCCTTGGCCGATGCCGCGATTGCCGCGCGCTCTTCGGCGCTGATGATCGAGCGCGAGCCCATCTCGCGCTGGCCGCGCTCGGCCACCATCTGCAGGCGCTCGACCGCAGCCTGGTCGAACTGCTGCCCATCCTCGCCCGTCTGCTCCGACGCCTTAAGGATCAGCGCCTTCAGCGCCGCGTTGTCCATGTTGGCGACGTCGCCGCCCATCTGCTCGATGAACTGCGCCAGGGCCGTGAGTTGCTCGCGCAGCGCCGCGGCCTGCTCGTTGCGGAACTGCGGGCTGAATTGCCGGTTGCCGGTGACGTCCTCGGCCAGGGCGTCCAGCAGCTCCGTCTCGCCCAGCATCTCGTCGCCGCGCTGCATGAAATAGCCGGCCTCGACGGCGGCCTCCATGGCGGTGTCCAGGCTCATGCCGTTGGCCTGGGTGATCTTCTTCTGGAAGGCGCGGCGCGAGACGTTCTCGTCCATCGCCTTCGTCTCGCCCACCGGCTGCAAGCCGCCACGGTCGCGGATGAACTCGAACAGGCTCGGGCCGAAGGCCGCCGCCTCGGTCGGGATGTCGGCCGCGCGCAGCCGGTCGAGCAGGGGGTCGAGCGCCGTGTCGATGTTGGGCTGCTGCTGCAGGATGTCTGGCAGCGGGGTGACCACGCGCAGGCCGTAGGTGCGGTGCAGCTCCATCGGGTCGACGCCGGCGCGCTGCGCCAGGGTGGCGATGCTCTTGGCGTAGGTCGTGGCGTAGGCTTCGGCGGTGCTGCGCTCGAAGCGCCCGACCAGCTCGCCCATCACCTCCTGCTTGAGCTGCTCGATCACCGGCGTGGCCACCTGGCCAGACTCGGCGTCGATCATGGCTTCCAGCTCGGCCTGCAGCTCCTGCTGGCGCTGCTCCATGGCCTTGGCCTCGCGCATGGTCAGGTCGCCCTGGTGCAGCTTGACGTCCTGCATCAGGCCGGCGTGGTGCTGCGTGGCCGCCAGCTTCTCGGCGTAGTTCTCCAGCGGGATGACGACGTCGGTGCCGGCGGCCGCCGCTTCGGCGAAGTTGGCCGCGCCCACCTCGGCGGCCACCGCGGCCGGGTCGACGTTCTGGCTCTGAAAGTAGCGCGCGAACTGGTCGGCCGGGATGTAGACGTTCTCGACCGGGCCGCCCTCGCGCGCCTTCTTCACGAAGTCTCGGAACACCTCGGGCAGGCGCTCGCGCAGCTTGCTGGCCTGAGCCGACTCGCCCAGCGCGGTCATAAAGTCCTGGTTGCGCTGCGCGATCCGCACCTCGCGGATGTTCATGCCAGCGCGCACGCCGGTGGCAGGTGCGCCCACGCCAGCAGCGCCAGCAGCGCCCTCGGCCGTGGCCTGCAGCACGCGCTCGACGTCGCGCTCGATCGGCGTAGCCGGGAACTGCTGCCCGGGCGTAACACCCTGCGCCAGCTCGCGGCCCAGGATGACGGTGATCTCCTGCAGACCCTCGGTCAGTCCCTCGATGCTCGCGGCCTTCATCCACCTCTTGCCGGCGTCGGCAATGGCGGCGCGGAAGGTGGGGCGCTGCAGCAGGGCCTTGATCGCCTGCTTGGAGCCGCCGGCCATCAGCTTGTCCAGGCCTGGCACCAGCTTCAGCAGCGCGAGCTCGCCCACCGTCTCCAGGCCGGCGTTGAGCAGGCCCACCGCAGCGGCGGCGCCCTGCGCCACATCGCGGGGCATCGGCTTGCCGTTGACGTCCTTTAGCCCCTCGAACTCATCGAAGGCGAAGCCGGCCTCGGTCTTGTAGTTGTAGACCGTGGACATGGTGATGTATCCGGCCCGCGCGCCCAAGATCGCGCCGCCCGTCGCCGTGACCGGGGCCACCGGCGCCGCCAGGCCGCCGACAGCAGCGCCTGCCGTTGCGCCAGCCAGCGCGCCAGGCGCGGCCTGCGTCACGCTGGTGACCATCTGCCGGCCGGTGTAGCCGGTGACGTTGAGGAACCACGACAGCGGCGAGTCGCCCTTCTCGGGAAGCGCGTCCAGCGCCTTCATCTCGTCGGAGAGCTGCTTGCGCCGCGCCTGCTCGGCCGGCGTGATCGTGCCGACCATGGCCTTGTAGTGCAGGGGCCCGAGGTCTTCCTGCAGCGAGCCCTTGCTGATGCCCTGGCCGAAGGCGGTGAAGGCGCGCTCGATGCGCGTCAGCGTGCCGACGTCGTCGCGCGCCACCGCCGCCTGCTCGGTCAGGAAGTTGGCGGTGATCGGGTTGTCGCGCACCATGCGGCCGTAGTCGATGGAGCCGATGGCGGCGCGGCGCTCGGCCTGCGGCGGGTCCAGGCGCACGCTGTCCAGCGGCACGCCGACCTGCTTGGAGAGCTGCCGCAGCTTCGCCTCGACGTCGGGCTGGGTGTTCACAGCACCGGCCATGGCGCCCTGCAGCGCCTGCGCCTGGTCGCCCTGGATCAGGGCGCGATAGGGGTCTTCGTCGCGGATCAGCTTCGCGTAGTCGGTCACTGCAGTCCCTTGGCCAGCTTGAAGTAGTAGAGCACGCGCTCCTCGGTCACCGGCTGTCTGGCAGCCTTGAGTGCGGCGATGATCTGGTTGCGGTCAGCGTCAGGCACCACAATCTGGTCAGTGGGCTGCAGCTCGTAGGCGCGGCGGTCGTTGGTGCCAAACAGCACGCCCTTGACCGGCACCTGCGTGAACAGGCGGTCGACCTCCTTGTCGAGCTCCTCCGGGGTGAGCTTGCGTTTTGCCGCCACCTCGGCCGCGCGGATGTTCTGGTCGAGCATGCTGTAGACCTGCGCGACCTTCTTGGCGTCGTTGCTGCCGGGTTTCGGCGTCGGGTCCACGCCGGCCTCGTTCAGCCGCAGCGTCATGCGCTGCGAGGTGTTCATCACGCGCGTCTGCGCATCGCCGGATTTCATGTCCTCCTGCAGCTTCACGAGCTCCTTGAACTCGGCGTCGCCCAGAGCGCCCTTCAGAGCTCCGAGGTTCGTGCGCGCCAGCAGGCTCATGTCGGTGCGCAGGGGGTAGTAAATCTCCCAGTTGGTTTTCACCGGCTGGCCAGCGCTGATCTTGGTGGCGAAGTCGCGCACCGTGCCGATCTTGTCGCCGGGGATCTGCGAGCGCAGGCTGGCGGGCATGGCCTCGTAGGCGCCGCCGTTCGTCTCCAGCCACTTGTAGGCGCGGTCCAGCGCCTGCTCCTCGCGGGTCTTGTCAGCCTTCTCCAGGTCGGTCCATTGCCTGGTGGCCTCGTCCAGCGCCAGCTTGAGCCGCTGCGGGTTGTCCATGCCCACGCGCGTGCGCACCGCGTCATGCACCTGCTGCAGCGTCGGCCGATCCGGCGCGCCCTGGCCGTTGACGTACTGCGGCAGGATGGCGCCGACGTAGTCGCGCGTCTCCTTGGGCAGCAACTCCAGCCAGGTCATCTGCTTGACGGCGGGGTCGTTCTTGGCCAGCTCCACCGAGCGGTTGGCGCGCTTGACGGCGTCCTGCACCCGGCCGGGCCCGGCGTTGTAGGCGGCCAGCGCCTTGCCGACGTCGCCGCCGAAATCCTGGAGCTGCTTGGCAAGGTAGGCCTGGCCGAGGCGCCGGTTGTAGTCGGCGTCGGTCTTGAAGCGCTTTTCGTCCCACGGCAGACCGGCGAGCCTGGCCGCCTCGGGCCCGGTGCCAGGCATGACCTGCATCACGCCGGTGGCGCCCTTTGGCGACACGGCGGCTTGGCCTTGCGATCCAGACTCGCGGCGCTCGACCAATGCGGACAACCGCTGAAAGTCGTTGGGCATCGCCTGCGGGGCTTTCTCTTGCACCACCTGTGTGGCGGTGCCGATGGCCACGCGCGCGTCAAACTCCTTAGTGACCTTGCCTTGCAAGTCCAGCAAGTCCGGTGCGTTGATCTGCGCCGCGTTGTGCTTGAGGTAGGCCTGGGCGTAGGCTGAGTTGCCGGCGTCCAGCGCAGACATGATCACCTTGGAGTGAACCTTGGAGCGCGCATCCTGCAGCACTGCCGCGGCCGCATCTCCGACAATGCCCAGGCGTTTTGTCTCGCGTTGAACCGCCCCATCAATCCGCTCCAGGCTCATCTGGATCGTGTAGGGGTTCTGCCAGTCGCGCGTGGCGTTGTCCGTCTCGACGGCCAGCGTGCCCTCGTAAACGCTGCGGGCGTAGCTGTTGGACTGGTCGAGCACATGGCGCGCCAGGGCGTTGCGGTATTCGGCCTCAGCGTTGCCGGCGCGGCGCCGGAACATCTGGCGCTGCTCGTTGCTCGTCAGCGACTGCTCAATCTCCGACACCGCCGCGTTGAACCCGTTGGTGTAGGTCGGCACGACATCGGGCGCGATGGCGGCAGCGCCGCGCCGCGCGAGAAACCCCTTGTCGGGGTCCATCATCAGCGACACCTGGCGCTCGCGCAGCTTGTTGTAGGCGTCCTCGGCGCGCAGCGTGTCGAACTCCTGGCGCTCTTTTTCCTGCACGTTGTAGACGCGCACGGCGGCGTCTTCTGCTGCGGCGCCGAAGCGCTGCAGGCCGCGACCGATGGCGTCGGACACCTCGGGCGCGCGCGCCTGCGGCACCACGCCAAAGCCGCTGGGCGTCTGGCGCTCCTGGTAGACGGGAATGCGCACAGGCATCTCAGGGCCCTCTGTAGTCTCGGTTGACGACCGGCGCGTTGTTGGTTCCCTGCGGCAGCATGCCGTAGGCCTTGCTCGCACCGCCCAGCAGGCTTGCACCGGCGTTGAGGTAGGCGCCGGTCATGGCGTCCTTCGCTGCGCGCCTGCTGGCCTGGGCCTGCATGCGGTCGAGTTCAGACTGCGCCATCAGGCCGCGCGCCTTCATCTGGCTTTCGTAGCGGATGGTCAGCGCGTCGAGCTCGGCGGCCACAGCGTTCTGCTTGATGACGTCGGCGTTGCTGCCCTCCAGGCCGGCGCCAGACTGCGCGGCAGCGGCGATGGCCGCGCCCTCGAAGGCCCGGAACTGGCGGCGCTGCTGCTCCTCGGCGGCGCTGCCCTGCATGGCCGCGACGTCGGCGTTCATGCGCGTAACGGTGGCGTTGTATTCGGCTGCGTTGGCCGCGGCCTGCGCTTGCGCAGACTGCGCCTGGCCCTGCTTGATCGCGCCCAAGGCCTGCACGGCGCTTGATGCGATGACGATGGCTTCCATGTCAGTGCTCCTCGCGCACGAGCGCGTAGAGGTCGCAATCACGACCGTCCGGGGTGTAGGCGCGCATGCGGCCCTCGCGCTGGAAGCCGAGCATCTTCGCCCAGCGGTGGCCCTCCTCGAAGTCGGTCACCACGCCAGTCTCGACGCGCCGAAAGGCGTGAACGTCCAGCGCGCGTTTCACGGCCCGATGCACGCCGAAAAAGTGCGGGCCCGCAGCGCCGCTGATCAGCGCCCAGGCCACCGCGCGGCCAGGCCACTGCGGGATCAACCCAGCGCAGGCGATCACCACGCCGTTGACCACCGCGGCGTAGCAGGGCCCAGCCTGCGCCAGGCTCTGGCCATAGGCGGGGTCGCCCAGCACGGGACGCATGCTCTCCTGCGCCGGCTGCAGCAGCAGCGCCTGCAAGTGCTCGGGGTGGAAGGGCTGGATGTTCATTGGCGGTCGAAGGTCATCACCTGCGGCATGATGGCCACCACCGTCATCGGCAGCGGCTGCGTCTGGCGCACCATGCAGTATCCGTCGAAGTCGTAGCCTCCGGGCCATTCCATGAGCTTGTCGCCGGTGAATAGCGGCGGCGGCGCGTCCATGGGGTCGGAGCCCGAGCGGAACTCGATCGTGTCGAGCGTGCTGGCGTTGGGGCCCGCCTTGGCACCCAGCGTGTTGAGGAAGCGGATCACCGTCTTGTTGATGCGCTTGGTCTTGCCCTGCGCCGTGCCGTCGCCTGCGCCGGCCTCGATGCGGTTGGTCTGCAGCGTCGAGGTGTAGCCCAGGCCGACCTGCACCGTGGAGGCCGGCACCTGCAGCGTGATGGCGCCGCTGGTCACCACCCGGTCAGGGTGCGCCGCGCCGTCAGTCAGCACCTGCACCGTCTGGCCCTCCAGCCAGGTCAGGCCCGAGATGGTGGTGGCCGGCGCGCCAGAGTAGGTGGCGCCGCTGTCGACGTAGTAGCAGGATGCCTGCGTGTCGCCGTCGCGGTATTCGCGCTCCAGGTATTCGACGTAGCGCTTGGTCGTGCCGTTGATCGTGCGCTTGACGATCACCCACAGCTCGTCGCGGTCGCGGTCGGGCGCCGAGATGGTGCAGACAGACTCGACCTCTGCATCGCCGGATGTGTAGGTCACAACATCGGCTGCACGGGTCACGGCGGCGTTGGTGGTGGGGATGTAACTGGTGGGGAAGGCTCCGACTTCGAGTTGAGCGCCCCAGACAAGCGTTTGGCTTGCCGTGGTTTGAGCTCCAACATTGCCAGGATATACAAGTGCCGTAATGTTGCTCGGCGCGGTAAGCGTTGCATAGATAGCGCACCTATACCAACCGTTGCCAACCGCTTGAATCGTTGGCGAGGCAGCAGACACTCCCGTTCCGCTAACAGATGCCGCACTCGCCGTGCCAGCGCCAGATAAAGTAAAGTCTGCTCTTACGGTGTTTGCAACTCCTGCATCACCAGAAAGAAGTATTCTGCAAAGTGTGTCCGTAGAGTTTGCTTTACAAAAAACGCTGTAGGCGTAAGTACCCGCTGTCGTGCTTGCGGTTCTGTAAAACATCGCGTTGAATGATGTGGCGGCGTTAATAGCCAGCAGTGCAGCAGTAGTTGTTCCGTCTGGCGCAACTGCGGCGTTTACCGTTGTGTCAAGCGTGGCAAACGTTTCATACCACGCATTGTTCCCAGCCACAGTGCCGATGCTTGAAAAGTTCGACGGGTAGATGCTGTTGGCGCTGGATGGCTCAACCAACAGGCCCAGGGAATCGAGCGTCACAGGGTTGTAGCCGTAACGCGGCTCATCCACTGCGGCCGTCCGCAAAACTCCAGAGGCATCGAAATAGGTCGCCGTGCTGGCGCGCGCAAAAGTGTCGATGATGTCTTCACGCGAGCCGCCCAGGATGTGCCGGTGCCAGCCGACCGTGTCCTGCTCCTTGTTGTAGGTGAACCCGAGGAGCTGGCCGTCGCCGCGCACCGCCCACACCGCGAGGTAGGGCTCCTTGTGCCAGGTCGCCTGCTGGATGCCGCCAACCGTGACATGCTCGGCCAGCACGGTCAGATCCTGCGACTGGAAGCCGTTGCTCTGGATGGCGAATGTCAGCTCCTTGAGCTTGCGCCCGGACTTCTGCACCGCCAGCACGGAGTTGCCCACCCGCAGCGGCGTCACCGCGCGAGAGCCCTCGTTCGTTTCCTGCTCGATCTTGATGTTGCCAGGGGCGAATGGTTCGCTGGTGCTGTTCTCCGAGCAGGAAAACTCTGTGCCGGCAGTGCCGATAAGGAGCTGCTGCGCGGGCGCCAGCCACTGCACCTGGTTGACCTGGTCGGAGGAGATCGTCGCCTGGATCGCGCGGTCGGCCACGATCTGGCCCGAGTCGTCCTTGGCCGCGAAGTTCTCGAAGTCGGCCGCCACCGAGAAGTAGAGGGTCTGATCCTTGGCCAGCGTCAGGCGCTCGCGGAAGAAGGTCACCCGGTTGGGGTAGCCCTCGGCGCCACTGAACGAGCCCAGCGCCCAGCGGAAGGTGGCATTGCCAGATCCCACCACGCCGGCCGGCAGCGGGTTGTCGCCCATCACCGTGGCCGTCACCACCGTGCCAGAAGTGAATCCGGTGATCTTGGCGTAGCCGTAGCCCGAGTCGACGAACTGCCAGGTCAGGCCCTCCAGCTCGATGTTGGTGCCGACCTTGCCGCCGCCGCCGCCATCGGCCGCCGATCCGTAGGTGTGAATCGGCTTGTCCGGGCCCGTGCGCCAGGCCTTGCCGGCTGTCGGCGTGCCGCTGGTCGTGCAGTTGTAGGTCTTGCCGTCGCTGCGCCGCTTGGTGTTCACCGGGTTGAGGACGAACTCCTCGCCGGCCGTCCAGGGCTTGATCGTCGACAGGTCGGCAGGCTCCAGGTAGACGTAGCTGCCCACCATCGCCGCCGTGAAGATCGCCGAACTGGCGGTCAGCGTCACCGAGCCGGTCGTGGCGCTCGCGTAGACCGTCTTGGCCCGGTCAGCGTTCTGCGTCTTGAACGGGCCGTTCAGCAGCTCGACGGCGCCCAGCGTCCACTTGGTGGCCGAGAAGCGGGAGAGCTTCTGCAGCGGGTAGCTCGGGTGCGCGATGTAGAGGACGTCGCCGGTCTGCGCGAGAGACAGGCGGAAGGTGCCGTCGTTGGCGTCGGTCAAGTCAGCCGTCGTCCAGGGCGTCGGGATCTCGTAGACCGTGCCGGTCAGCGGATACCAGTAGGTGGCGTTGGGCGGCGCGTTGCCGGTGGTCGCGGCGATGCAGTAGTAGTTCACCCCGCCAGAGGACGCGAGGTCGCCCACCGCATAGGCCGTGGCGCCGTTGTAGGCCGTCACCGTGCCCGTCTGCAGTTGCCCGTGGTTCGTGTAGAAGCGCAGGTACTGGTTGCCGAACTCCAGGATGTAGGCCTGGGCGGTGGAGAACTCGAAGCGCGCCAGCCAGGTGCGGTTGGCGCTGGTCTTCACCTCGGCCACGAAGCGCGTGCCGCCGCGGCGCACCGCAGGGCCCTGCACGGTGGGGATGAAGTTCTCCAGGACGCGGCAGCCGTTGCTGTACTTGGCGATGTCGACGCGCCCGTCGAGCAGCGGCGAGAGCTCCCCGGCGTTGAACGTGGACCGAATCGGCGATGCCTTGGGCATCAGAGCCTCCCGAAGATCCAGGTCGTGTCGGCCTGCAGCACCGGCTGGCGCTCGATCGATCCCGCTTTGACCGCAAGGTTCACGGCCTGCTTGTATTCGTCCCAGGCCTGCTGGCGCTTGGGCGTGGACTGCGTCAGATCCTCGGCGATCTCGGCCGCGATGCGGCAGGCCAGCGCCTCGCGGAACAGCGCGTCCCAGGCGTTGGGGTCGGTGATCTGGGCGACGTAGCGCAGCTTCAGCGGCGCGCCGATGCTGGTCAGGATGACGTTGCCTTCGAGGACGTAGTCGAGGAACTCGGCATTGACGTAGCCGTCAAGGTTTACATCGGGAAACCGATCGTCGACCATGTCCAGCTTGAGGAAGTCGGCCGGCACCTGGTACTGAAAGTTGTAGCCAAAGGTCGGCGCCGCCACGAGCGCGGCCAGCTCCACCCGCTTAAGGCTGAACTGCCAGCGGTGCGCGCGCAACTCGGCGTCACGCAGGTCGTCGAAGCAGGACGAGACGGCCCGAGCCTGCTTGTTGTCGTCGGCCAGCGAGGTGATGCGCGCTGCGCCGAGCTTGGTCAGCGCGCGGTTGGCGACCTGGATGACGGAGGCCATGGGCCGGCCTCCGTCAGTTCACAACGAAGAAGTCGAAGACGGTCGTGGCCGTCGCGGCCGCGTTGCCGGTGACGGTGAACGAGCCGGCAGCCGGCGTGACACGCACGCTGGTCAGCGTTGCATCGCCGCCGGCCAGGCTGACGAAGACCTTGCTGGCCGCCGTCACCTTGCTGTTGGTGATCACGACCGTCGAGCCCGCCGCCGCGAAGGCCGCGCGCCCTGACAGGTTGTTGTTGGTCGCGTTGCCGGGCGTTCCACTGCTGTCGGTTGACACTACGGTGAAAGTGTCCAGTCGCGTCAGCGTCGTCAGGCCGGTTGTCGTGGCGCCGAGCGTGACGTTGGCGGTCGTTGCTGTCAGCGTTTTCGCGCCAGTGCCGCTGCATGAGAATGTGCCGTTGCTTTGGGAGTAACTCCCGAATACGCTCAGAGCTCCACCGACAGTGAAGTTGTCGACCTGGCCGTTGCTCTGAAAGAACGTATACGTTAGCGCTCCAGCCGACCCCGCATCGTTGACGATGAAGATGTCTCCCGCCACGCCAAAGGGGCCAAAAGTCTGGTCGATCGCCAGAGGGCCAAAGCTGCGGCTGCTGTTGCTTGGCGGCGGCGCCTCTGGGTTAGTCGGCACGAACCAGATGCGGCCACTTTGGTTGTGGCTGGTCTGGATGCGGATGCGCTGATTTTCAGGAAGGCCTTGCGTGTATTGCGCGCCAGGATTGAGCGTTGGCATGTGTGTGCTCCTTCAGATCAGCCGCAGCCGACAAGGAAGGCCGAGAGGCCAGACGGCGTGCCGCCAGACACGGCAAAGCGCACCTGCCCGGCTGGCAGCGAGATGCCGCTCTGGTTGGCCGGCAGCGCCGTGAAACGCACCAGCGAGCCCGTGAACACCTGAACGGTGGTCCAGGTGTTGCTGGGCGACAGCATTTCGAGCTGCACGGTCGCGCCCCCGATGGTGCCGTTGGCGAAAAACATGTACTCGCCGCCGCGGATGTTGACGCCGCTGCCAGTGGCGGCGCCGTTACTCAGCAGCGTGTAGGAACTATCGTCCCCGCGACGGATCGGCATGGTCGGCCTCCGTTACCAGGGCTTGCCCTGTCGGATGATGAAGTTCTCCAACTGCCGCAGGCAGGTGATCAGATCCTGCAGGCTGGGCACGTTGGCGTTGGTGTTGATGACAACCTCGACGTCGCGCGAGGTCGTCGTGGCGCCTTGTGCGGGCGGCGTGTACTCGTTCTGTCCGGTGTTCAGGCCGAAGTAGTAAGGCATCGTCTTGCTCCTCTGAGAGTAGAGAAAGGGGCCAGGTCACCCCGGCCCCTGATGCGTCAGGTCGCGTCCGAGAAGAACAGGTCGATGACCAGCGTGCCGGAGGCCGGCAAGCTCGCAGCGCCGATCGTCACAAAGACGCTCTCTTCTGCCGTCAGCGCCGGATCGACAGCGCCGATCTGGGCGGCCGGCCCGAACATCGTCGGCGTGTCCACCGCGGTGAACACCGCACCCGCGCGGTACTTGCCGGTCGTGCCGGTGATACCGACGGCCACGGTGGACGAGCCCAGCGACACCGTCGAGGTGATCACCCCGAAAGCGAACGTGGCGCCAGCCGGCAGGTTGCCGACGACCAGCGTGTCCGAGGTGGTCTGCGTGCCCAGAGTGAACGTGGCGCGCAGCCGGCGCAGGTTGGATTGGTAGGCGCTGGCGCGCGACCTGTAGCCGACAGGGGCTGCCGTCTGGTTGGCGGTAGTGGTGCCAGCCAGCTCTTGGGAAAGGTATGCAGGCATGTCAGGCTCCTCAGACGCAGTTGATGATCACGCAGCGGCGCTCTTCCAGGCGAGTCGCACCGAACGTGCCGGTGACGTAGACCTGGTAGGAGTTGCGCTTGTCGGGCCGGCGGTCGATGGTCGTGGTGATGTCGTTCCACACGCCCATGGACATGCCGCTCTTGGCGAACACCGGCACCATGAACCGCGAGCCGGTGGTGTACTGGCCGTCAGAAGAGCCGGTCGGCACGCTCGGGTTGATCGCGGCGTTGAAGCCGGCGGCGCCCGGGATGCGCTCGCTGATGATGAAGTTGATGCCCATGAAGGCAGAGATCCTGCCGTCGACCAGCACCGGCTTGGTGTTGTAGTCGAGGCTGATCGCCTGCGCTTCGTTGAGCAGGTCATCGTGCTGGCGGGCGCTGATCACGGCGCAGAGCTGGTCGTTGTCGACGTCAACCAGGCCTTCCATCAGGATCCGCTTGGCGCGGCGCAGCTTGGCGATGTTCAGACCCGTCGCCGCCGAGGCGCCGACAGTCGCCGCCACCATCTGCGAGCCAGAGTTGAACGCCGACAGCAGACCCGTGGAGGTCGTGCCGTTCTCGCCGGTGTTGTTGGCGTTGAAGAACCCGCTGATGATTTCGTCGTCGATGGCGCGACCCATCGCCCACGCGCCGGCCATGGCGTAGGAGCTGGTCGGGTCGATCAGCATCCGCAGCTTGTCCTGGTTGTCCACCAGGTCGGCCCAGTCGTAGTCGTTGGGGTACATCCACCGCTTGTCTTGCGGGGTGCTGATCAGCGGCGTGTCCGAGTGCCGAGATTGGTTGCGCACAGGGCTGACCGAGCCGAACTGCTCAGCGACCGAAGCGGCCTTGCCCATGTACTTGTAGGACTGCACAGCGTTGCGCAGCTTCGAGCCCTGCTGCTGCAGGAGCATCATCACATTCGTCGAGTATTGTTGGACGAATGCGTTATTGACGTTGAAAGACATGATCTACCTTTCGAAGGTGGAGTTGAACCTGCCGCTCAGGCGGCGCTCTTCGGAAGGCTTGTCCGGTGTTGGGCCGGGGCCGTATTTGTCGCTTGACCCGGCCCTTGTGGGGTTGTCGGGCCTTGCGCACCACAGATCCAGGTCAGGTACTCGCGGGCCATCGCAATGACCTCGCTCGGCGCCAGCCCTGGACGGTGCGCTAGCTGCAGGCATTCTAGACGCAGCATTGGATCCTGCACGGGATTTCTCGACGGTGTTGCGGCTTTCGCATCACTGGCCGCCATAGGCCACCTCCATCAGGCGCTGCAGCTCGGCCTTCGCGTCGGCGTTGCCGCCCAGGTACTTGGCAGACCAGTCGCGGTCCTCGCGCAGTGAGGAGATCCTCTGGCGCGCCGCCTCGGGGGTCAGGCCGAAGGAGTTTGTCGAGCGCCCGCTCTCGAAGGTGTGCTCGGTCAGGCCGCGGCCGATGCGGCTCATGAACTTCAGCATCTCGGCGGTGCCGAAGGCGTTTTCCAGCGCTTCGAGCTTGCCCTGGTCGAGGCCGAACTGGCGCGCGGCGCGGCGGCCCAGCTCGACGTTCTCCTCCCAGGCCTGGCCCCATTCGCCCTTGAGCGCCTGGATGTCCTGCTCGACCTTGGCGGCCTGCGCCTGCTGCGCTGCGCCTACCTGGCCGGTGGCCTGCTCGTTGTACCAGTTGGCGAGCTCGGCGGCCTGCGCCTTGCTCAAACCCAGCTCGTGGAACTTGCCGGCGGCGGCCTTGAGGAAGTCGCCGTTGCCGCCCTCGGGGAGCTGCAGGCCGTAGTCGTCGGCGCTCTTGGGCCGGCCCAGCGCATCGTAGACGCGGGACCAGCCGTCCTTGTCCTCGGCGCCCTTGGGCATCGGGATCTTCTCCGAGCCCAGCAGCTTCTCCAGGTTGCGGTAGCCGTTGGCCAGCTCGACGGGATCCTTCCAGCCCTTGTTCTGGACGTAGCCCTTGAGGTCGCCGTCCTCAATCCCGTCGTACCAGGCGCCAGGCGCCGGGGCTGGGGCAGGGGTAGGGGATGCGGCCCCCTGGCCGCCCTCGTTTCCGGCGGCAGGAGCTGCAGCCGGGTTGCCCGCCAGAACCGCGGACCCGCTCATCGCATCAGACATCGTCGTTCCTTTCGCCCTCTGAGGGCTCGACCAGGTTGAACACTTGCTTCTCGTCAACGTGCAGGTGCGCCATCAGGCGCATCCACACCTCACGCCGACCCTCGGCCATTGCCATGGCCAGGGGGTCGATCGTCTTGCTCACCGGCGACAGCACCATGGTCGAACCAGTCGCGCGGCAGAATCGTCGCAAGTCTGCGAGCACAATCTCTGCGCTTGGGTGCAGCCGGCCCTCGGCGTCCATGAAGGTGCGCCGGTAGGCCAGCTTGCGGCGCAGGACTCGCTGGATCAGCTTGTGGATCATGCGGGGAAGATGGCAGGCGCTTGCTGCGGCGGCGCGGCGCCGGCCAGGCTCTGGGCCTGCGCCAGGTCACGCACGGTGCGGCCCACCACCGGCGCGGCGGCCAGCAGTTGCTGCGCCTGCGCGGCCTGGGCCTGCGCCTCCTCGATGGCGGCGATCTGCTGCTTGCTGCGCAGCACCTTGGCCGGCACGCCGTTGATGTCGGCCAGCTCGCGCGCCACCGCCTCGGGGTCGAACAGCATCATCACCTTCGGGTCGATCTGCGCCAGCGGCGTCACCGCCTCCAGCGTGCGCATGATGGCCACGCCCTCGTCGGCGCGCTGGGCACGGTTCAGCGGCGAGACGTATTCGATTTCCACCGAGCCGCCAGCCTCCAGCATCGCGTCTGGCATCGGCGGCAGCGCCCCGGCGTGGCCGAGGATGTCGATCTCGCGCTCGATCAGCGGGCCGAGGAACTCGCTCTGCTGGCGGCCCATGGTCGGGGCCAGCAGCGCGCCCTTCTCCTGCGCGCGCAGCATGGCCTCGGTGGCCGTCATCTGCGGGCTCTCCACCAGGATCTGGAACAGCGTCACCAGGAAGGCGTCGTTGATGACGCGGCGGCGCTGCTCCATCATGTCCAGGCCGATGTCCACCCGGGCGTTGGTCTGCAGCGGCTGCACCGTCTGCCGGCCCTGCTCGTCGACGCCGCCGTAGTTCAGCGCGCCAGGCCGAAGGTCGAAGGCCTGCAGCGCGCCGTCGTCCTGCAGCAGCAGCGGCGGATCGACGATCTTGTGCGCGGCGCGGATCACCGTCTTGCTCATCTCGTTGAGCATCTTGATGTCGGGCAGCACCGTCATGGCCGGCGATCGCCCGTAGACCTCGCGCGGCCCGGTGACGTAGCGGCCGATGGCGTAGGGCATGGTGCGGAAGCCGCCCTCGCTCACCAGCTCGCGGCCCTCGATCGAAACGTAGCAGGACGCAAAGGCCATGCCCTTGTAGTCCTTGCGCCCGTAGTCGGCGTCCTCGCGCGGCATCACCGCATGCACGAAGTCGAAGTTCTGCTCGGGGTTCTTCTCGGCGGCGTCCTTGATCCGCTGCGGGCACTTGTCGCCAAAGCGCTGCATGGCCTGGCGCGCCGTCATCGGGAAGCGCCGATGCACCGTGTCGACCACGCCCTGGTGGTTCTCGGCAATGTAGAGCTCGGACAGGTGGACCGTGCGGTAGCGCAGGCCCTGGCCCAGCGTCTCATCGATGAACACGCCACCGGTGCCGAAGGCGCCCAGGCTCATGTAGGCCTCGTTGGCCTGGCTGGCGAAGTTGGCCCGCGGCGAGTAGCGCGCCGTGAACAGCACCTGCGTCACCTGGTCAAGGTAGGCCTGCACCTCGGGGTCTTCCTGCAGCCGCTCGTCGGTCACCCGCAGCTTGTGCCAGCGCTGGGTGCGCGGCGTGAGCATCGACTCCATGGCCGCGGCAAAGCGCTCCAGCGCCAGGGTTGCCGTGGCATCGAACACCTTTTCCGTGCGCTTGTCGCCCGGGTTTCGCACCACGCGGAAGAAGTTGGCCCTCGGCAGGATGCGCTCGGCGATCTCTCGCCAGTGCTGATCCCAGATGGCCCGCATGTCGGCCATCCGCTCCTGACGCTGGATGATGTCGAGGGCGCGGCTGTCCATGATCAGCTTCCCAGGAGCTGCTTGGCGCCGCTCGTCGGCGGTGTCGACAGGTCGCCGCCCACGCCGGTGAGGATGCTGGCGGCGCGGCCGCGGCGGCCGGCCAGGCGGTCCTGCGCCTGCTGTGCCTGGCGCGCGTTGTCCAGCGTCGGCACCGGCAGCGGGGCAGGGGGCGGCGGGGGCGCAGGGATCTTGGGGCTTGAGAAGATTCCGCTCATGTTGGTCACCCGAGGATTGCGTAGTCGGAGATCGCGGTCGCCTGGCGCATGGCTGGGCGATCGCGGCGAACGAGGGTCCGCGCTTCACCGGCGCCGACCAGAAGGTATTGTGCCGCTTCCGCAACGTGCGAATACGGGCCTTTGTCCGGAACGTCGCGGTAGCGCTCGTCGCCCGTCACCTGCACCCGCTTGAACTGGTAGCCGCCGGCCATGGCCTTGCGCAGCACCGTGCAGCGGGGGTGGATGAGGAGCCCGGGCGCGCCGTCGATCAGCCGGCTCAGGCAGGTGGCGACGCTCTCGCGCCGCTTGGTGAAGTCGTTGGTCGGGGCAGGGCGGGCCTCGACGCCGGCGGCCTGCAGGATCTGAAACGGCGTGCGCTCGTCAGTCTGCGCGCGGCCCTCGCCGGCCGGATCGCCGGTGATCGACCCGAAGGCCATGCCGGGGTAGCGCTCGTGCATGGCGTTGCGCAGCAGCTCGGCAAAGCGCACCGCGCCCATGTCCTCGGTGACCAGCTCGGAGTGGATCCGCCAGCCGCCCATGGGCAAGCGCTGCCCGAACACCGCGGCCGGCGTCAGGCCGAAGTCGATGCCGATGTGGATCGGCTGGCCAGGCAGAAGCTCGAACTCCTTGACATGCACCGAGTCGCGGAACTCCGGGTAGACCGGCTTGCCGTCGCGCACGAAGCCGTAGTCGGCGTGGACGTAGACCTTGACCCAGTCCTCGCTCTTGCCGGCCACTTGGCGCTTGTAGTAGCCGCGGCCGGCCTCGCGCCGCACCGGGTCGCCCTCGGGCAGCACCAGCGTGTCGGGCGTCTGGTTCAGCCAGTCGAGGTTCTCGGCGTCGGGGTCGAGGCCGCCCGGCTGGCGGAAGAAGGCCCAGCCCTCGGGATGCGTCTCCTCGGCCAGCTTGTACCACCAGTGGTCGTTGTCGGGCGGGTTGGTCGAGGCGATGATGCCCGACCAGGTGCAGCCGCCCATGGCCGCAGAAGGGTAGCGCCCGACGCGGCCGGTGAGCCCGTCGACCACCGCCTTGGGCACCTCGCGCGCCTCGTCAATCCAGGCGCCGGTGAGCTCCATGCCCAGCAGCTTGGCGATGTCCTGCGGGCGGTCCAGGCTGACGAAGATCACCTCCAGGTCGAGCTCGCCCTCCTGGATGTGGTGCGTCGGCGGGCCGGTGTCGACCCAGCGGCCGATCGTCGGCGGGATCCATTGATGCCAGGTCTTGATCGTCGTGGTGCGCAGCTCGGGGTATGTGTTGCGGATCACGGCCCAGCGGGTCTTCCGTTTTCCGTCAGACGTCAACTGCTGCTGCTGCGCGCGGCGCAGGATGTCCATCACGCACACCGTGGACTTGCCAGAGCCGAAGGGTCCGAGGATGCCGCGGAAGAATGAGTCGTCGAGCATAAACGCCCGGGCCACCGGCCCAGGCGGGGCGTAGCGGATCTGCGTCGCCGCCATCAGTCGCTGCCAGCGCGGAACAGCGCCGCCAGGCAGAACCCGATGCAGACCCCGGTGCTCAGCCAGGCCAGGTAGACGGCGAACTCAGTCACGCGGCACCTCCTGCGGGAGGAAGCCTGTGCCCCGGCGCGCGGCCTCGCGCGCATGCACCTGGTCCAGCCACTCGGGGGTTGCCGGAGCGGCCATGGCCTCGGCCAGCGGCGCCGCAATCTCCAGCTCGATCAGCTTGTCGATGTAGTGGCGCGCCTTGCGCAGATCCTCGACCGGCGCGCCCTTCAGGTCGCAGCGCGCCAGGTACTTGATGGCGTTGCCGCGCAGGAAGCCGCGGAACTCGGCCGGCGTCATCCAGGCGCGCATGGCGTCCCAGGGCTGGATCTCCATGTCGCGGTAGTGGGAGCCGCCCACCTGCTGCTGGCGCGCGCTCATGCTTGGCCCCTTGACTTCAGCAGTTCTTCGGCCGCCTGCACCAACCCCCGCAGGCATTCCAGCGTCACCACGATGGACTCGCTGTCCTGCTCGACGATGAAGAACGTCGGCTGCGTCGTGAAGCTCTCCGGGTCGATGCGGATGTCTGGCTTCAGCCCGCTGCCGTTGTCCACCTCGAACTCTCTCGGTCGAATCATGCCTTTCTCCCCAGGTCGATGGCGATCGACAAGCCGACGCTGCCGCTGTGGTGCTGCTCAATGCGGTCGCCGTAACGCTCGGGCCGCTTCTTGGCGAGCTGCCACTTGAAGGTGTCGACCTGCATGCGCTTCCAGGCCACCCATCCAGAGTCGACCTTGCCCTGCATGTCGGCAGGGGGCTCTTCCTCGACGATCTCGCGCAGGCGCTCGAACTCGACCTCGGCGCCAGTCGCTCTCGCGCGGGCGTACCGTTCGGCCACATCCTCATCCTGCTCCACCCAATCGAGGAATGTCGGCGCCTTCACGCCTTCCTCACGGCACGCGCCGCGCAGGCTCTGCCCATCGGCCAGCCTCTCGCAAACACGCGCCACCAGATCTCGGTCAATCGCCATGATGGTCCATTCTAGTCATCGGTGGGGTTTTCGCAACATCATCCTCAAACCACACGCCAGGCTTGCCGCGGTTGCCCCGGCTCCACTGCTCGACGATGGCCGCCTCCAGCTTCTCGCGCCCGGCTTTTCCCCGGACCTTCTCGACGCCCGCCAGCCAATCCCGCAGCCAGTGCCGGCCACGCTGGACCCGCCAGGCCAGGAGCTGGCGCACCTCGCAGCGGTGGCGGTGCTGCTCATCCGTCACGCAGCACCAGAGCCTGGATGTCCCAATGCCCCATGCCGCGCATCATGCCGATCAGCGAGGCGTCGTCGGTCACGCGCCACTGCCCGTGCTCGATGCCCTTGGTGCGAAAGCGCCAGGCCACCGGGTCCATGGCCTCAAAAGTGGCCAGCCGCATGTCGAGCTCGGTGTTCTGCTCCTGCAGGCTGGAGCAGTTGCTGCACCGCATCGGCTGCCCCGCAGGCACAGGCGCGCACCGACACTCCCCGTCGATGTAAAGCTCCCAGCAAATTCCGCAGATCTCCCTGCTCATGCCAGCCTCAGACCATGCGACGAAGACAGCCCGGTCTGCTCGTTGTAGAGCGTGCCCGTCACCCGATCGGCGAGGTAGGCCTTGCGACCGACCCGCAGCCGGGTGAACGTCTTGGCCTTCACCTGATCGCCCCAGCGCACCCACACATCACGCTCGATCGGCGCCGCGCCGACCAGCAGCCGCATGTCGTTGTCCATCACGCAGCCTTCTGCGGTGATGCGGACGTACTTCTGGCCGTGCGGCCGGTACTCCCCAACCTTGGCCTCCAGAAAAGCCGGCTTCTTGTCTGCGCTCATGCTGCCTCCTTCACAAACACCCCGTCCTCGCGCAGCGTGCCCTTGCGGTCCTTGATCTGCCCATAGGCGTGCTCCAGTGCGTCGACCAGGCTGATGCCGGCCAGGTCTGCGCCGATGATCAGCGTCACCAGGATGTCGCCGTAGGCGTCGATCGCCTCCTCGCGGTTGCAGCGGTGCAGCGCGGTGAGCAGCTCGCCCAGCTCCTCGTGCGTCTTGATGGCCTGCGCCATGGCGGTGCTGCGCGGCAGGATCTTGCGATCCTCGGCCCAGCGGATGACCTTCAACTCCAGTTCAGTCCAGCTCATTCGTTCTCCTTCCAGTCGTTTGGCACCTTCGGCAGCGGGGCCCATCCCCGCCACCAGTCAGACTTGCCGTCCCAGGCGCCATAGACGGCAACGCCCCCGCGCCCCAGGAGCTGCACTTTCGCGCTCACGGGGCAGGTCTGCATCGGTCGCCAGTAGTAGGCCTGGTCGACCGCAACGGTCTTGTCGGATGACAGCTTGACGCTCACGCAAGATCCCCGGTCGCCACCAGCGCCGCGGCGATCAGCGCATCAGGCACGGTGACGCCGGACTTGACCAGGTCGAGGATGCGGTGGCCCTGGGCGGCGCTCATCGTGGCGCCTGGTAGCCAGCGGTTGCTGCGCATCATTCCTCGGCCTCGAACTTCTGACGCAGGCCCAGCTTTCCACGCAGCGCAGCCAGCGCCTCCATGCCGCGACGCTTAGCCTCCGGGTTGATCTTCACGTTGGGATCGTAGGCGATGGCCTGCTCACCCTGCCTGGGCACGGCCGGGCCCTTGTTGCACGAGTCGCGGAAGGCGATCGCGCTCGGCGGGAAGTCTGGGTGCATGGCACGCAGCGCGTAGTCCAAGCTGGGGCGGTAGGTCAGGAACCTGCCGAGCTGGTCGCGCCAGACCCCGCGCACCAGGCCGGGATCGACGCCGTCCCAGTTGCGGGTGAAGGCGGTGCCGTAAACGGCGGCCATGTAGCCGAAGATGTAGTCGAGGCCCTCGTCCTCGGTGCAGTGATCAGCGGATGAGCTTGACATTGTTGCCTCCCATGATGCCCCGCGTGAGGCCTTGCAAAACGGTGCGGTTTGCCTCGCCCTGGCGCGTCATGCTGGACCCCTGCTGGTCGCGCACCCATTCCGCCTTGAAGCCAGTCCACCCGCGTGCGCAGCAGTGCTCCAGCGCCTGCTCCAGGCTGAGCCCGGCTTTCTCGCATTCACGCTGGATCCCAGCCAGCGCAGCCTCGGTGACCGGCGCTTTCTTGGCCCGGCGCAGCGTGAGGAAGCTCTCCCAGACCTGGTCGGTGACGTCAGCCGGCTTGTCGGTGGTGGCCTTCTTTTTCCCTACTGCGATAGCAGTAGAGGAATGGTGTCTGGTGTCTGGTGTCTGGTGAGCATTGCCTTCGCTATGCGTTCGCATTGCGTCCGCATTGCCATCGGTATGCTCGGGCTCACGATTCCACCGTGCGTCCGCACTGCGCTTGGCCTTCGTTCGCTTGTCCTGGTAGCGCGAGATTTCCTCGTCGCACCGCTTGTTGTGCCAGCCGTCATCGGCCAGCACAAAGAACTCTTTCAGGACCACGGCTACGGCCTCGCGCTCCTCGCGCGTGCGCGCGCCCACGAGCCGCTGCACCGCGGCAATGTTGGCCGGCAGCGGTCGCTCGTCAGCGTAGTATTTGCGGATGCACCGGCTGTAGGCGGCGTCCTCGACGAACGAGAGATGCGCGGTCGCCTGCGCATAGTCGCCGAGGTGGTGCTCGTAGTAGTTCAAGATCAATCCCCATCGGTGGACGGCCCCAGTGTGAGAATTACCGGGGGCGCTCCACCATTGCGGTGGTGATACGGCATCTGAGGCCGTCCCCGATGGAGACTGGTCTGCGATGCCCCTTTTGCGCTTCTCACGGCGCGTTGAGCATTCTCACTCAGAACGGCAAATCATCGTCCATATCCTGCAGCCGCGGTGGGGCTTTCCTGGACGGGGCCGGGGCAGGGGCCGGCGCGCTGGCCTCGCCCTTCGGCGGCAGCTCCACCTGGTCGACCGTCAGCCGCAGCTTGGTCTTGGTGCTCCCGTCCTTGGCCTGGAACTCCTCCTGCGCCAGGCGCCCGCTGACGGTCAGCTTCTGCCCCTTGGCGATGTAGGCGGCCAGGCTCGTGCCGCGCTTGCCCCAGAGGTTGCAGTCCAGCCACATGGTCGCCGGCCTGTCGCGCGTGCCGGTGTCAACGGCCAGCGGCCAGGACAGCACCGGCTCGGCGCCGGCCTGACGCGACTCGGGTTCGCGGCCGACTCGGCCGGTGAAGACGCAGAGGTTCATTCCACAATCCTCCAGTCTTCGGCCAGCATGTCGCTCTGGCTGGCCACCCAGCCTGGCAGCATCGCCCGCCTGCCCGAAGCATTGACCGTCCACATGTCGATGTGCGGCAGGATCTCGCAGAACTCCAAGCCCAAGGCGTTGGCGTATGGCGTGCCAGGCTTGAGCTGCGCAGCCGGCGTGCCGGGCACAAGCATCAGCCACATTTCCTTGCCGTTCCAGCCGGCGCGCGAGACGCGGCGACCCTGCTTGAGAGCCTCGATGGCATGGCCGAACGTCATGCCCGAGGTTTCGCGGTAGGCGCGCGCGAATACGTCGGCCGGCGACCATGAGATGTAGCCGGCGTGGCGGCTATCGTTTCCTTTGCCGCCGTCGTGGTACTCCACAAGGAACCCCTCGTCGGCGCCGTTCTCGTTGGCCGGCAGCTCCCAGCCGCGATAGGCGTTGTATTCCGCGCGCGTCATCGGACTGGCGCTGACCAGCTTGGTGCCAATGTAGGTTTTCATGCCGCCACCTCTTCGGCGGCAGATGCGTCCTCGACAGGCGCAGGGGTGTCGCCCGTCAGCAGCGCCACGAGCTGCTCCTGCGATGCGACGGCAACGCCGAACGTCTCGCGCGCTGCGTGGTTGCGGGCCTGGGCGGCGTTGGCGGCGCGGATCAGGCGCTCGTCGCCGGTTTCAGTGTTGCGGACCAGGTAGATCCTTTTCGGTGCCTTGCTCATAGTTGCTCCAAGTTGCGGATGGTGATCGCCACCGACCCAGGCGCGGCCGGCGGCATGCGGGTGATCGACAGGCGGTCGATCTGCTCGTCGTCCTCAAGCACGCCAGCATGCACCAGCGCGTCGAGGAGAGATTTCAAGATGTTGTCGAGGTCACGCCGGCGGCGGTCGGGTGGACTCGCTTCGATGGCGACGTCAAGGCGCCCCGTCATTGGCCTGTGGATTGCGTGGAGAAGCGCCGACTGCGCAACCAGAGCGCGATACACGCGGCCCTCTGTTGACACAAGGTGACGTCCAGCAAGGGTGCCACTCGACGGGTGGCGCCAGTAACGGTTGACCGAGGGAGGCCAGCCCACGCGCATCGTGATCATGCTGCGACCTCGCGGCCCCAGACGATGTCATGCGCTGTCAAGTCCACGCCCGTGTCCCACGCAAGCTGCAGCACCTGCCGCTGCATGCCGCTTGGCACTCGGCCGGTCGACGACCAACGGGAGATGGTCGATGGGTCGACGCCTAGCAGGCGCGCCAGTTTTCTTACGCCGCCAAAAGTCTGCACCACCAAAGCGCCAGGTGGAATCAGTCGAGTGTTTGACATTCCGCAACGATAGCACATTGTGGTGCGTCAATCGCAACAGTTTCCCGGCTTGCGAATCGTGCTGGGCTGAGCAATGGTGCGACATGCCCATCGATACCGAATGGTTCCGCGACCGTCTGGCCTCCCGCAAGCTCTCGCAGCGCGGGCTGGCCAAGGCCATGGGCGTCGACCCCAGCGCCGTCTCGCTGATGTTCCGCGGCAAGCGCCGCATGACCGTTGATGAGGCCAGCCAGGTCGCGGTCCTGCTGCAGTCCACGACCAACGAGGTGCTGGCCGCGGCCGGCGTGGCCGTGCAGGGTGGCCAGCGCGTGCGCATCATGGGCTATGTCCAGGCCGGTGGCCGCGTCACCCTGGAGGCCGAGGGGCTGCACGACACCGTCGAGGCGCCGCCAGGCCTGCCGGTCGACGCCGTCGCCATCCAGGCCCGGCACGGCGGGCAGGAGGACGGGTGGATCTACTACCTGTCAGAGACGCACGCGGCGCCGGCCCAGGCGCTCGGCCAGCTCGCCGTCTGCGCGGTGCGCGACAACGGCCTGCTGCTGGCGCATGTGCGCCGGGGATACCGGGGAGGGGCCTTCAACCTGGCGCCCACCGGCAGCGCAGAGCAGACCAACGTGGCGCTGGCCTGGGCCGCGCCGGTGCTCTGGATCCGAACCTCTCCACCGTAATCCGAGGGAATTGCAGGGAATTGCACGACCCTATTGACGCGCCCCTTGTGTTGCGATGAAATCAACACCGTCGCTTCTGACACATCACAAGGAACCGCGCCATGACACCTCTGCAAATCGCTCAATCCGCCTGGGACAACATGCTCCCGCGTGACCACCACGACGACGCCACCGAGGCCGAACTCTCTGAGGCCGCTGACGAATTTCGCACCGACACCTTCGCCACCAGCATGTGGCTGTGCGACAACCTGCGCCAGCCCGAGGGCGAAACCACCTGCACCCGCCAATGGTGGGGCTGCCACAACAGCGAAGACATCGACGTCAGCAGCGCCACGGTCGACCAGCTCTGGGTGCTGATCATCGACGGCACCGAGCAACAGTGCCTGGCCGCCCGCGAAGAACTGCGCGACCGCATGCAGGCAGACTGCGCCGCCCAGATCGAAGCCCGCGTGCCATCCATCCGCGCCAGCAACATCCAAGACGCCCGCGAATACCAGGCCGATTGCTACCGTGACGACGCGCACCACTGGTTCTGACCCGTGGCCTTTCCCTCGGCGGCTGCTCGACTACCCCTTGCTGCCGCCGATCCCGAAAGCCCCGCCGCCTCCACCACCACAACTGCCGGATGAGCCGGCCCTGTTCTGAAAGCACACCATGCACACCATCGGACTTCACAACATCGTCTCCGTCCAAATCACGCCAACCAAGTCGCTGGGCATCCAAAACGCCGAGCACATGCGCGAGTGCTACCACCGCGACATCATCCTCACCGACGACCGCGGCAACAAGACCACGATCACCATCTTCGCGGACGAATTGCCCGAGCAGATCAACCTGGAGGCCAAACAATGAGCACGCCCACAACCCGCAAGTTTCCCCGCACCATGGCCGAGGCTTTCCCGTCCGACGCCCGGCACGCCTACGCCATCGAGCGCACGAGCCGGCGCATGGAGTCGGTCGGCAGCGTGCTGCTGGCCTGCGCCATCGGCATCGGCTTTGCGCTGGCCCTCGTCCACTGGTGGAGCGCCTGATCATGGAGCGGCACTACACCAACGGCACAGAACCCGACGTTCTGCCGCACTGGGAATGCCACGGACCCTGTCACCAGGGACGCATTCCATGCCCGACGCCGCACGCCTGCGAGCGCCCAGAGAACGACAGCCCCTACGGAACGAGCACCCTCTTCCTGGCGGCCGTCTGCATCATCATCGCCGCCTTCTTGGCCGGCCTTACCTACGGAGTGATCTTTCGATGAACCTCACCGACACCGGCGCCGAGCAGCGCACACACGCCTGGCTGATGGCCAGGCTCGGCCACGCCACCGGCAGCCGCTTCAAAGATGTCATCGCGCGCAAGAAACCCACCGAGGCCCAGCAGAAGAAAAACCTGCCAGGCGATTTCATGAAGGTCCGCACCGACTACCTTGTCGAGCTGGCCGTCGAGCGCATCACCGGAGAGCCGACGCAGCACTTTGTCAACAGCTACATGCAGTGGGGCATCGACAAGGAGCCCGTCGCCAAGGCCCGCTACATGGAGCACACCGGCCACGAGGTCGAAGAAGTCGGCTTCATCCGTCACCCCGACCTGCACGCCGGCGTCAGCCCGGACGGCCTCGTGCCGCTGGAAGGCGCGATCGAGATCAAGTGCCCGAGCTCGGCAAACCACTTGGCCACGCTGCGCGAAGGTATGCCCGACGACCACATGGCCCAAGTGCAAGGCTGCATGTGGGTGACTGGCGCCGCCTGGCTCGACTTCATCAGCTTCGACCCACGCTTCCCGCGCGGCCTCGACCTCTACGTCCAGCGCATCCACCGCGACGAAAAGTTCATCTCCGCGCTAGAGGCCGAGGTCCGGCTTTTCCTCGCCGAGCTCGATGAGATTACCGCATCACTGAAGGAGAGAATGCAATGAGCGCCCCCGCCGTTTACGCCGCCATCGCGGCCTGCACCAAGGCATTGAGCCGCACCGGCATTGAGAAGAGCCGCCAGAACACGCAGCAGGGCTTCGCCTTCCGCGGCATCGACGACGTCTACAACGCGCTGTCGGGCGTGCTCGCGCAGCACCAGCTCTGCATCATCCCGCGCGTCGTGCGCCGAGAGGTGACCGAGCGCCAGACCCAGCGCGGCGGCGTGCTGTTCTACGTCGTCGTCGAAGTTGAGTTTGATCTGGTCTGCGCAGTGGACGGCAGCACGCACATGGCGCGCTTCTGCGGCGAGGCGATGGACTCAGGCGACAAGGCCACCAACAAGGCCATGAGCGCCGCCTACAAGTACATGGCGCTGCAGCTCTTCTGCATCCCGACCGAGGCCGACAACGACGCCGACGCCAGCCACCACGACGTCGCGCCGCAGGACAACGGACCTACCGAGGCCGGCAAGGCGGTGCTGGAGGCAATCGCCGCAGCCGACACGCAGGCTGCCGTGCAGGCCATCAAGCCGCGCATCATGGCGCTGTCAGGCGCCGACCGACAGGCCGCCATCGCAGCCGGCACAGCCCGCATGGCCGCACTGCGCCAGCCGGAGGCCGCTGAGTGAACTGTCCCGAATGCATGGCCTGGTCCGAGGTTCTTCTGACCCGCGCGCCCAGGCGGCGCCGGGAGTGCGCCAACGGCCACCGCTTCACAACCCGCGAACACTACGAGGATGAAACCGTGACCATGACCTACCTCACCCCAGGCGACCTGGCCCAGCGCTGGCGCATGGACGTCAAGACCCTGAGCAACTGGCGAGTCCAGGGCAAGGGCCCCGCCTACGTCAAGCTCGGCGAAGGACGAAACACCAAGGTGCTCTACCCGAAAGAAGCCATCGAGGCCTACGAGCAGGCCGGCATTCGCCTGCCGGCCAACGTGGAGGGCGCGGCATGAACGACCAGGTGCAGACTTTCGCCACCGCGCTGCTGCGCGACTGGCCCGACCAGGTGGGCGTCGAGGGCTACGACCTACTGCACATCGCGCTGCGCGCCGGCCTGCTGGTCGAGACGACCGAGCGCCGACCCTGCGGCGACAACTGCCGGTGCATCACCGCATACGACCCGCACGAGTGGAGCTACGGCGTCACCTGCTACCGCATCAACCCATCACTGAGGATCCCGGCATGAACGCACCAGATCAAGCGCTGCAGGCCGCGCTGACCAGCGTCGAGGCCTCGGCCCCAGCCGACTGGAAAAACGCAGCCACGGCCGTCCTGGCGCGCCTGGCGGCCAGCGGCGAGCCGTTCACCACCGACGAGGTGTGGGCGATGCTGCCGCAGCCGCCAGAGCCGCGCGCGCTGGGAGCGCTGATGCGCCACGCCGCCAGGGCTGGGAAGATCCGGCGCGTGGGTTGGCGCGCCAGCTCGCGGCCCGAGTGTCACTGCCGGCCGGTGGCCATGTGGACGGGCGACTGACCCACTAGATCTAGTACGAATTTCCGATTGGCCTGGCTCACGCCGGGCCTTTGTCATTTCAAGGGGTTAGGGGCCTGAATGCAGGGTCCATTCGCATAATCGATATACGGGTACAGTGGCTCTGCCCTACTAGAACTTGTTGCGCGAGCGCTTTGGCCGTCCCCTGCTGCGGATCGCGTCGAGCCGCTTGTTGCACCGGCTGGCCATCATCCGCACCTGTAGCATGACCACGCCAGGCTTGTCATTCGACAGGCGCGCCAGGTGATCCAGTTGCGTGGCAAGGCCGTGCAGCTCGTCGGCCACGCGGCGCAGGTTGCACACGCTCTTGAGCGGGATCTCCAGGCGCACGACGTCGCCGATGTAGGAAGCCTCGACCTGGTCGATCTCGTCTCGCTGGTGCATGAGACAGACCTACCACATCTGGTGCGATTTTCTCAAGGCTGATGCGGCATCGCCCACAAAGAAAAACCCCGGCGCAAGGGCCGGGGCGAAGCTCCTGGTGGGAGCAGGGGGAGGAGACAACGCGAAGGATCGCGCAGCAAGTCTACATCAGGCGCGGCGCTTGTCCCACACAGACCAGCCCACGCCGGCAGCAGCCGCGGCGCCGCCGATGATGGCGTCCATGGTCTGGCCGTCGACGCCGTACTTGACGGCCATGCCGCCAGCCAGGGCGGTCAGGATGTGGCGCACCAGCGCCTGGATCACGAGAGCATTCATCTTCAAGACTCCATCAGGTCCGCGATGCGCCTGGCCCAGCCGCGGGAGAACGCTGGCCAGTTGGACAGCGAGGCCATCATGCGCAGGCGCTGCGCGAGGATTCGGGATTTCAGGGCGGCGCCGTCCAGCAGGTGGACAGCCTCCATGGTCTTCGGGCCGATCACGCCATCAGCCAGCACGCCGGCCGCGCGCTGCAGCCACTTGATGGACTGGCCCACACCGCTGTTCACGGCAGCGTCGAAGACGACGTAGCGCACCTGCATGGGCAGCTCGTCGGCGCGCACCGCGTCCCAGTATTCGGAGCGGTAGATCCGCTTGGCCAGGTCGAGGGGCAGCTCGGCCATGTTGCCACGGTAACCGACGCGCCTGGCAACGGCCTCGGTGATCCCGTAGCGGGTCTTGCCGCCACGGTCGTCCGGGTGGTCGCTAAAACCGCCCTCGTGGTGCAGCACCTTGCCGCTCGCCGTCTCGAAGTCCATGAGAGATCCTCCTCGGTGGTGAGGCTATCGCATCAGCGCGGCCCCGGCAACGTCGACAGGAAGGCCACGATCTTCATGGCGACCGCCGTGATGGCGCTGCTGAACCCGGCAATGGCCAGCAGGGTCTTCCAGCCTCCGCGGGCTTCTGCCAACGTGCGGTTGATCTTGGTGAGCTGGTCGAGCACGCTGGCCATGTCGCCATGCAGTCGGTCGACCTGGGCCTGCAGCGCCTCGATCTGGGCGTCATGCTTGCCAAGGTCACGGTGGACTTCCATCTCCATCGGGGCCTCACTCGTAGTGGATGTTGATCGTGCCGGCGTCGAAGGTGTCGGTGCCGTTGCTTGTGGTCAAGCGTACCTGCGTCAGCGCGCCCGACAGCGTAACCTGGCCGCCGGTGACGAACGTGCGGGCCGAGGATGTCTGCGCAAACGTGCCGCTCGCAACCCAGATGTGATTGGTTGGGTCCACGCAGGTGAACTCGATGGTGCCACAGTAGATGTCAGCGGCGGCCGGCGCGCTGTTGTAGATGTCGAAGCCGGCCGTCTGGTTGGCCGTGGCCACCACTGCAGCGATCACGCTGCCGGCGCCCAGGTAACCGCTGGTGGCAAAGCCGCCAGAGGTGCCGAGCCGGAACCTCAGCAGCGCCGTGCTCGACAGCGACACGCCGTTGAGCGAGACGATGATGCGCCGCACCCAGCTCGGGATGCCGGTGAAGTCCTTTTCGGTTCCCGAGGTCGTCGTCGTCGGCGTACCGTGCGTGAAGGGCTGGCTCATCTTGGCCGGCGTCACGGCATTGGCCGCGAGCTTCGCGGTCGTGACGTTGAGGTCAAGGATCTTGGCCGTCGTCACCGCATCAGTGGCCAGCTTCGCGGCCGTCACCGCGGTGTCCGCGATGTCGACCGTGACCACCGCCTGGTCGGCGATCATCGGCGTGGTGATCTGGGTGAGCGCCATTCATCGGCCCTGCCTTTCGTCAATGGTAAGAATGCCCTTCATTTCGCGTCACAGCCAAGTGAAGGTACTGGCGCTTGCACCAACGCCGACAACCTCTGCCAGCAGCGTGACGTTGCCGATGGCGCCGCTTGCGCCTGGGGTCATCGAAACTGTCCACACGCCACCAGCGTTGGAGATCGAGTAGGTTGGCGTGCTGGTCAAGCCGTTACCGGCCTGCGTGGTGTTCACAATGGACGAGTTGCTGTAGTAGCTGCCGTCTTGGTGGAAGGTGAACACCACTTCCTGATAGATCGCGCCGTTCTGGAACGAGCTGTCGTTGCCCAGCATCTTCAGCATGACAAAGGCGCTGACGGGGTTGCCCGTCATCGAGAAGCTGAAAATGTTGGTCGCGGTTGCGCCGATCGCTTTGGAATACTTCTCTTGGCGCAAACCAGAGGTTTGAGATCGCAGCGCGTATTGATTGCCTGTGGCGTTTTGCAAAACGTCGATGCCATTTCTCAGCCAAATCGACCCGCCGCCGTAGCCGATGAATGTGTTTCCGTTCGTCGGCCAGGTGCTTCCGTTGTCAACCAGGGTTGCCCCGTTTTGGATGACAAGGTTGAACGAAGTGCCTGCGGTTTGGAAATTATCAAACTGGCACGAGTTTGCCGTGGTGATGCCGCCGTCACTGTAGAAAAGTGCCGTTGTCCCGCTTGACGCGCCGAATACATAATATGACCGACAGGTGTTCAAAGTTATGCGGGAACTGATGTTTGCCAGCGCGCCAACCGCAGAGGCAATCTGCACGTTTTCAAAACCGCACCCGTTTAGGGTCAGCCTCGAAAGTTCGAAGTAGTACGCGCAGTTGCTGATGTTGTCAGACCCGCACCCGTTCAACACGCTGTAGTCAAGGCCGTACAGCGACCAACCGAAATGACAATCCCGGGCCCAACAGTTGTTGGCGCAGACGCTGGTCCCAGTCACCCCTCCGGTTCCGTCGTTTGCCCACACAAACCCGTAGGTTGTGCTAGCCCAGCCGTAGTTGTTTCCGTTCAAGCCTCGCTGCGTGTTTGCATTGCAAATCACGCGCGTCATTTCAATCATCCACGCATCGTGGCAATACACGCCGTAGCGGCACTGGAACACCGTGACGTCTTCCAGTTTCCATTGCGACATGCGTGGCGCATAGATTCCGTAGTCAACAATATAGCCGTCGCTATACAGCGTCAGCCCACTGATGACGCAATCGTAGTTGTAGTCGTTGTTGGGGTGGCGGCAGATAATGATGCAGTTCTTGACGTAGGAGTCAGTCACTGCGCCGCCGCGCGCCGTATTGCTCCCAACCCCGGATGTGGTTGTGGTTTTCTTGATGACGACGTTGGACTTGCCGGATCCAAACAGAACCGCCTCGCTGTCCAAATAAAGGGGCGAGGTTGTCTTGTAAGTTCCGTCTGGCAGATAGACGCTGTTGCCAGTGTTCAGCGCGGCCTGGATTGCTGCGGTGTCGTCTGCAACGCCATCTCCAACAGCGCCGAAGTCTTTGACACTCACGGTTTCGCGCATCTTGTCTTGCGCCGTGCGAATAACCGCGCCCGTTCCGGCTTGCAAGAACGAACTGGCAGCCGAGTCCGTCGTGCCCTGCGGCAGCGCCTGGGCGTAGCGCACCAGCATCTGCACGCCATTGGGCACCGCCGAGGTGGTGGTCAACGTCGTGCCGCTCGACCAAAGGTAGTCCACCCCGGGGAGTTGCGTCACGCCGCCAATGCTGACGTCAAGGTTGGCCAGCGCGCCAGGGTTGGCCGCCAGCGTCCAGGTGGTCTGCACGCCGTTGCCGGTGAACGTCTGGGCGTAGGTGGTGCCGGCCGAAACGATGGTGGCCAGCGTCTGCGGCGTGACGTTTTGCAGCCCGGTGGCCGTCGAGTTCCAGCCGATCACGTTGTTTGCCGCAGGGCTGGGCAGTTGCGTCGAGGCGCCCGAGGTGTCGCCATCCGACAGCGTGAAAGAGCGCGCGATCAGATCCTTCAGCCGCTGCGCGATCATGGTCAGCTTGTCCAGCGCGCGCTCGTGCGTCTCGGCCGGGAAAGGGTCGTTGGGCTGGTAGTCGGTGAGCTGCGTCTCAGCGGGCGCGCGGAAGATCACCAGCGACTCTCCACCAGCCGGCGCCACCGTGCAGGTGACAGAGCCGCCAGCCGGCACGCCTGCGCCGGTGACGGTGTAGTCCGTGTTCAAAACCAGCGTGGTCTGCACGCCGGCCGAGGTGGTCTTGATGACCGTCAGGTCGGCCGAGGCCAGGAAGTAGAACGGGACCGAGAAGGTCACCGTGGATCCGTTGCCGGCGTAGGCAACGCGGGAGCTTGTGGTGCTGACGGTCATAGTGTGGCCTCGTCGGTTGTCGGATTATCGTGGCTGCTCGCGCCGGAACAACAGGTCATGCAGCGCCTGTTGCGGTGTTTCCGGGTGCGCCTGGTTGGTCAGGACGTCGGTGATGTACTCGCCGGTGATGCGGACCTGTGCGGTCGGCAGGCCGAGCACGTAGCCGCTGGCCTCCAGCGTGTCCCAGGCGACGTCGTCCCACGGCCGCTGGCCCTGCACCGCCTCGGGGATCCGCATGAAGGTGATCCGCGCCAGCTTGTCCATCGCGCCCACCACGGGCGACAGGCTGAAGGAGGGCGCGAACTTCATCTCGCCGTTTCCGGCGATGGCGATGAGCCTGGCCTCCAGGTAGCTCGACAGGTCGCGCACCACGGGGATGCTGGCGATCGGGTAGAGCAGGGCCTTGCGGATCGCCCACCAGATCCCGTCCTCGTCGTCGCCCGGGCCCTTGGCGGCCAGCAGGTCGCCGAGCACGGCCGGCAGGATCACGAGCGCCATCACGCGGGCCACGGCGCGCGGCATGTCCTCGACCCGGCGCGTGGTGTGCCCCAGGTCGCGCAGCCGCGCGTAGAGCACCGAGAAGGGCGAGTAGTACATGGTCAGCAGGCGCATCAGCTCGTTGTCGCGCTGAACCGCCGCCAGATCCTTGGTGCCGCCAGCGCCCTGCGACAGGCGCACGGCGCGATCGCCGGCCCGCACCGCGGCCTCCTCGGTCAGCCCCTCGGCCAGGCCCTGGCGGTAGGCGCCCAGCCAGGTCGGGATGGTCACCTGACGGTCGGCCATGGCGGTCAGGTAGAAAGCCGTCTTGCGCACCGCGGCCAGCGGGGAGTTGTCGCCCTGCATGCGGCGCAGCGAGTCGCGCACATCGCGCTCGATGGTGTCGGCGCGGAACTTCATCTCGCCCGACTTCTCGTAGACCATGTTGGTCAGCGTCTCGCGGTGGCTCGACCAGGGCCCGTAGCGGTTGAAGTCCACCAGCGCCTGGGTGAGGTAGCGGGGCTTGACCAGATCCATCGACGGCCCGAAGCCGGCGAACTGGGCCATCATGGTGCTGATCTTCCAGCCCATGGTGACGATGGCCATGTTCGTGCGGAACTGCATGATCAGCTTCGCGGCGCCCGTGGCCTGGTGCAGCGTGTCGGCACGGTCAGCCACCAGCACCTGCACCCACTTGTTGAGCTCGCGGTATTGCTCCTCGCCCACCGTGTCGATCAGGGCGGCCTTGATCTCGCCGTCCTTGAGGATCTTGTTCAGCGAGTAGATGGCCTCGCGGTGCGAGACGTCCTTGATCACGCGCGTGAGGTGCGAGGTCAGCACTTGCTCGAAGTCCAGCAGCACCGGCGCCTTCAGCGTCTCGACGCGCTGCTTGGTGTAGCCGCGGTCAGTGCGCGCGCGCCCGTAGGCATTGGCCAGGAACTGGCCCACCGACTCGGTTGCCTCGGCCTGCTTCTCGCCCACGGCCGACAGGCGCGAGTCGTAGACCAGCGGGAAGTAGCCGCCGGCCACCTCGACGCCGCCGATGGTCACCGGGGTGGCCTCGACCTTCGGGGGCGCGATGCCGGTGACGCGCTTCTCCAGCGCCACGATCTCGGGCCACAGCGAGTTGACCGTGTCCCACACGCCTTGCACGAAGCGCGCATCGTCGGCGGTGAGCTCGCCCAACGCTGATGCGATCGCCGCATCATTCCAGCCATAGCCATCGCGCAGGCGCTGCAGGTTGCTGGCGTTTCCGGTGTTCAGCGCCAGCGACAGCAGGGTGTAGCGGGTCACCGGGCCGTCGATGCCCGGCAGGCTGATGCCGGTCTTGTCGGCCATGCTCTCGCGCCACTCCTTGGGCATCGACTCGGCCAGCTCTTGCAGCTTGGCGGTCACCATGGCGTGCAGCTCGTACTCGCGGGTCTGCGCGTCGGCCGCCTGGTCGAACAGGTAGCGCGCCCAGGGGCCGTCGATCTTGCCGCCGTCCAGCCACTCGACGAGCTGCTCGACCTTGAGGTGCTTGGCGTCAAACCACTTCCACAGGCGGGCGCCCTTGTCGCGCACCGTCTCGCCCTTGCGGTTGGGCTTGCCGAGCTCGCCGGTAGGCTTGAAGTTGTCGCGCGCAGAGTCGAGGAGCTCGGTCTTCACGGCGTCGAACTCGATGGCCTCGCGCTTGCGCAGCAGCTTGTTCTTCAGCGTGGCCAAGTGCTCGATGTTCTTGACCGTGTCGCGCACGGCGCGCAGCTCGTCCACCGTGGCCTCGCGGTAGTTCACCCGGCGCACCTCGTCCAGCAGGGCGTCGGGAATGTTCACCAGCAGGCCCTGGCTCTCCATCTCCTCGACGAACTCCAGCAGTGACTTGCGCTTGGACAGCGCGGCCATGCTCACGCGCTTGAACTCGTAGCGCTCCAGGATGGCGTCGATTTGGTCGAGGTAGTCGGCGCCGGCCTTGCCCAGCTTCTCGCGCGTGGCCGCCTTCTGGAAGCGGCCCATGTAGTCGTAGACCTTGTCGATCTCCTGCTTGGCCTTGGTCGCCTCCAGGTAGAGGTAGTGGTTCATCAGCTCGCGCTGCTTCTCGGTGGCGGCGGCGACGTAGTCCTTCTTGGCGGCGGCCTCATAGGCGGCCTTCGAGGCGCGGCGCTCGGCCAGCAGGTACTGGTGCGGGTTGATGTCCTTGGCCTGCATCAAGCCGATGCGGCCCGCGGCGGCGGCGCGGAACACGGCCACCGATGGCAGATCCAGCGCCGTGCGCCTGGCCTGCTGCTCCTCACGCGACAGCGCGGCCAGCACCGGCTGCACCAGGCTCTGCTGCCGGCGCAGGGCGCGCAGCTCGGCGGTGATGATCTTGGCTCGCTCCTCGTTGTGGATGGCCTGCATGGCCTCCTCGGCGATGGTGCCGTCCAGCATCATGTCGCCGTACTCGCGCGCCATGCGGGCGTCCGTC
>Ga0315909_10001033_pt1 | contig 37626 bp, 25 predicted proteins | sample LakEriMetagenome_11_FD_203527 | JGI IMG/M metagenome (GOLD analysis project Ga0315909, IMG submission 203527) | Freshwater fungal communities from buoy surface, Lake Erie, Ohio, United States - Buoy 2 MA125 | ecosystem: Environmental > Aquatic > Freshwater > Lake | place: USA: Lake Erie, Ohio... | reverse complement strand
ATACGGTACGCAGTATTCAAATATCAGCTTTTATAAAACTGCATCAGGATTTTTTGAGCGTATACCACTGATCACAGCCAATCTTGACGTGCTGTATTATCAAGATCAAGACAATCCAGCCTTGTTTGGACTGATTAGACTGGTTGATAATCCTAATACTGCTCCTATCGTTGTACAAGACGAAAGTATTCCCAGCGTAAGATTAATCAATGCCAACATCAATGACACTGTGTTGACCTTTACCACGGCCATTGGCGGAGCACTATTGCCAGGTATGGTTCTCAGTGGCGGAGGCGTCACTGACGGTACGTATCTTGTGAGCTCTCTGGGCGACAACACTTGGTTACTGAATCAAACAGCCACAGGACAACCAAACGTAGCTCAAATAGTTGATATCATCGGAGCAAGATATTATACCAGCCCCAATGGTGTGGTATTTTCCAATGGTCTCAAAGTGCAGTTCCAAGGACCAACTGTGCCCGCCAGCTATTCAGGCAACACCTATTATGTCGAAGGAGTTGGAGCGTCAATACAACTGCTGCCAGTTGAAAACTTTATCACTCCTGAAACCTACACAAGATCAACCACAGTTCCCTATGATTCGACTCCGTATGACGCAACACCATTTGATGATTCGTTAAATGCGCCATTGGACACAGACTATCTCACGATCAACCGCGCCAGCCAGGATCAAAATGCTTGGAGTCGTAGCAATCGCTGGTTCCACGTTGACATCATCAATGCCACAGCTGAATACAATGGCACTGTGCCATTCCTAGACAATCGATATCGTGCTAAAAGACCAATCATAGAGTTCATTGCCAATCTTAAACTGTTTGATTATGGCACTGAAGCCATAGCCCCAGTCAACATCATCGACTTCAGAGAAACAGATGCGTTGAGTAATATCAATGGTACCATTGGCTATAGTGTGGATGGATATGCGTTTGCCAACGGCACACGGGTTATTTTTGCCGCAGATATCGATCCCGAAGTGCGTAACAAAGTCTATGAAGTTCAGTTCATATTGCCCACTGGGTCAGGTGTGCCAATCATTGATTTGCAACCTGCTGATTTGAATTCACCAGATCAACTCTACGGTCAGAATACCATTATCACCAGCGGTATCACGCAACAAGGAAAGAGTTTTTGGTACAATGGCATCACCTGGGTCCCAGCACAACAAAAAACCGGTGTTAATCAAGCACCGTTGTTTGATGTGTTTGACGGCAATGGTTTTAGTTTCAGCGACAGATTGGTTTATCCAGGAACATCGTTCACGGGCACTAAACTTTTCAGTTATGCCATCGGTGAAGGCGTCACCGACAAAGTCATTGGGCAGCCTCTGAAATATCTCACAATCAACAACGTTGGAGACATTGTATTTGATAACAATCTTTACATTGATGAGTTTACCTACGTTGAAGATACAATCACAGTTACAGAACAGATTGGCACAGGTTTTGTAAGACAATACTACAGCCGTCTTGAGTTTGACAAGTTAATAGGTTGGACCACAGCATATACCACTGTGACATCTCGACAAGGATTCTCTTTCACTTACACTGGTGATCCACTGGTAATTGATGTTCCAGTAAACACCAACAGTACCGCAGTACCGATAAAAGTGTTTGTCGACGCTATATTTTTAACCACAGACAACTACACCTACGAGATCAAACCAAACAACAGCACTGTTATTACATTTATAAATCCACCTCCGTTGAATTCTTCTATAGAAGTTTCCATAGTCAGCGATGTGGCCAGCCCAACTGGATTCTACAGTGTTCCTTTGAATCTTGAAAACAATCCTCTAAACAGTCAAGTCACTGAGGTCACACTGGGCACGGTTAGAAACTACTACGGCAGTATCTGCCAGAATCTTCGTACGTTCTCGGGAATCATCAACGGCCAAAACAACACACGAGATCTTGGAAACCTTATTCCTTACGGTGATACCATCATACAAAACAGTGCGCCTGTGACCCTGACTGCGTTGTTCGCTAATAATACACAGTATGATTTTTTCCGAGCCCTGGAGTTTTCGGCAAGAGAATACGAAAAATATAAAAATCTTGTGATGGATGCAGTGGTCAAAAACAACTTCCAAAATATGACCGCGGCCGAGATACTTGATGATTGTATGACCATCATCAACTTTGGTAAAAACGAACTGTCACCATTTTATTTTACTGACACAGTTCCTTCGGGAGAAACCTTCCAAGAAACAAACTACACAGTGACACCTATCACCGGCAATACTTTTGACACACTGTATAGCTATAACTTTACCGAAGCAAACTATCGTGCAATCCTAGTTTATCTCAATGGTCGCCAACTCTTGGGCAATGGCATTGAGTACACAGTGGCTACAGATGGTCCACGAGTGACAATAGACGTTCCGTTACAACTTGGCGATGTTGTTACGCTAAAAGAATATACACTGACTGTTGGAAACTTTGTTCCTTCGACACCCAGCAAACTAGGATTATACCCTGCGTATGTTCCTGAAATGTTTATAGATGACACTTATGTTGATCCAACTCCGGTGATTAGAGGTCACGACGGATCAATCACAGTGGCTTACCAGGATATCCGCGATGAAGTATTACTTGAGTTTGAAAAGAGAATCTACAATAATCTTAAGTTAGTGGGCAACCCTGTTCCTTTGGTCTACGAAGATGTGTCACCAGGTGAGTTCCGTCGAACAGATTACACTCCAGAAGAAATCACGCAAATAATGAGTGTGAGCTTCTTGGCCTGGGTTGGTACAAATAAACTTAACTATCGTGAACAAGAATACAACGCCAATAACCAGTTCACTTGGAACTATAGTTCATGCCAGAGCAAACTAAATGGTACAGAGTTGCTGGGCGCCTGGAGAGGTATCTACAACTATTTTTATGACACCGATGCTCCCAACACCAGACCATGGGAAATGCTGGGTATTTCGGAAAAACCCGCATGGTGGGAAGAACAGTATGGCCCTGCACCTTATACTTCAGGTAACTTGGTGCTGTGGGAAGATCTTGAAGCTGGTCGCGTGATGGATCCTGCAGGATCATATATCATTGAAAAATATATACGTCCTGGCTTGACACAAGTTATACCAAGTGATTCAGAAGGTGCCTTGTTGTCGCCATTTGAAGTTGTTGTGGGCGAGTATGCTCCCAACAGTTTCCGCAAGAGTTGGACAGTGGGCGATGATGGTCCTGTGGAAGCCTCTTGGCAAAAATCCAGTGCCTGGCCATTTGCAGTGATGCGCTTGCTGGCGTTGACCAAACCTGCACAGTTTTTTACATATTTTGAAGACCGAGATGTATATCGATTTGATCCCACTCTCGACGAGTTTGTGTATGCTGGAAGATCTCGCTCGAAGCAGTCAGTTGAGTTAGAAATATATGGTCAAGGCGCAGCCAAACACAGCTACGTAAACTTTATTGTTGATTACAACAAACTACAAGGCCGAGACAGCACTGCTGAGATCGCCGAGGCACTAAACTGGATTGATGTAAGATTGTGTTACCGTATGGCTGCTTTCTCTGACAAGCAGTACATCAAGATCTTTACTGAAAAATCTAGCCCCAACAGCTTGAATACAAGTCTTTTATTGCCAGACGAAAGTTATCAGATCCTGCTTTATAAAAATCCAACCATGGATTCTTTGGTATGGAGCTCTGTAGTGATACAAAAGACTGAGCTTGGTTATGCGGTTTATGGATATTCAACTACTAGACCATACTTTGAAATACTGACCAGTATTCCCAATGGCAACTATCGTACAATCACCGTGGCCGATAAATCAGTGAGAGTTCTCAACGATTACAGCAACACAGTGGTACAAATACCTTATGGGTACGAGTTTATTGGCATCAACTCTGTGGCAGACTTCTTGATGAGCTATGGTGCTTTCTTGACAAGACAAGGTATGACTTTTGAAGACCAAGATAGAGGTCGTATCTTGAACTGGAGCCAGATGGTCCAGGAGTTTATGTATTGGAGTCAGCAAGGCTGGGCTCCTGGCAGTCTGATTAATATCAATCCTGCGGCCAATGTATTGAATGTTGTCAAACCTGGGCTAGTGGCTGAACCACTGAGTACAGTTGCTCCCGAAGATATCCTGCTCAATCAAAACAAAGAACCTCTGCAGTCGCAAGACTACGTGGTAGAACGTTTTGAGAATGATCTTACTCTGCGCGGAATCAACAACAACACATTCAGCTATCTATCGGCCAAGTTTACAGAGTTTGAGCACATCATCATTATTGACAATACCAGTGTGTTCAATGATTTGATCTATGATCCAACCACGGGCGCAAGACAGAGCCGTTTGCTGTTCACAGGCTATACTACCTATGAATGGAACGGTAGTTTAGATGCCCAAGGCTTTATCCTTAACCAAGATAACATACAAGAATGGTCACCAAATAGAAGCTACACTAAAGGGCAGATCGTCAAGTACAAGGATGCCTACTGGTCAGCAGTAAAAATCATTCCTCCCAGTGAGAAGTTTGATTTTGAGTTTTGGCTCAAGAGTGATTATGCACAGATACAAAAAGGTCTGTTGCCCAATGCCGCTACCAAAGCAGAACAAATACGTGGGTTCTATAACACTAACCAAGCTAACCTTGAACGCGATGCTGATCTTTTTGCATTTGGTCTGATCGGATTCCGACCACGTCGCTACATGCAGAACTTAAACTTGGATGACATCAGCCAAGTTAATCTTTACAGCCAGTTCCTGGGAGTCAAAGGTACCACACAGGCCACAGACATATTCACCAAGGCTAATCTTGGTAAAGAAGTTGCTGAATATGAAATATTTGAAAACTGGGCAATACAAAGATCCATCTACGGTGCCAATGCCAATCGCAGTTACTACGAGCTTAGACTCAACGAAGCCGATCTCTTGGGCAACCCGTCGACCATAGAAATCATAGAACCTCAACAGTTCAGTGAAGCTGATCAGACAGTGCTAGTGAGTGAGATTTGGAAACAGAGCTACCCAATAACCAACACAGACATACTGCCTACTACGTTCTTGAACGCAACAGATATACAATATCCCAGTGCTGGATATGTCAACTGGGATGACGCTGATATCAAGTTGTTTAACTTCACTGATCTTGACGCGATTATCAACGACATTGAAAACATCTACGTTGGAACTAGCGTATGGGTAGCCAAAGATAATGCTTATGACTGGAATATCTATCGAAACAATCTTGTACTATATTCAGTTGCACAGGTACGAGACAACCTAAACGGAACTTGTACAATACAGTTTGCAGGACAGCACGGACTCAGTGCCAATCAAAAAATAGTGATCAAGTATTTTGGCCAAGGAGTGGATGGAGCATACACTGTGATATCTACTCCTAGTCTGACCACAATCACTGTGGCTCTTACATTGGGTGGTGCCGTGACTCAGATCACAGGCACCGGCATCTGTTTTGTACTTGAAACCATGCGTGTACGCCAGGCCGCAGATGTTTCTACCCTGATCTATGCCAATAGCTTGTTGCCTGGTAACCGTGCCTGGGTAGATGACGATGGCACCGGACACTGGGTAGTGTACGAAAAGATCAATCCATTCACAGCCACACCTGGAATAGTACCTTCAGAACCAGTGATCAGTTCAAGATTTGGCGCTGCCATATCTCAAGGTTTTGGTGGCCTGGCCGCATTGGTAGGCGCACCTGGATACAATGGGGATGTTGGTGCAGTTTACACATTCACTAAAGGTGGCACAGTTGATTATGTAGAGACTGGTGTGTTGACCATGGGTGCGGCAAACTTTGTAAACTACGGTGCCGCTGTGGCATCTGGTGGCAACCAATGGGGTGCCATAGGCGCAGGCAACTCCTGGGCTAAACAAGGATACGCAGCCACAGTTAATCGTAACACTAACTCAGGTGATTTTATCCAAAGTCAACTGCTGACCGAAGTTCCTTACCGACTTTATCAAGTCACCAGTACCGGATTGGCCACATATACTCCAACTGGGGTATCTCTTACCAACCCAGATACTGTCAGCATAGTTGTCAGTGACGTGGTCAAAGTCAGAGGTGTTGATTACAACATCATTGGTTCGACTGTGGTATTCTTACCGGGCAAGATTCCTACTGCTGGCCTGCAAGTTAATATTTTCAACTACGATGAGTACGGCTATAGTGTTGCAATCAGCAACGACGAACGCTGGCTATATGTTGGTGCTCCTGCCGGCAATAGGGTCTATGCCTACAACCGAGTTGATGTGCAACAACAAGTCAAAAACTTTGTTGGCGATGGTGTAACTACGGATTTCTATGTGGCTGATGTGATCATCGTCGATGATGATTCTGCCGCAGGTGGTATTGGCGCTCAGCAGATTGGTGTGACGGTCAACGATCTTCCAAAGACAGCAGGAGTCGATTATGACTATACCAACGGCACAGTGGTGTTTGCCGCACCGCCCAACGGCGATGACGAAATAAGAGTGATCCGCCTACAGAGCAAGACATTTTTCCCAACAACTCCTACAACAACATTCCCTATCGAAGACCTCTACACAGTCACAGATATCTATAGTTTCAGTGTGTATGTAAACAGTGTTCTACAGCGTCCAAACATGGATTACTCTTTTGATTCCATGACAAAAACCATTACATTTGTATTGGCAGGACAGACAGGAACAATATTGGTCAACTCTGGAACTTATTGGCAGTATGTAGATTACATCGATGGCACTGCACTAGGAGCCATAGCAAGTTCAAGATTTGGACATTCTGTGTCTTCAACCACTGATGGTCGCCAGATAGTGATTGGTGCTCCCAACGACACTGCCAACAGCAAACTTTTAGCAGGTAAAGTGTATGTGATTGATCGCAGTGTTGAACGGTTTACAGTGACTAGCACATCACAGACCGAATACTCTACACTACGAACCTTCAATGGAGCACCCAGTGTCAAGGTTAATGCAACATATTTGATACCCGATGGGTTCAACAACAATGGTCAGTTTACACAGGTTGATTCAGACACCGTAGACATCCAAGTGCCATTGAATGTTGGCGACGTCATAGAAATAGATACTAATACTTTTGCATTGGTAGAGTCAGCCGCTTCCGAAGAACCAACCGCAGGGGCCAACTTTGGTAGTGTAGTTCAACAATGTCCGACCAACTGTAGTTTGTACATTGGTCAACCCAATGACTCACGTATAGTACCCGAAGGCGGCAGTGTTGAAAGATTTATCAATCAAGCAAGATTATATGGAAGCATTACCAGCGACAATCAAAACCCAACACTGACACCAAGCACTACTTTGAATCCACAAACTGTGAGAATACAACAGGTTGACGTTGAAGTATCAACTCCTCAATCTTGGAATAGTGCCATTGGCTGGCCCGCAGGAACGTTTGTGATCAGCGGCCTTGACATCTATCAAGCCATAAGAACAGTTCCAGCATCAATCAGTATCAATGATACCAGCTACTGGAAACCATCAAGTTGGGTAGAACTTTTTGCCAACGATATCAATCTGGCCGCAAAACCAAATAGCATTGGACTAGTTGAGGTACCCAATGTACAGGCCATAGCCAACAACGGATACTTGACACTGACCATTAGAAACTCTGATGCGGCTGTGCCATTTACTCAACTCACAGTATTGCCCGGCGCCGGCAGTGCATACTACGATCTTGGATTCACTCCTCAGGTTTATGCACAAACTGTGGAAGCTCCAAATCAACTGGCTTATGCACACTTTGGCGCATCACTGAGTATCAGCGATGACAGTTTAACACTGGTGGTGGGATCACCACAAGGCACCGCAGCCAAACCAACTACCTTTGACAATGGTACTACATTCTTTGACAGCAAGTCTACAAACTTCTTTGACCTACTGCCAGAAAGTGGTGTTGCCTACACTTATGATTTGTTGAGCGCAGCCAACGCCAGCGTAACCAATCCTAGCAAGTTTGTGTTTGGTGCCCAGATCTATGATCAAGATGTAAACTCTCTCGATAACTTTGGTACAGCAGTTAGTTACTTCAATGGTATATTATTGATTGGTAGTCCACAGGATGACCTTGGCGATTCAGTAGGAGACTATGGTAGAATATCACAGTTGAACAATCCTACACGTTTGGCCGCCTGGGATGTGATCTACAGACAAAAACCGATTGTGGATGTCAAGTTAATCAACTCAGTGTACATGTATGATAGGTTAGAAAGCAAAGTCACACAGTTCTTTGATTTTATTGACCCATTGCAAGGCAAGATCTTGGGTGTGGCCAGACAGAACATTGATTACATTGGTGCTGTAGACCCTGCGGCATACAATGTTGGAACGGTCAATAACTATGGCGACACATGGAATGATTCGCACCTTGGCGAAATATGGTGGGATCTTTCTACAGTGCGTTTCATTGACTATCATCAGTCGACCATTGCCTACGAAAGCCAGCGTTGGAGCCAAGTGTTCCCGGGCAGTAGAGTGGATGTGTATCAATGGATAGAAAGTCCTGTTCCGCCTGCTGAATACAGCGGCCCGGGTACTGTGTTTAGCACAACCAGTTTTGTTGTAGGAAGCAAGCTCAACAATGATGGCTTGTTTACGTCTAGATATTTCTTCTGGGTCCGCGGAATACCAGAAGTCGCATCACGGATTGGTAAAACTCTAAGTACACAGGCTATCTCGCAATACATCGAAAATCCACGCAGTTCAGGCATACCTTATGTTGCATTCCTTGGGCCCAGCACCACAGCTATCTATAACGGAAGACCATATATCATTGCACAGGATACTATATTCCATGTTGAGTTTGATAAGATCGCCAACGATGACAATGTCCACTCAGAATACGATCTCATAGCGTCGAACAATCCCAACAGTTTCCTTGTGCCTGGATTGTTCCGTAAGATGCTGGACAGTTTCTGCGGTGAAGATACCTTGGGCAACAAAGTACCTGACCCAACACTGAGTCCTGCTGATCGGTATGGTGTGCAGTTCCGACCACGTCAGAGTTTCTTTGTTGATCGATTCTTGGCGTTGCAAAACTATCTTGAACGTGCCAATGCAATAATGGCGCAGTTCTCAGTGAGCGACAGCCGTCCATTCAATCTACTTAACAGTTCAGAACCCGAGCCAACTTCTGCATCAGGAGAATGGAACAAGCGTGTGCTGGATTATCAAGAACTCACATTCCAGGACTTGTCTGAAGTTCCTCCGGGTTACAAATACTTGGTTGCTTTGGATGCAACCAATGATGGCTTATGGACCATCTATACAGTGGTACTCAGCCTTGACGGCATAAGAAAAGAGTTGTTGTTGAGTCGGGTACAAAACTACGACACACGACTCTATTGGGAGTATATCAACTGGGTCAAGCCTGGCTACAATGCCAGCGTCAAACCAGTGGCTGAAGTGACTACATTCAGCGAGCTAAGTCGATTGACCTTGCCTGAAGGTTCCAGTGCTCTTGTCAGACGCAATAGCTTTGGTAAGTTTGAGATATATCAGTACCTCAACGGTGTTTGGGAACGTGTGGTGTTAGAAGATGGCACTGTCAGAATCAAAGAAGAAGTCTGGAACTACGAACTTGGGCGTTTTGGTTTTGATGTTGAAACTTTCGACAGTCAACGTTTTGATCAATACCCTGCCATTGAAACACGACAAATAATCCGCGCCATCAACGAAGAAATCCTAGTTGATGAGTGGGCTATCTTCCGCAATGAACTGTTGCTGTTGACATTCGACTTTATATTAACCGAACAGTTGGCACCAGACTGGTTGTTCAAGACTTCGTTGATCGACGTCAATCACAAAATCCGAGATCTGTTACCGTATCAGATCTTCCGTACAGATAATCAGGACTTTGTGCTGGATTATATCAAAGAAGTCAAGCCATACCATGTCAAGATCAAAGAGTTCAACCTGCGTTATGACGGGTTTGATTCCTATGATGGTAACATCACAGACTTTGATTGCCCAGCATATTATGATTCGGCCCTGCAAGAGTTTGAGGCTCCTGCACTAGATGATTCAGAACCTCCAAAGTATTCAAATAGTGTACCAAGTACCGCGGCAATCTGGGGTGAAATACCATGGCAACAATGGTTTGAAAACTATAAACTCCTGCTCACTGGTGCCACGATCATTGAAGCCGGCACAGGATATACCGTACCTCCTGTGGTAGTAGTGACAGGTGATGCGGCACGTGAAGCTAGGCTAGTAGCAAGAGTAAACACAGCTGGTCAAGTGGTTGAACTCATAGTGTTAGATCCTGGATCAGGATACACTACCACACCAATCATTACCATTGAAGGTGGCAATGGAGTGGGTGCCAGAGCAGTGGCTGTGCTGGAAAGCCAACTGGTAAGAACCATTACCACCACGCTCAAGTACGATCGTTACAACTATACCAGTCAGGTAGTAGATTGGCAACCAAACACCAAGTACACTGAGGGACAGTTGGTGCGATTCCGTGATCAAGTCTACAGTGTCAATGAAGTCGATGACAGCGTAGAGCTTGACAGCGGTCCAATATTCAATCCCGCGCAGTATACTCTAGTAGATTCTGCAACGTTAGATGCGGCTGATCGTGTGATTGGTCTTTACACACCAACACCCAACGAACCAGGCAGAGAACTAGCGCAGGTCATGGTTGGCATCGACTATCCAGGCGTGCAGGTCATGGGACCCAACTTTAATCAGAACACTGGTTATGATGTTGGTAACTTTGATGTTAACCCATATGACAACATTGACTACGGTCCAGAAGGCCGTCCAACCTATTCTGAGAGCATACTGGATGCCATCTACGAAAGTTCGTTCACAGATACCTATCTAGGAACCAGAATCACAGACATCAATGTTGACGGTGGCGCATTTATTGACACTTACTCGAGCCATGCACCAGAAGAGCTGGTGCCCGGATCAACTTTTGACACACTAGATTTTAGAGTTTACACTCGTCCAGGTGCTGACTGGCAAGGTGACGGCCATGGATTCAACATCAAGCAGATCAATCTGTTGTATACCAGTACAGATGATACTGTGAGCTTCGCTGAAGTCATGGCACACGCAGTGGCAGTGCGGGCCGTAAACGTCACAAATCGTATATCGTTGGTTCCTGAAATAGATTATACTGTAGATTGGCCAACCCGCACATTGACCATATTGTCTGGTCCAGATACCAGCTTTGATGATATTATCGAAGTCAACGTCTATGGAGTAGGCGGCGGTAGCCAACTGTTCAAGGAAAGTTATCCAGGAAATGTTGTCGGAAACTCACTGACTATTCCTGTGATCACTGCTGTACCCTGGACAACATTTACAGTGTATCAACAAGGAAGCTATGTTCGTTTCAATGACAATGTATATCGTGTAAACAGAACTATCAACAGTGGATCGTCATTTGATTTCTTATTCTACACTATCATTGATGCTGACAGTGTTCTTGAAGAACTGTTAATTTTGGTCAACGGTGAAATCGTCAACAACTATACTTCAGCGCCAATCAACGGTTACGAAACTAGAATCACATTCAGCAATACCTATGATGCCACAGACTGGGTAGTTGTGACCGCATTGGGCCCAACAGATCCACAGAAATCTTGGAGCTTCCCTGTAACACAGTATGTTGTTTACGACGGTAGCACAACGGATTACACCTTGGTCAACAGTTTGCAAGGAACTAATCCTATTGATTTAATCGTCGAAAGAGGAGGCCAGCGTTTGCGTCCTCCAGAAAGCATTGAATACTTTGGTGATGGTAGTTCCATAGGACCTTTCTATCTGCCCACACGTGGCGGAACACCACAAGGGTTGATTGCAGACAATGATGTAGTAGTTTACATCGACGGTGTGTTGTACAACCTTTCTGTGGATTACACTGTAAGTCCTTGGGACGGCAGCAGTGATCGTTATGTAGAGTTTGCAACTCCTCCTGCACTGGGTTCAACTATCAAGATCGCAGTGACCACAGATGCAGATTATTTGGTCAACGGAGACCAGTTGATATTGAGAGTTGGTGCAGCCACAGGTGCTGTGATTGCGGTGACAACTTGGAACGATACTTCTGAACAAGGCTTGCTCACACAAGTATTCCAAGGACCTACACAGAGCGGTGTCAGTGTTGGTCAGCCCTATGATGACACAACATTTGACGAAGGCAATGTCACTGGAGATCCAGGATCGTTTGACTATGGAACAGGTACTGTTGTATCAAGCAACGACTTTGATACAGGTCGTATAATCACAGATTCGGGACGTCTATGGGTCACATTAGATGGCTGGCGCTTGGTCGCTGGCGAAGATTACACTGTATCTGGCAGTGTTGTGACCATTGGAGGCAGTATCATTGGTCCAGGACAAGTGGTGGCAATAACATCCTTTACACAAAGCGTGACACCAGAAGCCATCAGCTTCCGTATCTTCCAGGACATGTTGGGCAATCAACGCATCTATCGTATCACACCAGAAAACAGCACTGTGCTGACACAGCCGCTGAGCGAAACTGACGACGTGATATATGTGTTCAATGCCAGCGATTTGAGTCAACCTAATCCTACCAATAACATTTTTGGCCAGCTCACAATCAACGGCGAAAGAATCACATATCGCAACAGAGACGTGATCAACAACACTGTTTCTGGTCTACGACGCGGCACGGCTGGCACTGCGATAGATTCACACGCAGTGGGTAGCGTGGCCATAGACATTGGATTTGGTGAACTGTTGCCAGCACGTTATCAAAAGAAAACATTGGCCAGTGTTGCCTTGGGCGATGGTGTCACACAAACTTACAACACAGATATTGGGTATGTCAACGATATTGATGTATACATAGGTGGGTCAGTGAGGTGTTATCTTGGACCCACGCTGGGCACCTTGGTCGAAATACCTCAAGAAGATTTCACGATCATCAGCGTAGATCCCATAACTGTGCAGTTGGATTTTATTCCTGAGCCCGGCTTGGTATTTCAGTTAGCCTATATACCAACTGTGGGATCGCCGTCAGTGCTCAACGTACCAACCACTGGTTCAACCAGCCGCTGGGCCGCACCATTCTCGGCCACAGACTTGGTGTTGCAATCCACCGATGATTATCAGATAACAAATCTCAACCCAATCACAGTAGAGTTTAACACTCCTGTGCCAGTCAAGCGTGTGGTGGTGATCAACGATCTAAACAGTGACACATTCTTTATCAGTCAAGTTGATGTTGCTACAACAACATTTATAACAGATATTTCTGTGACAAGACCAGTGCAGGTCAAAGTAGGCGGTACGACTGTGGCAGATACTACATATACAGTACCATCTGTCAACCCAATCACAGTGACGTTTGATACTGCTCCTGCCAACGGAGTAGAAGTAGAAATATACATCCAACAAGCACAAGTAATGTATGCTCAGGGCATTGACACAGCCAGCAATGGCCGCCCACTGCAAGAGCAACCTACCTTGGCTGCTTGGTTTATAGAAGGAAGGGTATAATGGACGAGCTAAATAGTTCTATGAATGATAAATCCGCACAACAACCCAAAACCGATCCTGTGCAGAAGGCACCGCAGACTCGCCCTAACGAACGAGCTGGTTTCATGGTAATGGGCCATGTAAAAATCTTCGATCCAAATACCAAAGAAGTGATTGTGGAGACACGAGCATGATGCAGGTACCAGTGAAAATCGAAGGTTTTGTCAAGATATTTGACCCAAATACCCTAGAAGTATTTGTGGACAAAAAGAATGCCATACACTACGAAAACATTTCAATAAGCATGGCCAACAGCTTGGCCAACAAGGGAATCGGGCAAATCTACTTGATGAGTTTTGGCAATGGTGGAAGCTCTGTGGACCCCACAGGCGTGATCACTTACCTGCCCCCTAATACTACCGGTCAAAATGCTGACTTGTACAATCCTACCTACAGTAAAGTGGTTGATGATAACTCAGCAGCCAATACCGATCCCAGCAGAAACAATCTCACTGTGCTACACACCACGGGCACAGTTTATACAGATATTTTGGTAAGCTGTTTGTTAGACTACGGTGAACCCGCAGGACAGCAAGCATTTGATAACTCAACCAACTTCAATGGCGAATATGTTTTTGATGAGTTGGGTTTAAAAACCTGGAACGGAAGTCCGACTGATTTACGCTTGATTACACATGTGATTTTTCACCCTGTACAAAAGAGCTTGAACCGTCAGATTCAGATAGATTACACAGTGCGTATCCAAACACTGACTAATCTAAGTAGCACATAAATATGGATATATTAAGATATCATAAATATCTCTAAAGCGGAGTAGAACAGATGGCATATACAATTAACCTAACTGATGGTACTATTTTTGCGGTAATCGCGGACGGTACTATTAACACTGATTCCAGCATGACCCTGGTGGGCAAGAACTATGCTGGTTACGGTGAATTCTTGGATGAAAACTTCATCCACTTGTTGGAAAACAGTGCTAATACCACTGCACCTGGCGACCCACTGATTGGTCAGCTGTGGTGGGACAAGACCAATGATGTTCTCAAGGTCTACACTGGTACCAACTTCAAAGTTATTTCTACTGCGTTGGCCAGTGCATCTGCCCCAACACAGAGCTTGGTCACAGGTGACCTTTGGTACGACACTGTCAACGCTCAGCTCAAAGTCTTTAATGGTTCTGGCTTCATCCTAGTTGGTCCAGCGTTTACTGCTGGCACTGGAACATCCGGCGCCATTGTTGACACAGTCACAGATTCATCACCAGGTGCAGATCACGTGGTGGTGAAAGTATTTGTCAACAACACCATCGTATCTATTTTCTCCAAGGACGCTACATTTACTCCTGCTGCCGCTTTGTCAGGATTTGCGACCATTGGCCCAGGTCTGAACATGAGCACCACAGTGGCTGGTGCAGTGTTCAACGGTACAGCAACCAACGCAGACAATCTTGATGGGTTGACATCGGGCCAGTTCATGCGTTCAGACACAAATACTTCAACCAGCGGTACGTTAAGCATACTCAACGACACTGGCCTGTATGTTGGTGGAGATTCAGACGGTCGTTTGTTTGTACAAGGTACAGATGTATATCTCCGTAATCAAACATTAGATGGTGACATCTACATCCAAGTCAACGACGGTGGGTCAACAACGTCACCAATCGTGATTGACGGTGCCACCAGCAATGTTACAATCCTAAACGGACTCACAGTTGGCGGAACTATTTCGTCAACAGGCGGATCTGTAAACTTTGGCACAGCCGCTGTGTCATTGGGCAGTATTATCAACAACAATGCCAACGGAGTTGGCAACATTGGTAGCTCGAGCGGTTACTTTAACACTATATTTGCTAAAGCCACATCAGCAGAATACGCTGACTTGGCAGAACGTTTTGAAGCAGATGCTGTGTATGCTCCAGGAACTGTTGTGATGCTTGGTGGTGAAAAAGAAATCACTGCCGCAATGGAAGAAGCCACAGACGACGTGTTTGGTGTTATTAGTACCAGACCAGCTTATACAATGAATGGTGCAGCCGGCGACGATGCCACACATCCTCCAATCGCAATGACAGGCCGCGTGCCAGTGTTGGTCATTGGACCGGTTCGCAAAGGTGATCGCTTGATTAGCGCAGGTAACGGGTTGGCCAGGGCGGCTCGCCAGGGTGAAGCTACAGCGTTCAATGTCATAGGACGTGCCCTTACATCTAAGATTGCCAATGATGAAGGAACCGTTGAAGCCATTGTGACCATTAACTAAGGATTAAGACATGGCCTATTCAACCGGATCAGTAATATTAGACGACGACTATAACATCTTTGCCACGGGCAATGCCTCGGGCACTGGTGACAACAACGTCGCAAACGTAAACACCGTGTGGGGCATCGGTAACGGTGACAAAGGATACGGTCAGACCACTCTTCCTGTGCTGAGTGCAGTCACAGCAGGTCAAACGGTGACAGCCACACAATGGTCCACAATGTTGGCTCGGATTTCTTCAGCAGCCACACACCAAAATTCAAGTATTACTCCAATTTCCAGCCCAGTAGCCGGTGACACTATTAGTGCTTACGCCGCACTGTCAACCAACATCACAACAATCTACAACAACAGATTGAACTGTGTTTCCAGTGGAACAAGTATTACTTCAGGCGGTAGTATAAGCAGAACAACCAGCTGGACCAGCAGTGTTTTATTCACACAAACTATCACATTTGCATCAGGCGACGCCGCACGTTATTATTTTAATGCAGGCGGCCGTATTACACTAAGCTATAGCCGAACAGGTGGTAGTGTAAACTCGCAAAACACAGCTATCACAGATTTGTGTACAGCGGTAGGCACGATCACCATCACTGGTGGATCCGGTACTGCTACAATCGCTGGCGGTTCGTTCACCGGAACCAACAAAACAGGTGGTTCGGGTTCACCAACCATTGCTAGTACAACAGGTTACTACGATCTGACCACTGCCAACGTCCAAGTGTTTACACAGAGTTCGAGTTCTTACTATGGTTACGAAGGCAACAGTTTGACAATCAACGTTAAGAGCAACGGCACTCAAGGTTCTAACGCAGACACAGGATCAGTGATTACAGTGTACACAAACATTGTCAAGTCTGGTGGATTGACCACCGTTGATGGTACGTTGAATTCAACCATGACATTGATACCAAGCGAGTCAACCAATCTTACCACAGTGAGTTGGGGGACACCAACTATGAGTGGATCGCAGGCTTAATAGAGCAAATCGATTAGAAAAAAAGGGCCTCCGGGCCCTTTACTTTTGGTACATACTCTGTTATAATGGAGTATGACCTTGGACACTGAAAAACTCACACAAGAAATCAAGAGCCGTTTTGATCACGCTACTCAAAAGAAGCTCTTAAAAGAGAAATATCAAAGCAAAATGACTTTTGCCTACAGCGGAGGCATGTGGTGTGCAGGAGCCGAACTGCTGACTTTGCTACAGGCCTGCCCCACTGAAGATGCTGTACTTTTAGATGTGTACGATACTCCAGTTCGAGTCAATGTGCTCGAGCTACAGCATCTAGCACATGATCGCTGGCAAGAACAACTCACGGCTTGGATGATAGAGCTAGAAACCCTGAGCAAAAATCGATGACTCGTGGTGCCGTATTATTCGCATTTAACAATGATCGCGTTGACTATGTGAGTCAGGCACAGTGGTCTGCACCTCGTATCACAAGACATCTTAGATTACCAGTTACCTTGATCACCGATCAAGCACCCAACGATGTGTCAATGTTTGATCAAGTAATCATACGTGAGAGTCGGTCAGGAGGAACACGCAAGTTTGATCATATGAATGCGGATTCTTCAGCCACCTGGTTCAACAGAGGACGTTGTAGAGCATTCGATGTTAGCCCCTACGATGAAACATTGGTACTAGATACTGATTACATTGTAGCATCGGATAGACTGCGGATTTTGTTTGATTGCGAGCAAGATTTGTTATGTCATAGAGAAGTGCTAGACGTCACAGACCGTAGGAACTTTGCTAGAGATACTAGATTTGGAGAAACAGAGTTTCCAATGTGGTGGGCCACTGTGTTGTATTTCCGACGCACACACACCGCAGAATCTGTTTTCGATATGATGAACATGATCGAAGATAACTGGTACCACTATAGTCGTCTTTACAAGTTCAATCAGGAACCTTATCGTAACGACTATGCCATCAGCATAGCACTCAACACAGTGTACGGACATTTACCAGCGGCAGTGCCTAGTATTCCGTGGCCGTTGTTCACAAGTTTTTATGATGTGTATCTGAACCAGCTGGAAGATGACGTGTTTCAACTCAACTATGTACGCATGGTGGACAATCAAGCACGACATTTCCGAATGCTACTGCGTGACTGTGACCTGCATGTGATGAACAAACCTGACTTGGGGAAAATCTGTGGCAGTAGAATTTGAACGCGGTTATCTAATACTGGCATCAAACAATGGCCAAGATGACTATGTGGCCTGTGCTCGTGCTTTGGCTAAAAGTCTACGTTACTGGATTCCTGACTGCAAGATTTGTTTGGTCACCGATGCCGATGAGCACGATCCTGTGTTTGATATTGTGAGACCTTTTCCTTACGGTGATCAAGATCCCAATGGCAAATGGAAACTCAGCAATGACTGGCAGGCATTTCATGCTAGTCCCTTTAGAGAAACCATCAAGCTAGAAGCAGACACAGTGATAGTAGAGAACATTGATCACTGGTGGGCATGGTTTGAACATCGTGATGTTGTTGTGAGTCGCGGTATTAAAAACTATCTCAACGAGTCTAGCCAATCAAGAGTGTATCGTAGATTGTTTGATGACAACGAGTTGCCCGACGTATACAATGCTGTGACTTATTGGAGACTGAGTCAGACCGCAGCCGAGTTCTTTTATTTGGTACGATTGTTTTTTGAGCAGTGGCCCACGGCAAGACAAACATTAAAGTATTGTGATTCCGTATCCGCCAACACAGACATGATCTATGCCATGGTTGCCAAGTACATGGGAGTAGAACGAGTGACATTACCCAGTGACTGGCCTGCAATGACGCACATGAAACCTGCTGTGAACTTTTTAAAAACAGACGCTAGACCCTGGACTGCCGAAATGGTATGGGAACTAGTCGAAGGTAGATTGAGAATCAACACAGTAGAGCAACAGGGCGTTGTGCATTATCATCACAAGGCTTTTGCCAAAGAACTAGAGGAACATTATGGACGCCTTTTGGCAAGCCGCTAACTCGCACGATTGGGTTCAGCCCGAAGCTAGACAGGAGTTTAGGCTCTACTATGATGACACAGGAAATGTGTTATACTACAGCATGGAAGATTTACCAGGCACATTCCTTGTCATTGATCGATTGACATTTGATCAACAACGATTTGATATCCGAATCAAGGATGGTAAAATCGTAAAGCTGAATCATCCGGCCAGTTGGAAACTGGCGCCCGCCGACTCAGGAACCGCTTGCCATCCACAAGATGTTTCTTTGGTAGTGGGCGAAACAGCACACGACAAACAATATTGGGAAGTGAAAACAACTTATGAATCAGATTGACATAGCAGACTTAGACTGCATTTATTTGAGTTACGACGAACCTCAAAAGGAAGAGTTTTGGGTACGCATCAAGAACATGGTTCCTTGGGCCAAACGTGTAGATGGAGTCAAAGGATCTGACGCCGCACACAAAGCCGCGGCCGATGCCAGCGAAACAGAACGATTTATACTTGTTGACGGCGACAACTTACCTGATGAACGTTTTTTCAATCTTACGTTAGAATATCACAGTGATGAATGGGAGCGAGCAGTATATCGTTGGCGAGCTCGCAATCACATCAACGGGCTTATGTACGGTAATGGCGGCATTAGTAGTTGGACACGAGAGTTTGTATGGAACATGAAAACACACGAAAACACCGATGGCCGAACAGAAACTGAAGTAGAGTTTTGTTTTGATCCCTTGTACTGGCCCATGTACGATTGCTACTCTACCACATATCCCAATGGATCACCGTTCCATGCCTGGCGTGCCGGCTTCCGTGAAGGTGTAAAAATGTGCTTGGATCGTGGCAAAAAGCCTACGGTGAGCGAGTTTAAAGATCGTGTGCATAAACGAAACTTTGATCATCTCTCTATCTGGCACAATGTGGGCTGTGATGTAGAAAATGGTTTCTGGGCCATCGCCGGAGCACGGCAAGGCACATACATGACCATGCTCAGCGAATGGGATCATCGAGAAGTTCAGAACTTTGATTGTCTTAAAAACATTTGGGAAGCAGTGGCCGCGCCTAGGGAGCCAGCAGATCTCATTGACCAATATCATGAACCATTACTGACGCAGTTAGGACTACCCATGGCCTTCATGCCTCCGTTCCAGAGTGCATTCTTCAAAGATCATTACAGGTCAAACTGGCATAATCGTGGTGTAATGACTCGAGAGATTGATGTTATCCGGAGCCAAGAAGGATGGTAATCCTGGTTTACACTAGAGATCGATTAATATGGAATCACTCTGAAATGTTAATCGATCTGTGTAAGGCAATGAGCATAGACGATGACATTGTGATAGATCTCAACAGCGAAGGCTGCGACTGCAAAGACATAGGCTTATACGATCTCATTGATCAGTGTGCTAAGAAGTTTGATTACGACATATCAAAGATTTCAATACACACCAACAACGTATTAGAACGTCACGAAAAGATCAATATAAAAACATCTTTTACTTGGAGTCTAATGAGAAGAGAAGCTAAAATTCACGCCAACGAACCACAGGTCAAACAATCTACACTCAAACACTTTGGTAGATTCATTGGAAGAAGTAATGCTCCTCGATTGATACTTAGCACTTACCTGGATGAACATCACCCAGAAAAAACTCTAGGAACTTTTCATTACAATCCGGAAGATGATTTTCACAAAGATTTTGCGGGTCTGGAGTCTATAATAAATGATTTCCAAATAACTAACATAGAATCACATGCTAGATTTTTAGCATCCTGTCCGAGATCTGTCAGCAATCAAAACTTTAGATTTCAAGTAGGATCACCAGACGATCACTATACGCAGATGCTGGCCGGAGACAGGAATCAGTTTGTGAACTTGTATTCGAGTGTCTTTGTAGACATCGTGTCGGAATCCTTTTACAATGGTAATACATTCTTTGTCACCGAAAAAACCTATAGGCCAATGCTTTGCCTCACACCTTTTATCATTCAAGGCCCAACAGGATTTTTAAAAAATCTCAAAAACTTTGGATTCAAGACCTTTGACAAATGGTGGGACGAAGGCTATGACGAAGATCCTCCTGCCTGGGCTATTAAAGAAATAATAAAAGTCATTGAGCACTTGGCTTCTAAGTCGCAGTCCGAACTTCGAGCCATGCTACTGGACATGCAAGATGTGTTAGCGCACAATAGAAATCTGATAATCGAGATGGATAAAAAACATGTTACAAAATAAAGGCGACGAAGTTACTACAGATTTTAAATCAAAGTTTCTCAGCGACGCTGAACGAATGAAGCAACAACTGGACTCAGTGAGTCCCAGCATGTGTTTGGCCAAGTGGAAACAAGTAAGTCTACACCTAACAACAGGACATACCAATAGCTGTTATCATCCTCCCTTGCACAAGATACGAATCGAAGACATACAACGAAGCCCATCGGGCATTCACAACACTGAGCATAAAAAACAACAAAGAAAACTCATGCTAGAAGGCACACGCCCCGGGGAATGTCAGTACTGTTGGACCATGGAAGACAACGGCAAGCTCAGTGATCGACACTATCGTTCGGGTGAGCCCTGGGCAGCCAAAGACTTTGAAAAAATCACACAGGCACCTTGGGACCAGGATGCTATTCCCAGCTACGTCGAAGTCAACTTCAATTCGGCGTGTAATCTAAAGTGCAGTTATTGTAGTCCACAGTTCAGTTCTAGCTGGATGGATGAAGCAGAACGTGAGGGCGCATTCCCTACATCAACTCCACACAATGATCCTGCTTACTTTTCAGGCGAACGCAGACCCATACCCAACAGAGAAGATAACCCTTATGTAGATGCATTTTGGGAATGGTGGCCTACCTTGTATCCTGAGCTGGAACATTTTCGAATGACTGGCGGCGAACCGCTGATGGATAAAAACACCTATCGCGTGTTTGACTATGTACTCACACACAACAACCCCAAGCTACATCTAAATGTCACATCAAACTTTTCAGTAGACGAAAAACTCTGGCAAAGATATCTTGGCTATGTGAAGATGTTGTGCGAAAAAGAAAAAGTTGAACACTTCATGCAGTATGTAAGTCTCGATGCATGGATGGACAAGGCCGAATACATTCGAAATGGATTGGATTTTAGATTGTTATGGGATCGCGTCAATCAGTTCCTTACAGAGATTCCTGGACGTTCTAGTATCACCTTTATTGTTACCATGAACAACTTGTCTGTGACTAGTTTTCAAGATCTCATGGTAGCGATACTGGGACTAAGACAAATCTATTCAACGACATATCAGAGAGTATGGTTTGACACTCCTGTGCTACGCACACCAACTTGGCAGAGCATGCAACTGCTGCCAGAGAGCTATGCAGACATGTTAGAATCTACCTGGGTCTGGATGATGAAAAATCTTGAAACTGAAGAAACACGTTTCAAAGGATTTAAAGATTACGAACTCAGCAGATTAGACAGAGACATTGTTTGGATGCGTGACGGCGCCAAACTAGACCCAGACTATGTGCGTAGACAAAAAGCAGACTTCTACAGATTCTTCAATGAACATGACAGACGTCGTGGCACAAGATTTTTAAAGGTATTTCCTGAAATGGTTGAGTGGTGGGTAGATTGCGGAAACTGGAGTAAACAATGAAAACCTTAGAGATAACTACGCAGATCGGATGCCCGTTGATGTGTACCTTTTGTCCGCAAGACAAGTTGAGACAGGCCTACACAGATCCTATAAAAAAAATGTCCGTAGAAACGTTTGCCACCGTACTATCTAAACTACCCAAAGATGTACGCATAGTGTTTGCTGGTTACACCGAACCCTGGGCCAATGATTTATGTAATGATTTTTTAGAATTATCTTTACAACAAGGATTTGATGTCAGTATCTACACTACGTTATACAACATAACTCCTGCACGGTGTGATCAACTAATCGTATTATTAAAACAATACAAACTGCAGATTAAAGAGTTTTGGGTACATCTGCCAGATCAAAATAAAAATATGGTTGGGTTCAGATATAGCAAAGATTTTGAATATGCGCTTGACTGTGTTTCTCGGCTTAAAAATGTAAATTACATGACCATGGATTCAGAATCTAAAATGGATCCTACTATACAAACAAATATTGTGCCGCAGTCTTGGTATCTGCATACACGAGCAAACAATTTAACAATCAAAAATATTAAACAACAACCAGTGAACTCGCCGCCTCGTTATGAATTTATTGTGGAATGTACACGCAACAAAGATTACCATTCCAATATATTATTGCCCAATGGTGATGTGATACTTTGTTGTATGGACTATGGACTTAAACATACTTTGGGAAATTTATTGACACAATCATACGATGAAATTTTACACGGCCGCGAACTAAAACGATTAACTGAACTAAACAATCAAATAGGTTTTTCAGAAGAAACATTATGCAAATCGTGCAATGATGCATATTGTCATACCCCATGGAATAATAAAAAAGTCTGGGATATTGTGGCCAAAATTGACCCGGATAGCCTGGGACTATAAAATGCCAAGATTTTTAAAAACATTTTTGCGGACACTGGAGTAAACAATGACCACTGAATTTATTGGAGTCTATTTTTCTGAAGATATGGAATATTCTTCTGAAGAGCGATTTTGCAGTGCTGATATTCTGAATCAGATCAATTTGGCATTCCCAAATGAAAAAAATCTATTGGTCAATCTTACCTGGTTTGGGCCACAGTTTGACAACGATACCTGGGATCAGTTGTTGCATCTGGAAAATAACAAAATACATTTTGATAACGTATTCTTCTTGGCCACGGTTGACCCAGCATATCTGAATGTAACTGAATTGCAACAAGTAAAAAACATGGTCCAGGCTTTGAAAGTTTTTTATTTAGGTAACTTTGACAGTGAATACCAGTTTAATTTTTTTGCACCTATAACTGCAAAAAAGTTTAAAAAATATGATGATAATCAACTGTTATTAGATAATCTAAAATATTTGTTTGTTAACTATAATAGAAAACCCAAACAACATCGTGTTGAGTTTGTTAAAAAATTAATAGCTCAAGACTTGTCTAGTCTAGGAGTTATCACTTTGGGAACAGATGCCACAAATGATCTTTTGTTGACCATTGGTGAAAAAGACGAAGACTATCTTGATTACGGAAATTCCAAAGTGCATTGGGGGAAGTTTGGAGTACCACACGACATGTACAGTTTACATCGTATGGACATTTGGAATCATACCTTTTTGTACATCAATGGTGCAACAGAATTCAACCCAGTCAATGATTTATTCTGCCAGCAAGACACATTCAAACCCATGATTGGGCTACGTCCATTTGTGATAAACGGTGTACAAAAAACCTATCGATGGCTCAGGAATCATGGTTTTAAAACTTTTAACCAGTACTGGTCACACATTGACATTGAAAACGGAGATGTACACGATACGTTGATAGAGTTAATCAAGTATTTAAAAGCAACTCCGTCGGAAGATATCATCTCCATGTACAATGACATGTTGCCAGATTTGCAACACAATAAACAAAGATTTTATGAATTTGCCAAGGAACAAAAATACAAAATGGAACATCTATTTCAGTGAGATGGATATAAGATATCATGCAAATCATCCTTGAACCAGGTCTGGCTCTTAACTATCTCAGTCACGACAGTGACATCACTGTGGGGCATCTTGCCATGACACCTGACATCTATGTGATTAGTCTTAGGACACTGATACAAAATTGGCGCCATGCCAGAATCCTTGACATACTAGAACTAGGCGGTCGTATTATTATAGAAAAAACAGATGAAAGTGTGGTAACTCAATGGCATATAGCATCCAATCCACATTATTTGTCTAAAATGCAATCAGGACAGATACGTTGGATCACCGGCGGAGATGCACCCAACGGAATAGTTAACTTAAACTCAGAACATTTTTTGGCAGCCACTATTGGTAGTCAGCCCTACGGTGTTCCATTGCTAGATTACAACAGGTACAATCGCAAACACACATTTCTTTTTACAAATCGAAAACTGCGACCACACAGACAGTATCTTATTAATCTTTTACAAAAGCAAGAGCTATTGGAAAATGCGTTATGGTGCAATCACGACAAAGACATTACCTGGGGGCATCCTGACTTTAACAAAGTGTATTCTCAGGAAACTGTGGAGACCAAACATTTACCCGCAGGGTATGATGTCGATGCTGACTGGGTTGACGGAGTTATTGTTCCAGCACAATACAAGGAAACATGGTTTACATTGGTTTCTGAAACAGTGTTTGAAACGCCGGCAAGTTTTCGAACTGAAAAGTTTTACAAGCCTGTGTTAGCTGGGCATCCTTTTATAGTGTGCGCTAACCGTGACTTCTACAAAGATTTAAAACATCTTGGATTCCAAACGTACGGACAATGGATCGACGAGTCATTTGATAGTATCGATGACGGTCAAGAAAGAATACAACGGTTGGTACAGGAAGTATCATGGCTCACGCAACAAGATTTACCAAAATTTTGGGAAGAAACCAAGGAAACACGTTTATATAATCTACGCCATGCATTTGCGATACATAGTAGTCAACAACAGACATTTACACAACAGCTGAAAGATTTCGTCAATGCCTAGATTAAATAACGAAACCGACCTCGAATACAAACGCAGAGTGATTGACATCAAGTCCGAATCATTCTGCGGAGCCAAATGGTACAATGCCACTATCTGGCTGGGTTCAGGCATGACCACCAGCTGTCATCATCCCTTGCCGCACCGAGTGGAAGTAGCAGAAGTAGAAGCTAACCCCAAAGCCTTACACAACACACAAAAGAAAAAAATGGAACGTGAGCAAATGCAACGTGGCGAACGTCCCCGAGGTTGTGAATACTGTTGGAAGATTGAAGACATTGGACGAGACAACATTTCAGATCGTGTTTACAAAACTGTATTATACTCAGATGAGGATCTAGCACATGCATACCGGACACCACCCAGTGAAGACTTTGATCTACAAACACTGGAAATCGCTTTTGACCGTACTTGCCAATTCGCTTGTTCTTATTGCAATCCGGCTTTCTCAAGCACATGGGTGCGTGATATTAAACAACACGGATCCTACCAAGGATTGATCAGCGACGGTCGCAATCACTTTACACATCCGCATGATTCGGCACAGCTCTATACCATCAACGATCGTAACCCTTATGTGGAAGCGTTTTTTAAGTGGTGGGATTTGAGCCTGCACCGCACTCTCAAAGAACTACGCATCACAGGCGGAGAGCCTTTGATGTCAGGTTACACATGGAAACTGTTGGATTGGTTCAAAGAGAACCGTGGTAAATCTTCTACTCGCCTGGCCATAAACTCTAACCTAGGCATGTCAACAGAGGATGTAGTCAAACTGTTGGATCGAGCACAAGGTGTTACACTGGATATCTATACCAGCAACGAAAGCCTGAACGAAGATGCTGAATACATACGCGACGGACTCGAATGGAATCAATGGATGACCAACATGCACATGTTAGCTGGCAGTGGCCGCTTGCGCGGACTGCATGTGATGTGTACTATCAATGCACTGTGTTTGGAAACTTTGCCTGACTTCTTGAACCTGATGTTGAAGTTCAAACAACAGTACGGTAGAGATTTTCCTACCTTTACATTGAACATACTACGATTCCCCAGCTTCCAAAGTCCTCTGGTACTGCCCGATGACATCAGAACACAATATAAAAATAACCTACAACAATGGTATGACGACAATAAGAACAGTGAACTGTTACATCAGATGGAGATCAATCAGGTGCAACGATTGATCGATTATCTTGACGTTGTAAAAACCCCGCATTCAGATACATTTGATCGTGCTAGTTTACACAACGATTTTAAAAGATTCCACGAACAATATGATCAGCGTCGCGGAAAGGATTTCCGCAAAACATTTCCTGCCTTGGCAGATTGGTACGATTCATTATGACAAAGAAAAGCAACCTTAGCAACTACAACTGGAAGGATCGGGTGCCCAGTTGGATTCCAATGGAACAACTAACAGAAAAGCAACAACATCGCTTGATGCATTCTGACACATTTTGTATGTTACCCTGGATTCATTTACACGCCTGGCCCGATGGCCGTGCCTATCCTTGCTGTTTGGGCAAGGCAGAACATCCGGTGGGCAACTTCAAAGAAAAATCTATGAAAGAAATCTGGAACGACGACCCCATGCGACAGATGCGCCGTAACATGCTGGAAGATCGACCCTGTGCTGAGTGCGGAGACTGCTATGAACAAGAATCAGCAGGGTTTGCATCCATGCGTAACAACTCCAACAAGAACTTTGCTCAACACATTGACTTAATAGATCAAACGTTGCCCGATGGTACCTCGCCAGATATGAAGTTACACTATTGGGACGTGCGCTTTAGCAATATTTGTAATCTTAAATGCCGTAGTTGCGGTAGCATTTTCTCAAGCCGTTGGTATGACGATGACATCAAACTCTGGGGCAAAGAGCTACGCCCACGTGTACAGTTTGCTGGACGCCACGAAGAAGATGTCTGGGAACAAATGCAAGAACATATTCCGCATTTAGATCAGATCTATTTTGCAGGTGGTGAACCCTTGATCATGGAAGAGCACAATCGTATTCTCAAACTCCTGATTGAAAAAGGCAACACCAATGTACGATTGATCTACAACACTAATCTAACTGAACTACGTTTTAAGAAAGAAAGCGTGATAGATCTATGGAAACATTTCCCCAATGTATGTGTGGCCGCTAGTTTAGATGACATGAGAGAACGTGCGGCAGTTATCCGGTCAGGCACAGACTGGGCGCAGGTGGAACAAAATATTCGAGATATCAAACGCGAGTGCCCGCACATTGATTTTATGATCTCGCCTACATTGAGTCTTATGAACATATGGAACTTTGTGAAATATCATCGTTATATGATTGATCAAGGATTCATTGAACCCAAAGATTTTAATCTCAATATCTTGCAAGGACCAATGAACTATCGTATTGATCTACTACCACCAGATATCAAGCAAAGATTCAAGAAAGAGTTTGAGGAACATATTGAATGGTTGATTCCTAGAGATCCTATACAACGTGCAGTTGGCGGGTTCCAAGCCGCTATTGCTTTTATGATGTCCACCGACAACAGTCATCTGCTTCCAGAGTTTTGGAAAACAGTAATGGATCTTGATTGGGCTCGCAATGAATCATTGGAACAAGTAGTTCCTGAACTGGTAGAAATAGCCAGTTACAAACCAGATCACAGAAGATTGCCTATTGATCGCAATCATCGTGTGCTGAAACAACACAGTCAGTTTGAATAATATGAAAATACCACACGATAAGTTTTGTGTCCTACCCTGGGTCAGCATTGAAGCCAGCCCCATTGGCACTGTGCGTCCTTGTTGTTTGGCTACAGACGAAATCCTAGACGATGCCGGCAACAAATTCAAACTCAATCAAGCATCATTCCAAGAAATACAAAATAGTCAGCATATGAGATCTCTTAGAGAGCAGTTTCTTGCGGGCGAGCAACCCCAAACTTGTCGCCGTTGTTGGAATGAAGAACGTGCTGGCCGTACCAGCAAGCGTATGCATACCTTGGATAGACTCAAGCACATGGGCATCAGTTCTGAATGGACAGCAGATGCCAAGCCCTTGATGTTCTTAGATCTCAAACTGGGTAACATCTGCAACCTTAAATGTCGTATCTGTGGATCGTGGTCGAGTTCGCAGTTTGCCACAGAAGAACTCAACTTCATCATTGACAAGGAAGAAAAGAAAACTAGCTTCCACTATCAAATGTTACGTGATGGCGCATGGCCCCGAGAGAGTGAGCAGTTTTGGGCACAGTTGGATTCAGCCATGGGCGAAGTTCGTTACATAGAGTTCACAGGTGGCGAACCTTTTATGATCCGTGAGCATTTTGACCTGTTAAAAAAGTTAGTTGAGAAAAACTATGCACATCAAATAGAAATACATTATAACACCAACGGTACTCAGTATCCTAAAGAAGCTGAAGAGATTTGGCAGTATTTTAAACATGTAGAGATTGCGTTTAGCATTGATGATGTTGGGTCACGTTTTGAATATCAACGCACCAATGCAGTATGGACAGAAGTTGTTGACAACATTGAAAAGTTCCAAGCCATGCGCGAAAGAAATCTCAACATGACTTTGCAAGTGTGTTGTACAATCAATGTATTTAATGTAATGTATCTTGAAGATGTAGCACAGTGGATTGACACACAGGATTTTGATTTTGTATATTGGAATATGTTGCATGATGCTTACTATTTTAGTATTGGCACTTTGCCTGCGGAAGCCAAACGTGTGGCCACTGAAAGATTGACAAAGGCCAATGTTCCTGCAAAGTTCCGAGCAGAGTTTGACCGTGTGATTGATTTCATGAACAACGGTGCCAGTCTTGATGGACAGCTATTACGCATAAAAGTCGAAGACTTAGATTTTAAACGTCAGCAACGGCTAGTAGACTACTTGCCAGAACTTGCTGGTGCCATTGGATATCAATGATTGACTTAGTATTATTACCTGAATATAAATCTGCGTTCATGACTCGCTACTTGTTGCCAGTTTTTTCGCAATGGTTTAGATTCCGGCAATGGGATGCCAACACTACCTATGATAAAAGTTCATTGTTTGTAACACATCACAACTCTGACGTGGAGTTAGCCAACAGACTGTATGAACAAGGCTATTGTGTTGCAGTTGAAGAACTTTGGGAATACAGAGATCCACATCCACGATTTCATACCATTTCTTCTCTACGATGGTTTTGGATCAATGAAGCGCATTGGTACATGATGTTGGGGTACGACCGCTATTATCCTACAAGAAACTACAGCAAACTTGCACTCATGCCCATGTGCAGACCACGTCCTCACAGAGACATGACACTACAAAAACTAGCACCTTGGCTTGATCAGTTTGTTTGGAGCTATCATAATCGTATGTTGCCCAACGATCTTTCATTGGAAAAACGAGAGCCTGGTGATTTTATCAACTGGCAGCGATACTTTAATCCTGAATGGTATGACTCTACTTCTTTTTCTATAGCAGTAGAAACCATGATCACAGGACGTGGGTTCATAACAGAGAAAACTTGGAAGCCCATCGCTTACATGCATCCTTACATGGTGGTTGCACCCAACGGCACACTGAAACATTTACGCAGTTGGGGATTTGAAACCTACAGCAATATTTTTAACGAAAGCTATGATGACATAGATTTCAACGCAGGCAAACTAGATATCATTGCAGAGAATGTACGTTGTTATCAAGTGCAACCCTATGATGACGAAACACGAGATCGTGTGTCTTACAATAAAAATAGATTTTACAATCTCAATCTCTTAAAAACGGTGATCAGAGAAGACATACTAAATCCCTTGCAGGAGTTTATCAATGCGTCCTGACACACTTTGTATGGCCCCATGGACTCATACCTATCTGTCACCACAGACTGAGCGTCGTATGTGCTGTGCGTCAAGAGAACCTGCACAGAACTTTGAGCAGTACATCGACACTGCCGCAGGCACAGGTCGATATATTCCTATCACATTAGACGAACATTGGAACTCAGAACACATGAAGTCAGTACGTCGCAGGATGATGGCTGGAGAGACTCTGCCAGAATGTGATGTATGCAACAGCAAGCTCTTAAATACAGACGTCTATCGCAGTTATTTTTGGGGTTTGTTTAGCCACAAGTATGATGACGCCATGCAATCAACCGCTCCTGATGGGTCAACTACAATGAAGCCCGTGAGCTGGGATTACAGATTTAGTAATCTTTGTAACTTTAAATGTCGTATGTGTGGTGACATGCTGTCAAGTTCTTGGGAAACTGAGGAAAAGCGGCATGACATGGTTGACTGGTCTAATCCTAAAAACAACTGGATGCGCCCTGAAGTCAAACGTGAAATCACAAAGTTTCAAGACACACAGATAGAAGCAGAGTTTGCCCAGGCAGTAGAAGAACATCGCGTAGAAGAAATCTACTGGGTGGGCGGTGAGCCGTTGATGTATGAGCAACATTGGCGATATATGAAAAGAATTATTGAACTAGGCGATGGCCCTAAACTTTATGCAAGATACAATACCAACCTTAGCCGCGTGGATTATAATGGGATTAGTCTTTATCGTGATTTGTTATCAAATATACGTGACTTCCAAATCTGTGCAAGCATCGACGGAACAGGACAAATCGGAGAATACATCAGAACCGGTCTGGCCTGGCCCGTATTTCTAGACAACTTCTGTCGTGGACTAGAAATAGCACGTCACCGCAGACAAATGCGCCTGGACTTTACTTTGACCTTACCAGGCTTGTTCGAAGTAGAAACCATGCAACGCACAGCTGATGAGCTAGGTGTGGATATCCTGGCCAAAGTAGTATTTGCGTTTACTCCTGACATTGTAATGAGTCCATTGGCTTTGCCTAGAGAAATACTAGACCGTAAAGTAGATGAACTGGTGCCTGCTACACGCGGCGCACTACAAGATGTGCTACTACAGCTCAAGCAAAGGCCCACGTTTGAAGAACAATGGCCAGATCAGTACCACGCAGGTATTGCACGAGGCAAGGCTCGTGTGTTAAAATTAGAACAGATAAGAAACGATTCGTTTACAATGAACGACATATTGGAAAAAGATGCAGACATATATCGCTGGTGGCAAGACATTAGACCAAGTAACGATTGAGCTTAAGAACAGACAAACACAAGAAGTGTTTCCTGTTCGTATCAATGTGTTTGACAACTCCTTGAGTCACAAGTGGCTCCAGGCTCTCAATGAACTTTTAAAAAACAACTATCATTTAGAAAAGAACTACTGTTTCTTTGGCTTTGTCGAGCATAAAAGAAATGGCTGGCACATACTCAACGAAGTAAATCGTAGCATCGATGCCATCAACCGTGCTGGGCTTGGATATCATATTGACGATTACTTTGACATGAGTAATACCGTCACAGACGAGCCTATCGATGGTCGCACAGCAGGACGAAACATACGACAGGAAAAGCTCAACTGGTTACATCGCTACTTTGAAGATCTGCAGGGCGTAAGTGGCGCACCAAAAGAATATTATCAACGGGCCGATGCCAAAACACGCTGGCATATTCGTCAGCTTAACTTGTTGTGTCATGAGTTTGAATCCTGGGCACTAAGTTATCGTAAACAGATAGAAGCACCCGAATGGCAACGACCCAGTCAGCTGATGTGTTGGCTTAACGCACCGCGCTTTGTACTGGATGAAAAAGACTATGAGTTATTTGGCATAGAAACCATCAACCGTCCTCTGGGCGGAGTATTTGTTGGAGTAAACAAAGCAGTGGGCAAGCATCATTGGGAAGTGTTTCAAGATGAAGGCCGGGACAGCCGCGTGGGCGAGCTAGTGTCAACTACATTGCGCAGTCAAACAGAAGCTGCCGGTGACTTTGACATAGAGTGGGCCAACAATCCCGGCAACTACGAGTGGCAAAAAACACGCCTTAAAGAGTTTCGAGAATGGTTAACAGTCAATGGTTTTGATCCTGAAGATCCTGCACTGACCATTGGTCATCCGCAGATTGGACAGGTTGATCTCATTGATACATTCTGGACAAATGATTACCAGGCCATCTGGCGCCGCCTAAATACACATCTCGATGTGTACAGCGTGAGTACCACAGATGCCCGAGCAGTGTATGATTATTGCTGGAGTGACTCTGACTATGCACAACAACAGATCAATATTATAGGACATACAAAATGAAATGGTTACGCAACTTGATCAACAGGATCCGACTCGAAATACGCTATCGTAAAAAACTCAAAGAACTTCGCAAACGAGATCCTTTTATTTACAAATGAAACATATCTTAGGTATTAGTGCAGGGTTCCACGACGCCGCAGCCACTGTCATCAACTCAGATGGTGAAATAGTTTTTGCCGGTCACTCTGAACGTTACAGTAAAAACAAAAACGATCCTGCAATATCTCCAGAGTTACTCAATGAACTCTGTGCTTGGGAATACGATACCATAGCGTTTTATGAACGTCCTTGGGTACACAACCTTCAACAGATTTATTCTGGCCAGCGACATTTTGGTCCCTGGACCACTCGCGGTGCGTTAAAGCAACACCTTGGCATCTGGTACCAAACACCTGCTCGACGGGAAGTCAGCTTTAATCATCACCTAAGCCACGCAGCCGCCGGCTTCCAAACAAGTCCCTATGACAGCGCGGCAGTTGTTGTGATTGATGCCATTGGCGAGCTAGACACTATAAGCATATTCCGAGCTTGGTACGACAACAAAGGTCGTGCGCAATACAAAAGAGTGTGGCGACAGCGTTACCCACATTCGATTGGCTTGTTTTACAGCGCAATGACTGATCGAGTTGGATTGAAGCCCATGGACGAAGAATACATAACCATGGGCATGGCCGCCTGGGGCAAGGATTCTTGGTATCCTACACTGTACAATCACGTAGTAAAAGATCACGAAAACGTCAGACTCAACGAGAACTTTCACATAGGTGTTGATGCTACTTTGCTAGAAGCTGCCACACCAGAAGATATTGCCTGCGCCACACAGTTGGTAGCAGAAGATCTCATAATGAATGTGATGCAAAGGGCTTGGGAACTCACAGGAGAAACCAATCTTGTGTACATGGGCGGTGTGGCACTAAACTGTCTTGCCAACAGAAATCTTGGAGACCTTTATGAAAATATTTGGATCATGCCTAATCCTGGTGATGCTGGTAGCAGTCTTGGTGCTGCCGCTCTGGCTCATGGGCATAGAGTTAACTGGAGAAATCCTTATCTCGGTCATGATATTCATGGCCCTTATCCCGTTGTGGAGCTTATGGATAGGCTACTTGCTGAACAAATTGTCGGAGTTGCCTCAGGAAGAGCCGAGTTCGGACCCCGCGCACTGGGAAACCGTAGCCTCCTGGCAGACCCTAGAGGTAGCACGATTAAGGAACGAGTCAATGAGATCAAACGTCGCCAACAGTTCCGACCATTCGCTCCTGTGATCTTAGAAGAATGTGTCAACGACTATTTTGAAATGCCAGAAGGATACTCAACCAGTCCTTATATGCAAGTGGTAGCACGATGCAGGCATCCAGATCATTTTCCGGCTATTATACATGTAGATGGAACTAGTCGTGTGCAGACTGTGAGCCGAGATTGTGGTTCGGGTATCCGACAACTGCTGGAAGCATGGTATTTAGAAACAGGGTGTCCTATGTTGTTGAATACCAGCTTGAACATACGAGGAGAACCCATGGTCAATGACCGAGCCGACGCTGATCGTTTTGAAGCAAAATACGGTGTTAAAGTTTGTAGTTAGTTCTTAAGAACGGAAGCAAATGTTGTCGAGTCCAAGATAAATGCCCGTCAGGGCTAGGATGAAAATCATCCATATCGAGTAAGTCATTTTTGATTGAAAAACGATATAGATTTTCCACACTGTATTCAATCATGCTATTGTATTTTGATTTTAAATCATCATTGAGATGATCACGTATTTCAAAATCATATCCTCTGTTGGGGATCGATCGATCTAAATAATCTAAAAATAAAAATTTATATTGTTTTTGACGCAAGTAATGGTACAACATTGACACGTAGAGATAGTTTTCTACAGTTCTTGATTCAATACTTTTTATCTGATCCATATCTTTAATACATTGAGTCTGAGCATTTCCTTTGCTTTCAGGATGATTTCCGCCACTGATGCCCGATACTACCGAGTCGGTATAACTAAAGGTCATCGGAAATCCATTCAATGAATTATCGGATATGATAGCATCATCTCTATTATGACAACTCCACATTACGATCACCAACGTATCTGCAGGATTGAGATTTAGAGTTTCTAAGGTCCATATCACACTGTGACTGATATGATAGTTCCCAGCACCGGGCAAGGAACAATCATAGACTTGGTCTATGCCAGCAAGATCTTTAATATAGTAAGGCCAAGTAACAGCACTGTTTTCACTGTTGTTGTAGGTAAAACTACACCCGCTGACTAAAAGATTCTTATATCCAAGATCAGTTTCTGTGGCAAACTGTTTTGGGATCAATCTAGTTTTCATAGGTAAGACTCTAGCCCACCTTTGCGTCGAATGTCTTGTGTACAGCAACTCACTCCACCGTCCCAGAAGTAGCTGTGTCGCAGTTCACTAATGATTGGCTCAATGCGATGTTTTTTGCAGAAATCAAAAACGTCTTTGTTGTAAGCTGAAAAGATAACATGACTTTCGTCTAGCACAAGACAGTTTACATCAAACACAGTTTCGCTGACAAAGCCAACCCAACTGCTTAGATATTTGTCTACAAAGGCAGAAAACTCAGCAGTCGGTGTTTGTCCTTGTACATACCAAGCGCCATTGAAGTTTTCTTCTTTAAACTTGCCAACTTCCATGGCAGCCCAGATAGAACTATCCCAAATCTTGCACACATCCCAACTAGGAAAATCTCTAGCCAAGTCTAAGTTCACATCATGTTTACTGCTCAGTATTACTCCGGGCTTGAGTATGGCAAATACAGCATCACCGTGACCGTCTGTGATAGCTTCATGGATGCGATATTCGGATCCTAGTACGTTGTCTACAATCCAACGGGTTTGTTCAGGCTTCAAAAAGTCTGAGTTGTCAAAGAATACATCACGACCCACACGCACAATACAACTAGCCGACGCACCGTTGAGTATGCAGTTGGGATCCCAAGTTCCGTTATGTGGATCAATGACTTGATCTCCGTATGAAGAGCAAATATCATTGAGCTCGGCTACAGGTAACACACGTAGCAGTTTATTACCCAAAGTAATCTGCCAGTCTCTTGGTGTAAGAGGTGGGAGAGGCGCTCCTTCTCCAGATGTTTGCCAAGTTTGAAACTGATCTCGGTTGGGTAAGCTAGGTCTGCGTACAGTGGCACCATAGGTTTCTATAGTACGTTGTAGGTTATCAAGGTCTTCGGCTGTCTCTGCTAAGATCTGTTGTAGTTGATTTCTAACCTGAAGGTTGTCAATAAAATCAAAATAGTCTGGATCATAGGCTCTTCCTACTATGACTTCTTCTAAAGGTTGCCAACTGGTGTAGCTGTTTACGATATTGTTCATTGTTTTGTAAGTTCTCTGATCAAACTATTTAAACGATCCTGTTTGTTGCTTAAAAATAATCTTTGGTTGTGCAACAGATCATCACGGCAGTCAATATAAAGTTGATGCAAGTCAACTTGTGTTACTAACCGTTCTATTTCAGTACAGGCCATATCCCATCGACGAGTATTGTTGGTCTCTTGATCGTAGCTGTGGTCAATCACATGATCAAATATTCGATAACCCATTGACTTTAACTGTGCAATACTGCCTGCAGGCGCTAATAATAAAAACGGCTGACAGTTTTTAATAGGTTTAAATGTTTTTTCGGTCAGAAACGTTCCGCCGCTTTGATCAGCATCTAAATGTGTTTCGAGTATGATGTTGAGATAACTGTCATTGAAGTGTTGATGTACCGTGGTGGCATACAGATTGTGCGTGGCTGAATCTAACTCATCAGCACGGAAAGGTCCGCTGTTTAGAAATTGATGTGTATCGGCACGGAGTCCATTAAATTGATCAACTTCTATTGGATTATCGATGTGTTCATCGTCGTTGATCAACTGTTGCGTATTGTAAGAAAAATATCCTGATTGATGCAAACCTTGACGCCAGAGTCGAGCCATGGTAGTAGCTCTCCACCATTTGTGTGTTCGAACTAACGCGGTGTACTTCTTTGTTCTTTTAATGCTGTGATCAAACGCTATAGGAGGTTCTTGGTTGCGTAGTTGATACAAGCATTCGTCATCAACAAAATGTGTGAAGTTCTTGATCTGTTGAGCCGCTGAGTTCGCACTGGTAAACTTGATACGATCAGGATCAATGTCTTGATTAGAAAACTGTGACAGTATGTGTTGCTGTATACGAAAAGGGTTGTCACCTTCGCTGTAGAAGAACCATAGTGTAAGACTTTTAGTCCTGAGTTTTTCTCTAATAAACGTTGGTAATAGTTCAAACCAGTTGATATCAAAGTCAAAATAACTGAGACTGATAGGGTATAGTGTTTCTTTGGTGGCCTGTGTCCACTCTACCAACTGATATTCAACACCAGCACGATCAAGATAATCTAAAAAGTGTACAGGTTCACTGTAGGGCCATTGTCTGCTGAACTGCCACCATTCAGATGTGTAAGGTTCGGCCTCCCATCTAGCGAGATTAGGATAAGGTTTGTTGTTTACAATACGGTCAACGCAGAAAGTTACCATTGTTTGATCATGTCAGTGAGTTCTTGCCATAACAAACTTTCAAACTCTCTAGAGTAAAACCAATGTAAGTTGTGCTCTACAACAGGTGCCAAGTGTTGTTGTAGTTGAGCTTTTTCTTTAGCACTCATTGACTCAAGATCTGCTAAGAGTTTGCCTATACGAGATATTCGTAGATCATCGTCTTTGTCGTCGTAATCTTCGTTCCAAAAATCACCAAAGGTCTTAAAACCATACCGCCGCAGATACTCTAGGCTACCTTGACAGGATACTAACACAAACGGTTGTTGCATAACGATAGGGCGGAATGTTTTTTCTGTCAGGTGTTGTCTGCGTCCAGAGTACACTGTTTCTGTAACCACATTGAGCAGGCTTCGATTAGCCAAGTCCCACATATCTATTCTATGACTGCTACCAGCATGATTAGCTCCATGATCAATGATCAATGGTAGGTTGACGTGCCCCAATGGGATATCGTATTCTTGACATAATTCGGCTACGGTTTTATTTTCATAAGGACAGCGTTCAGGAAAACTAATGAAGTTCGAGTCAATGA
>Ga0315909_10001032_pt1 | contig 37633 bp, 26 predicted proteins | sample LakEriMetagenome_11_FD_203527 | JGI IMG/M metagenome (GOLD analysis project Ga0315909, IMG submission 203527) | Freshwater fungal communities from buoy surface, Lake Erie, Ohio, United States - Buoy 2 MA125 | ecosystem: Environmental > Aquatic > Freshwater > Lake | place: USA: Lake Erie, Ohio... | reverse complement strand
GCTCCAGTACGTACAGATAGTCTTAAAGCAAGGTAGCCTATAGCAATGTTATCGCCAGTGGTGCTGATTGTATACCCTGCAAATTCCCCTATCCCTACGTTAGCAAAGCCAGAAGTTACACCTCGCAGTGCTCCTCTACTCAAAGCTATATTAGCATTTCCCGAGGTTAGGTTTCGTAACGGTTCGTTGTTACTATTGTCAAAACCGATTGCGATATTGTTAAAACCGGATGTCAAACCTAAAGCTATCGCATTATTACCGGCAAAGAAATTGTTATTTGCTGTTGTTACGGATGCGTAAGTAGCACCGTCAGAACCAAATATAAAGTTATTTAATGTTGAGTTATATCTGGTTACCCACTTGCTTCCTATTTTATAACCAACAGCAAAGGAACCAGTTTGAGTTACGTTTACAAATGCCGTAGTTCCTCCAACGCTTAAAACGTTTGTTGTTTTGTTCCATGTGAAATCTGCATCTGCACCAAATGCTCCTAAATCATTAAACTGTATTTGTGTATCTAAACCCGCAACACTACCGCCACCACCGCCACCTAGACTGTTTTCATCCAGTGTGTTAATACGAATGGCGAGTATACCATTTGCAGCTGAATGTACCACAAATGCAACAGGTAACGCCAAGTTAGGTGAAGAAGGTGCGGTCGCAGTTAAGTCTCCGGGAGTAGTTGCATCGCAGTATAGAACGGAACCTGCAGTAAACGCCAGAGTGTTGACTTGTTTCAACTTACCAATGTTAATTACAAATCCATCTGCTCCATTAGCGATGTCTTCTGCTGCTATACCAAGCAGGTATTTAGCTGAGACCGAACCATCAGCAACCATTAAATCAATGAGAATACGACCCGATGAACCCAAAGTACCAACGGCCATTACTACCTTGCCTTTGGATATCGTTGCGCCACTTTGATTTTTAACATACCAGAAGTTATCTTGACCTAATTTAGCTGATACATCAGTGTCCAATTGGACATCAACTGTACTTCTGTCTGTATCCCAAAACATCATTCCCTGAACAGGTGTAGGAGTCGCAGCAGTGTCTAATCTGTAATAGTCACTCAGTGCTCCACCAATATCAATCGTATTTGTGGTTACGTTACCTCTAGTGGTTACGCTGTTCAAAGTGTCAACTTCAGCCGAAAGTGGAGTGTACCCTAAAGCACCGGTAACATCTGAACTTAACAGAGTTATTGCACCAGTTCTACCATTGAAAGAGCTTACTGCACTAGTACTAGTTGAAGCTACGATAAGTTTGATGTTCTCAGCAATCCTGCGAAGACGCTGTTCCTTTACTTTGTACTCGTTCTTCTTGGTAGTATCGTACAGTCGCTTGTATTCAATGGCCGATGCAAGGACATTGGACGCTATGATTTCGGCTTCGGTAGCCATTAAATTAGATTATATCTTTTGTTTCGATCAAAGTATAAGTGAACGAGTTTCCGTGCAAAGCAGCAGCTTTTCTACAGATTTTCATAAACTCATCAAAGTCTTTTACACGTTTGAAAACTTGACAGCCATGGCTCCAGTGATCAATCCAAGTGGAATCTTGACCTGCCTTGTGGATGTTGATTCCATCAAGGTAAGAATCCGTGATTTTATTTTCATCGTACTCCATGTCTTTATCTGCATCTCGATACAAACGAATGTGTCCTTTTTGACAAAGGGCATCGTATTTACCTTGGTGCTTTCTGATAAAGTGAGACCCCGGGTATTGGCCGGGAACCACACGAGCAGTGCCTGTACCATTATTCCCTAAAAGCATAGGAGCTTTACCGGGATCGGTAGTGGCACTCCAACAAAAGAACTGCCAAGTTCCGTCATCTCCCTTAAAGGAAATAGTCAGCCAATCATCAAATACATTGGTGACTTTCTTCCCGGGTGCATTGTTGCGGATCCCGATTACGTTTACGTTATAAGTTCCTTTTTCAAAGTACTGATAACCTTTTGCCTTTACAGCTTTTTCAATTTGTTCTCTTGTGAAACTCATAGTTTATTATCCTCCACCAATTGGGTCTAAGTAATCAGGTGTTCCGTCACCATCTGTATCAATCGGATTATTAGGGTCCGGACCTGCTTCCATGTTATCAGGAATACCGTCTCCATCTGAGTCCCAATCCAAATAGTTTGGAATAGTATCGCCATCGGCATCACCAACTCCTTCTACTACATCTGGAATAGTGTCACCGTCGGTATCTTGCAGTGGAGTCTCTCCACCACCGCCACCACCTTCTCCTTCTCCCGGATCAATGATGATTTCACCACCACCGGTTCCAACGTCAGGTGTTCCGTCTCCATCACCATCAACCAAGTATTCTTGTCCAGTTATACTCAACAAGAAGTCATTATACTCAGCCTGTGTAACAAAAGTATTTACACCGCAAACACCGGCAGATAAACCTATAAGTTGATTTACCTCATCCGATGTCAGATATCCGGCATGGTCAATAGCAAAAAGATACATCAAAGCATCTTTCTGATTTTTGATTTTACCCTGACAAGGAGCATCATACTTAGCAGACTCCTGCAAAGCAAGTTCACTTGTGCCAATAAACTTAGTTAAGAATATCTTAGACTTAACTAGAGCTTCGATTTGTAACGCAGTCAGTGCCATTAGCAACCACAACTTCCAGACAAACCTGTGTTTCCACAGCCAGCAACCAAATCATTAAACTCACCTAGGAGAGTTTCAGCCAAGGTCCATTGTCCTGAATCTTCGGCCAAAACCATCTTGTCATAGATGAATTTTAGTTCTTCAAAGTTTGAATTATTCTGAATCGCAAGTTGGGCCAAGGTAGCTTTAGCTGCCTCGTACCTCAAGAAATACGTTGTCTCAACTGGAACACTACCTCCGGTGAAAGTAAGTGTAACGGTATACAGCCCATCTGGTACAGTTGGGAGCTGAGTAAATATATCTACTTGGCGATAAGCCGAAGTCCAAAAAGTCGAAGTATATAACCCTGTGATTGCATCCGCAACAGTCTGGCCCGGTCTAAGCACTGTGCATGCTAAAGCGGTAACTGCTGAACGTAGCGTATTCGGAGTACCCCACCCATCAGGGTTGGTCGTAGCATTGTAATCGCCAGTCACATCGCTTAAAAGCATTGTGTACTGACCATTTACAACATCGAGTTTAACATTAAGTGCCATAGTTCAAAATTACTATTTTATTTTTATAAAACGTCAATCAAAAGGAACATACTCAACACCTTCGCCAAGATCAATATTTGGCTTCGCTAGTTTCTGAGCTGCGTCTCTCTGTTTCACCATAGTATCTACCGCAGCAGACTTCTTAGTAGGTGCATCAAAAGGAACATACTCAATACCTTCACCCAAGTCTACACCACCTTCGCTTTGCAATTTACTTGATACTGCGTTTCTACCTGTGATAATAGCTGTTTTAGGATCGTCGTTCATTTCTTTAAACAGTTGCATAGCACCTGTAGCGAAGTTTTTAAAACGTTTCGGATCACTGATTAAATTTTTATCTATCGTGAAATACTGGGCTCCTTGTTGTCTACTAGCATAATTATCGCCACCTGCTTCTTGATTGCCGTAAATCTGCTTAACGAAATCTCCCATTGGAGACAAGGCTTCAGTTACAACCATGTCTATGTATCTCTCTGGGTCTTCTTCGTACATTTTTCTGCGCTCTGCATCAACAAATGTGTAGGTAGCAATATCCGCAATTTCTTTACCTGCTTGATTTAAGGTAGACAATAGATCCCCAAGAACTTCGTAACCTAGTAGTATTTTCATATTGTCGATACCCATTCTAGGTAAACCTGTGGCTTGGTCTTTGTTTACAGCAGAGTTTACATCAATTAGTTCCTGATAAACCTTAGAGTCAATGATAAACTGCTGGACCATGTTACGAGTGATCATACTACTGTACTGAAGAAGATTGTTGTATTCATCAGGAGCAAACTTATATGCACCTGAAGGTGTATCTACTTTACGTGGAGGTAAAGAAGGCAATGAATGCCAAGCACCACCTTTTTTGGTAGCCAAGTAAACTAAAGCTTCCCAATCAGGTGTTTCATAACCCGCCACCGCACGTGTTGCCTTGAATACATCAAATGTATTGTACAAGAAGCTTCCCATTGTAGCTCCCTCAGGTGTCTGGAGAACTGGTTTACCAAAAGCGTCGTACTTAATTGGCAAATACTCTTGATCGATTTCAACAAAAGGCAAGTCAACATATTGACTAGGGTCTCCAATTGGCCATCTTTCAGCCATTTTAGTTGCTACTTTATGCCAGTACAAGGTAGCAGCAGTGTTTTCAACCTTCATGCCGAATGCTTTGAAAGACGGTGCTTCTTTAGCATCATAGTCAACCATGTATTGTCTTCTCCATTTGTCCATCCAAGCCAAGCTGTTTGGAACCATACCTGCACTCAAGGTCAAAGTTATATCTGCAAGGAATGCGGGTAATTTGTTTTCGTCCTCGGAGCTAACCGCAGTAGCTACGCTGAGTAAACCTCTTACGAATGTCTGGTCCAAAATGTATTTTCCAGCAGATTCATAGTTGCCGAATAGGTTCAAAGTAAAGTCATTTGTTATTTTTTCGAAGTCTCCACGGTTCTGATACTTCAACTCACTTTGATCCATCAACTTGTTTTCTTTGTACTGCATGTATAAAGCTGCACCAAAAATACCCAGAGCACGGTAGTCAATAATCAAATCGTTTTCCTTGTCCCACAAATCGTTTCTTTTTGATTTATAGTTAGGGTCAAACATTTCCTTGAATCTTTCTTTTACCAATGTAAGGTTGATTGAGTAAGGTCGCTCAAGTGTATATGAGTAAGTCATGCTGCTGCCCTTATCCTCATTTTCGTCATCTGGAGCACCGCTAACGGCTCCGGCTTTCACCATCTGAAGTGCGATGAACTGAACCCCAGTTCCAACAAGTGCTCTGGCCAACACACGGTCCATTGATCTTGCATTGTCTCTGCGTTCACTGAGTGATTCTGCATACTCAGCAGAAGAAGCATCCTGTAGTCCACGTGAACGAGTGTATGATTTGTATCCGTTTGATGCTAATTTTATCAAAGCGTATTCTGGCAAGAAAAACTCAGTCAATTCCAAAGCGTAGTTAGAAGGAATGCGTGTAAATGGAACAATACTAGTACCAATCAATCTTGAGATTTTAGCCATGAAGGAGTTTTCATTTGCTCCTGTACGTGTTATTCCCTGAACTTGTTTTATTATATCAGTGGTATAGTTGTCATTGTTGTAGACATATCGCATGGCCTCTTTGTTGGCTTCTGTATTTTGGAAGTCAGTGTTTACTTCGATATATGCTTTTCTAACTGCATCATACTCGGCTTTCAATTTTGCTTTTTCAGGACCACTGGCATTCCTTATTGCTTGCTGATATCTATCATGTTCTTTTGTCATTTTAAATTGTTCTGACAAAGAAGAGAAATAAGCAAAATCTCTAAACACCGCATCTGTTGCACCCATCACACGGAATATAACGTCAGGTACTGCCCCAAAGAAACCCTGAAGAGCAGCTATTGCTTGCTGCTTTTTAGGAATTTCACCTTGCATGCCTAGTTTGAATCCATGTTTTTCAGCCAACTCTTCGGATGACATATCACTGTACCCAGCTGCTACACGCATTTGGTCTAGCTTAAGTCCCCAGAATTTCGCAAAGGATTTATAGAAACTATAGCCTTGAACATAGCTATCAGGATTTTGATAAGCTTGAGTCATGGTTCCATCCTTGAGGATTTTGTAAGCTCTCTTTATTCCCATTGGCATTCCGTAACGGACACCAGACCACCAATCTTTCAGTGAAGTTTTGGTGAACTGCTTTTCAGAAATACCAAGTTTGAATGCTGTCAAACTAATGGCTGACTTTAGAGGATCCACTATCAAGCCAGTTATAAACTTGGTTACGTTTGACAATGTGTTTACAGATATAGAACCCGGAGTCATCAAACCACCTTTGACGAAAGTGCGATACATGTCAGTCAGTGAATCGTCTCCTTCGTATGGTTGACGAGCATCAATAAACCGCTTGGTTGCTTCCTGCAATTGCTCGTAAAGTCCTGTGTGGTACTGCAGATTAGTTTTAGAGGGGTCTGCGCTTGATATACCAAATGGATCTGACTCTGCAATTGCTCTGCTTTGTTTGTAGAGTTCTTTGATACGGTCAAGTTCTACAGCCAAATCACGGATTTTCTGCTTGGCTTTGTCTGGAATATTCAATCCTTTCTTTTCATTGCGTCTAAACATTCCTTCTGCACTGGACAAGTAAGTATCTTTGGTCAACTGTCTAAAAAGCTGCAACATTCTACCGACATCTGTACCAGCTTTCAGTATTCTGCTGTACAGTTCACCAATCATTTTAGGATCTTTACCGGTTTGCTTAGCTGCGATCAAGTCTTGAATTGCTTTGGCCAAAGGAACATCACCATCCTCAATTGCATCAAACAATGTCTGAAGTATCACAGGATACTCATTTGGATCCATGTTCTCAATCTCATCGATAAGTTCTTTCTGAGACCGAACCACACGCATTGCTTCCTCTTCGCTCTCCATGACATCAGCCTCGTCTTTGAACATGCCTTTGCCCTGCTGCTGTTTAGCGATATTGGCTCTTTGTTTCAACGAGAAATAATCCTGAACATCACTTGGTTCAAAGCCACTGCGCATCAGTGCAGCGTAGAGTTCGGAATCAGTAATCCCTTCGAACTCAGGATTACCTTTAATTTCTTTAATGAACTCAGAGATATCATCAAAGATATCCGTAGATTTTCTTTGCTTCAAATCGTTTACTCTAGCTTCACCGAGCATTGCGTCATACATCTTACGCATGGGCTCACTGATTTCCATTTCAACAGGAGTGCCTTTTATTCCACCATATACTTTTATCAGCCAGCGTTTGAAATCTTCAAACATCTTGGTTAATGCACCGGTAGGAGCTTTGCCATCATAGAGATATTTTTCAAAGCCTCTTGCAAATGCTTCTGAAGTTTCTCTTGACCAGTCTGAATGCCCAACTGAATCCATGAACATCTGTCTTTCGGTAGCTGTCATATAAGATTCCCAAACGTGTGCTAGCTCGTGCATCGCAGTGGTCACGTTTGGATTGGTCAACGCAAAGATGATGTGTTTACCTTGGTCTGTCTTAACTGTAGCACCGTGAGCACCGCCTTCCTCTCCTTGAAACAAAGCCATACCCTCTGCAACTTTACCGAAACTTTCATCCGTCAGTTTTATAGTATTGAAGAAATTACTAGGTATATATTCACTGGTGGTGTTAGCGAGTGCAGCTTTTTCTAGAAACATTGGATCTAATTCGCCCACTTCTAAAGCTTGACCTCCATTTATCACAGATTCACCTTGAGAATTAAAATAAACAGGAAACTGCTCAGTACTCAAGTAAATTTTAGTTTTAGGGTGTAATGCAGCTAGCGGTTTTTCAAGTCTAATTGTACCAATCTCAAAATTAAATTTAGAAGAAAGTTTTTGAACAATGCTAGGTAATGTCTTATTATAAAATGTGTTTATACCCACCGCCATATCAGCTTCTATTGCACCAACTACTGGTCCAACTGCGTGACCATTGGCCAAGACTATTTCCCTTACACCATAATCAGCGGCAACTTTCATAGCGTGTTTCAATGCAAGTTCTGCAAACTGATTAGATTCTGTAACAGGAGTTGTTTTTTTAAACTTAGTAGTGACTTCTCCTAACTCAGTTTCACGCTCAATGTATCTACTTATTTGTTCATCTGAATAACCGTTTTCAATAAGTGCAGCTTTTATTTTTTCAATATCACCATTTGCTTTACTCTTAGCTTTATTTCCATCTTGAATAATACTTGGTTTTACATCTGCATACTTTTCTTTTAAAGGATTCAAAACACTCTTTCTGAACTCTTGAATTTTATCAGACTGAATTTCTTGAACATACAATACTCTTTTTCCATCTGGAGCAATGACAATCTGTGTTCTAAGATGCATCATTACCTCAGAAGGAACCGATAGAAAATGTTTACTGTTATAATAATCTTTACTCAATGAGTCACGAGTTTTCTTAAGTTCACTCAACTGATTTTCAAGTTGATTTATTTCTTGGGCAACGAGGCTGCTAGGTTTTTTGCCGTTGAAACTCTTTTCTATTTCAGAAAGTTTTAAAATGATATCTACTATTTTATTATCGTAATCCTTGAGAAGCTTATTAGATGAAAAAGGAAGTGTTATCAAGTGCTCTTTATACGTACCTTTTACACCTCCGGGGAACATTGCCGTGAATTGTCCAAACTCTTCTAATTGAGTTGTGCGGTCCATCTCGTCAATTAAATCCGCATAAATTTTAACTAAAGATTTTAAGTGTTGTTTATTTTTATCACTCAGGTCACGTGTGTTAAAGTTCTTCAGATCATCAAGTGCTTTTTTAAATGCAGTAAATTCCTTACGGCCAATGTACTTTTCGTATAATTCAATGCTTTCATCTTGAACTTCATTTAAACTAATGAATTGAACTGTTCCATCACTTCTTCTTATTGCTATAGGTTTTTCAATTGGATCAGATTCAACAGCGTTTCCGGTACGCCCTGCGGCTGCCTCGGTAAAGCCAAGTAATACAACATCGCTAACTGTTCTTTTCTGAGCTGCAGATTCTGGGTCATAAACAACGAAGCCGTGAATATTTGAGGCCCAGTCCAAGAGATCGCGAGAGCTTATAAAATCCTTGCCTTTGTTACTCTCAATAAAGCCATCTATGTCTAACCAATCTAACTCTACAGCTTTAGCTCCATTTTTCAATAGTAATGGCTTTAGTTCAGCCAATGCAATTCTATCTTTACTGCCGATTTGTTCAATGACTTTTGTTGCAGCATAAGCAGTGTTGGAATAAAAAGATGTTCCTATATTTTTTTCAACTATTTGGCGAATCTTTATTTTATCTCTTAGGGCTTTCTGCTCTTCTGTAGTAAGTTGTTTAAGATTGTCTACAAAATTAGACGCTGTAGAACCAGTGAACAAATCAGGATTGTTTTCATACCGACTGTAAATTTCATCAAACCTTTCCTGAGAAACTAAACCTTTATCAACCAACTCTGCCTGAAGTTCCTGCTTGGTAAAATCACTTATTTTTTTGTAGGGGTCATAAATACCATTGGCAAAGTTTTCAATGCCCGGGAACATCTGATAAAACAAATTGCGTGCTTCTGCATCAGTCGTCTCAGAAATATAAGACTCTGGTTGTTTTGAAGCTTCAAAGGATTCTACTTTTTCTTGTAAGTCAACAGAAAGCATCACTGGGTCAGGAAACGTGAATCCTTCATTCTCTAACTGCATCAACTCATCAAGACTGAACAGAGTGCCGGTACTACCATCGTCAAAAGTAAATTCTTCCTGATCAAATACTTTTTGAAGAAACTCCATGGCTGTTTTAAACTCGGGAGATTTTACTGAGTCAATAAGTTCATTAAATTCTTCTTCAGTCACTGTTCCAAATTCTTTAGAGGTTACATCATTTATCAATTGTAATTCTACGAGGCTATCGAAATATTCATACGAATCTTTACCCTGAGCTCTTAGAGCGTCTAACACTTCATCTATACCGTCAACAAATGTTTTCAAATCTTGAAAGCTTTGTTCTGTAAAATTCATAGGTGCTGTAGCAGTACCTGATTCAGTTTTACCTGAAGTGTCTTCGGTGATTGGCTCTGTTCCAACAGCAACTAACTCATCACTATTTAACCCTGCAAATTTACTTGTGGTTACAAAGGCGTTATGAATACTCTTGAGTCTAGCCTTTCCCTTTGGACCGTAAGCATCGAGGTAATTGTTATAAATTAACTCGAGTGCTTTGCTATCTGCCTCAGTTAAATCGTATTTATTCGAAAACGTTTCGATTGCCGATGCAACCGATTTTGGCTCATTACTTAGAAATAGAACTTTAGAAATATCTTTGAATACGCTAGTATAAGTACCAAACTGAAATATATTTTTATCTGCATAAAACTCTACAACATCATTTATTAATTTTTCAGTATTGTCATCTATTACACCTGCAGATTTAAGCTCTGACACTTTAGCCCTAACTGCGGTTGGAGTTGCAAATTTTGTAGCTTCTGGTAACGTAAGTTCATTTTCCATGAACTGAACAGATTGTCTCAGAGATTTTTGAACTTGAGGCAATATACTTTTTTTAAATACACTATCGTAAGTAAACGGATCTTCTGTTACTTCGGTATACTTCGCTACGTTTATTAGTATTTCTCCGGGAGATGTTGAAGACTTTCCATTCCCTGTGTACAGGTGATTCGGTGAAAACGAAACCTGAGGCAAACTTACATCATCAACTACACGAATATTTATCAGACCGATATCCGGATAATTTTCATAGATTTTTTGATTATCCTCAATTGGTATTACAGATGAAATATTGATTATTCTATTGCTTACAGTATACGTAGTCCTATTAGCAATATCACTTAAGCTTTTCTTACCAAAATAAAAAGTTCTTTTTCCAAATGTAGGTTTCTTAGGAAAGGGACTCTCTTCATCCAGTCTCGAAGCCTCTAATCCAGAGGTAAAATTAAAGATTTCCTTGAGCGTAGAAAAGAAGTTAACTTTTCCTTCGTAAACTACTTTTCCTGTAGACAAATCAAACCGCTCTTTTGCTCCAGTATCGGCAATCTTAAAAGTAGGGTCAAACGCAATTGCTTCACCTTGCTCATTGAAAACAACACCAGTCATCAAAGCTATTTTCTCTGGGGTGAACTTTTTTTCCTTCAGCTGCATGGCTTTCACCATGTTCGGATAAATCTCTTCGGGAACCAATGTGGCCGGAAGCTGATACAACGGAACTAGTTCAGGAGACATTTTGAGCCATTCTTGAAACTGTTGTTCAGTTCTTTTGAGCATCTCTATGCGAGTGTCCATGAACTGCTGCAGAGTAATACCTGCACGAGTAGCTGCAGATTCAAAATGCCTCATAGATACATCGGCAACGAATCGCTTCTTTCTAAGATTTTGTTTCCACTGAAATGGTTTTTTAATTGATGATGTGAAACCCCAAACCTCAGCACCTTTCTTCAACAGTTCCTTTCTGTATTTTTCACGTGTGGCATCGTTCTTACGAATCAACTCAACTGCTTCGTTGTACTTATTCATATCAACCATGCCCTCAGCTTTGGCTTTAGCTGCTGCTTCAACTTGAGCTGGGTCTGTAGTAGAAGCAACTGGTTCACCAGTGTTCTCCATGAATTCCTGTGCGGTGATTTCACCATTTAGGAAACGTGCTGCATCAATCTGCTCATCTTTGATAAACGCTCCTTCTTCCTGAGTATCCTGAAGAATCTGAGCTACCTCTCTGCGCCTTTGGTTTTCTTTTACCAACTCCGCTGCTTGTTTCTTGTAATCAGCCTTGCGGTTTTTAGTCGTGGTAGTTGCCATTGGAGTCTGGCGAACAAACTTATCAGTGGCACTGAAAGTGTTGGAGCCAGTGTATTTATTAGCAGTAAAGTTGTTGAAGTCTTTTCTGAGTTTCTGAAAGTTTTCAAAACCAACTTTATCATTACCGAAAATTTCAGCAGCTTTAGCTCGGCTGTTTTGTAACAGGTTTATGATGAAGTTGTCAATGGCATCTTCTTTTGACATTCTTCCATCAGATACCATCTGACCAAATACGTCATTGAAGGTGCTGTTTCTGGCCACAGCTTCACGAACTTTATCGGTGACTGCATCTTTGTTTCGCTCACGGATTGGCTGACCAGTGGTCATGTCGGTATCCTCAGTGGTAAACAAAGTATTGTCAAAGTCTCTAAACAAAGGAGCCATGTAGTCTGCAACCTTGGCTGCCTTTTTTCTAGCCAAGTCTGTGATTACTGCTTTGCCGTTCATGAAGAATGAAGTCAAGTTTATCTTCATCTTTGAACCCATGTTTCTGCTGATTTCTGAAGCCGTATCTTTTACATCGGTGTCCGAAACCTTAACTTCTTCTGCTACTCCAGTGAAGAGACCGGTTCTAGCTTGGCCATCTGCGTCAAACTTTGGGTTGTAACGAGCCTTTGCACTGGCCTCAACTTTATCAATGCGTTCTTTTTTACGACGCGAAGTTTCAGTTTGGTTTTGGTATGATACTTTATTGTTGTCTTTACCTGTAGCTCTTTCATTGTCAGCTTGTGACTTTCGTCTAGCTTCGAGGTTTTTAATTGCTATGTTCTCAATTTTTTCCCTAGAGACAATGCCGTGTTCTTTGGACTGACCTTCAATAAACTCACGAGCTTTTTCGTTTACAGGAACAAACTCTTCTGTAGTACTGGTCAAACCCTTTGCTTCTAGTTGTCCAGTTTCTGAGTTGTAGCGATATATAACTTTGTTGTCGAGTACTCCATTTACACCAGCAACATAGAACTCTTCTCCCATGTTACCAGTTCTCTTTTCTACTTGAACGCCTTCGGATCCGGCTCCAGAACTTGCAGCACTACTGGTGGTTGTCTTTTGGTCTGATTCCACAGGCCCTGAAGACATCACCATTGGTTGGTCAAGTGGAATTGCAGTAGCATTTCCTCTGCCGTCTATAGCTGCAACTGTAGCTGCAGCACCTTCATATTCTTCATTGCCCCCTCCATTTCTTGCGTTTTTAATTGTCGAGTCCAACAAATCAAGTATTTCTCGATCGGTTTCAGACGCATTGTCTCCATAGGTAGACTCCAGATAGTTAGCAAACTCTGTTCGTGATTTAACTAAAACCTCAAGATTACTCAAGTTCATACTAGAAAACACCATCGAAGTGAATGCAATCGAACGCAATGTAAATAACTGCTCGTCTTCGGTTTTACCATATGCATTTTCTACAGCTTCTGTTATATCAAAGCCGTTTTGTTTAAAGTTAGTCCAAACATTCGCAAATGTTTCTTCTGTGAAAGAACCAGCTGCTCCGGAAACTGTTCTACCAAGTACAGTAAACATCTTACCGATGATATTATTTGGTACAAATCGACCCAACTCCAACACACCTGTTACCTTATCGTATGCCTGAGTACCTAGTTTTTCAGCAACACCTGAAGTACCGTCTTCTCCTGCTAATTCATAACTGAGAAAATCTATACCGTAAACTGTAGCTGCTTTTTCAAATAACTGAAAAGCACCTAAGCCTGTTCTACCGTATCGAGAGGCCATGTATGTGCGAGTAGCCAATGCTGCTTCAGATGTGAATAATTTACTTATGGCTCCAACCGAAACTTTACGAGTTAAAGCAAGTTGCAAACCTATTCCAATTGAACCAATGATACCCTGTGAAATCATTTGATCTTCTTGAACTTCTTTTATGCGATCAAGAGCCTCGGGGTTTACATACAAACCACTTTCCTGCAGTACTTGAACTGCCGTTGTAAATTCTTCAGCAGGTGTCATGTATTTATCCCCAGTAAAAACACCGGCTACATTGGCAACACCCTTGCTCACTTCAGCAACAAAGTTGGATCCTACGCCAGTTCCGTCAATTTTAGTAAGGTCGGCATTGGTGTAAATAATTTTATTAATCGCTTTAAGTTGAGCTTTCTTTTCAATGATTTTATTGTATAGGTTAGCACTATAGATATATGCAGCTCTATCATCATCCGTTACTTCACGAATGTCACCTTCACGCTGTCTTCTAGCCAATACACGGAAATTCTTATCTACGGCTTCTTTATATTTTTCGTCCAACCCCTCTCGATTATAAATAACTCGCATGGCTGGATTATTTTCAAAACCCTTGAGTTTTTTTTCTAGAGCCTCTACCTGTTCGTAAAGAATGTTTCGTTTTTCTTTAAGAATTACCAAATCAGTTTTCTTTTCGCCCTGCATAGTTTGAACGAAAACCTTTTGCGCGTTTTCCTGAGCCTTGCCTTCAAGTCTATTTCCAGATGGGTCAAAAAACTCCTGCTGAGGAATGGCGTTGAATCCGAAGAACCCACTATCACGTTTAATCTGCTCTATCTGAGCCTTTAGCAAATTAACCTTTTTAAGTTGATCTGGACCCAGTTGCTTTTGCTGTTTGCCGTTAGCTTTTGGAGCAGTCGCATATATTTCACGAATCTGATCGTATAAACCAGAGATTTTTCTTTCATCATCAGATAACTCAGACAATGCCATAGCTTCACGATTTTCGTCATACCTAGAACGCATTGCACCCTTGGCATCTTTGTAATAACCAAGCTGCTTTCTTTTATTCTCATACGAAGTAATACCCATGGATCTTTCGTACTGGAGTTTAAAATCGTTTAGAATTTCGTCAATTTCATCTTCACGTACTCCCTGTTTAGAAAGCGACTCTATGAGAGTATTTCTGTTTAAAGCTTGGTATCCTTTGCCGGCAGTGTATGGTACATCAATGTTAATCTCGTTACCCAAATCATACTCATACAAAATCCTACCCAAGTCTTCTTCGGATATATTTGAAATTGAACCGGCATTTGGATTTTCATCATAAATGGTTCCGGATTTTCCAAGGAAGTCTCTTTTAACAACATCCGAACCTTTTGCGATTCGCATCTTACGATAATCCTCAGAACGAGCCCAGTCAGCATTAACTGAACTGTCTAAAACAACTGGCTTCAATAGGTCATTGACTGTACTGTAGCCAATCTCTTTTAGTTGCTTACCGTATTTTCTCTGGTACGCATCTCTATTTAGAGGGTCTTTAATGTAACTGTAAAACTTAGCGGGATCTTCAAATGGTTGGCCATATGCATCTACTGCAATGCCATTGGACTTCAGTTTATCAAATTGGTTTTGCGCTTCATATTTACGTTGTGCAATGTTGTATGTGGCTTGTACTGGATCGGGAGCAAACATATCAAATTCTGCTCTGTAACCAAGTTGGCCGGGAGTAGGTGTCTGTCTAGTAAAGACAGGATCGTAGATTGTCTTCCCATAGTAATCGGTAAACTGGAGTTTTTCATATTCTGATAACCCACCCCCAATTTTTGTATCAAAATCTTTCTCGCTTATAATGTTAAAATACTTGTTCAGTACTGATTTCTTTTCGTTGTAGAACTGAGACCGTTGTGCTGGGTCAGCTAGAACAGCTTCGAGTTCTTCTTTATTCTTGATGAAAGTATTGCCGAAAAATATAACGTCACCGTAGTCTTGTTTAGCTGCAACAAATAAAGTCTCTGCGTCTAGAGATGTTCCTGACAAATTCTTAAGTTCCTGTTCTCTAGCTACAGCCTGCTCCTGAGTAATCTCAGGCTGCTGTTCATTCATCGCTTTTACTATGGGAACAGGTTCTTTTTTCTGACCTGAGATAGCTTTTTCCAACCCAGCTTTAAAAGAAGGTGTTGTTGTTTTTTTAGGCGCAATAGGACCTACCCTAGTCTCTAAAAAACTTTCTGGTTGATCACTAGTAGTAGAAGTATTGACTACCGGCTTAGTATCAATCTTAGCACCCCCTATTCTAGGAGTAAATTTTTTCTCTTCAGGCATACTACAAATATAACACCTGATGAGAAAACTATTTTACTGATAATTTATTTTTGCTTGATATCGTCTTGGTCCTTAACACCTGCCATTATGCTAAAGAAAGCATTGTCCCAGTTTTTCTGGCTTTCATCACCCCAATCATTTTTCTGTACAACCTGAGATAATAATGGAGAACCGCCAGTGGTCTTTATTTTTCTAGAATCCTTTGGTACAATCCATCTACCATTTGCATCAGGTTCATAAAGAGGAATTGCATAGCCGCTGACCCCGACTTCAGGAGCCTTAGATATGCTCAATGATTTGTTGTTTGCGATAGCAAAAGGATACATTAGATACGGTACACCATTTTTTTTCGCCTCAGCTAATTCATCACTGGTAATTGGCCTAAGATACTCAAATTGTTTAATCTCTTTAGTTACTGGATCCGTGTATTTGTGCTTTGCTTTAACTGCAGGGAAAATTGCAACTCGGCTGATTGTAAATTCTTTTTGGGCAGTGGTAGTAAAAGCAGGCAAGCCGTCATTCAAACCAACAATGTATCCGTTAGTTGGAATCGTAGCAGTTGTGCCTTCTGCTTTAGGAGAAACTGGAGCCGAAAGATCACTTTTCAAAGAGTTTGGCTTACCCATATAATTCATAGTCGTTGAGCCAACTACATAGTCTGTAGGTGCAACTTTTTGACCTGTATTATCTACATACACACTAATGTTAGTTCTTTTTTCCAGATAGTCTTTGTTTTCATACTTTGCTGGGATATTGTACAGAACAACATCTTTGAATAAGCGGTCATAAACCTGTTCTGTTGTCATAGTATTGGGGTCCAGAACATCCATATCCTTCGTGCTGTGATACAACATGCTTCGATATTGATTCTGAGCATCTTCATTTCCTTTAAACCAACTTAAACCCATTTCATAAGCATTGTTATTCTCCTTAATGTTAGGGTTTGTTTTCTTCAGTTCTAATGCCTCTTGTCTAGTTGCAGGGATACTATAGTACCTGCGTGAAACTTGTCCTTTGGTCGTAGGATCTATTTGCTCACTCATCAGTACAGCTGATTCGTTGAACTTAAAAACTTGTCCTCCACCAAAAGTTTTTTCAAAATCTATTTTGGGTCTGAACAAGGGATTTATACTAACACCGTTTTCAGTTTGTTCAAAATCAAAATAGCCATCGGCAACGATTTCAGGATTGTCCAGAAACTTAGCAAACATATCTTCTTCACTATTAGAAGACTTAATTATGTCATACGCTTTTTCCATAGAAGGAGAAATGTAAAACTCTGATTTTCCTCCTTTACTAATTTCAATATTTGTTTCAAAGTCAAATAAATCTTTTGAAAGATTTGCGTATCTATTTTGATTACCCAGCATAGAGGCTCGTATATTATAAGCCTTTTCGATAACATTGGGATCCTTTGTTTTCTCTGCTTGCAGCAACTCAGAAATATTCTTTTTAAGATTCTCTTCGTTTTTTCCAATGTAAACATTATGAAATTTACTCTTATCAGAAACAAGGGAATCACGTATTGCTTGCAATTCTCTTGCCTGTCTGTCTGATACCGAAGTATCTACTTCAGGAGCCTTAAGTTTTGGAAACTTACCTGTTGCTCCTATCGCTGCGCCTAATGAAAATCCACTTGCCATTTTTATTATTTATTAAGAACCGCCAGCTCCTATCGAATTGGCAATATTTTCACTTCCTCTTTTGATAGCTGCACCCGCTGCTCTCTCTGCGGTTAATCTAAAATCTCTCTTCGCTGAAATATCTTTCTGAGTAATCAAGCTCATCGCCTGATTCATACGTTCTACACCAGACATGGCATTTTGCTTCTCTGCTAAATCTGCTTGCAGTATTCTAGCCTCACCTGATGTTCTGTTGATTGCTGCTGTACGACCAAGAAGAGCTGAAGCCTGAGGTGATGACTGAGAAACAGCATTCATCTGCTGAGCTTGTGCTCTGCTATTTTCCATACGCATCATGCCTCGCTGTTCGCTTCCGATACCTTGTCTCATGTTATTTTCGTATATCGATTTCATCTCAGCGTATGGTCCTTTTGCAGCTAGATACCCCGGGAAAGGTAAACGATTTGCCTTTCTCAATTGAGATAACCCAATTGCCATTTGAACTAGTCCCATTCCAGAGGATACTAGCCCGGGAAGAGCACCGCCACCACCACCGCCACCGCCATTGCTAGCAGTATTATCGCCCGGCATGCTCTTTAAGCCGCTATCGCCAAGTAAAAAATCATTGGGAGTTTTGGTAGCTGTTGTGACTCCAGCTGCTCTAGTGGCTCCACCTACACTTATACCAGATCCCGAAGATAAACCAAATGCCATAATTATTTTAACATGTATTGTATTCCTTGAACTAAATTCTCAGAACCGGTTGCAATTGCTTCACCGGCTGCTTGCTGAGCCATCATCTTGTACTCTCGCTTGGCTGTGATATCACGCTGCTGTATTGTACTTATTTCAGCTGCTGATCTAGTCATACCAGATATAGCACTTCTTCTATAAGCTTCATCCAGCTTACTTAAATTCACTTCGGTTGATAGTCTGTCCAGAGCCCCAATCCTAGAGGCAGCTTGACCTGCGAATTGCGGAGTTGTCTCAGCAAGTGTACGCAACGTTTTAGCTGTTTGACCTGAACTTTCTTTTCTAACTCCACCGAGTGTGTCATCTCCCAAACCTTCTTGGTATTGCTTACGGTACATTTCCATGTTTTCGTTAGCATACTGCATGCCAGAAGTATAATCAGGAAAAGGAAGTTTTTGAGCTTTTCTCAACTGATTATATCCAACTAACATCTGTATGCCACCAGCAACGCCTCCAATGGTTTGGCCAATTGTCTTAGTTGCACCCTTTGCAAATTGCGCTAGCATCATTATTGTTGACGGATCCATTACAGCCATGAGTACAAATTTAAGTTTTTTTATTTGTTATACAATCTTGAGTTCGATCTGTATTTAACTACGTAATCTACCAACTTCTGAAACAAGTTGGGAGCAAAGGTCAATTTAACTTTCAAGTATCTACCCCACAATCTAGAAGTATCTCCAGAATTGATACCGGTTATGGTGGAATCATTTTTAACAGGAGCATAGTAAAAATCCTCTAGTTCTTCAAACTCAGCACTTGTCAAAAAAGATACATGGTCACGTGTACCAAAATCAATTCTCTCAGGTGTAGTATGAGTAACTACCTGAACAGCTTCGAAAGTTTTACTGAGGTTGGGATCAATATTGACTACGCCTTCAATGTGTCCATTATACTGGGCATCATAAAAAGTATTGTAAGCACCTGCATTGTGAACGTATATTTTATTCTGTTCGTTTGGCTTGGTTGTGTAAACTGTGTTTCCACGAGTAGCCATAATATTTGGCCAAGCTGATTGGAAACAAATAAACCCATTCTTCACCTCGTCATACACCAAATTAAATATTTTGTAGTACTGAGGATGAGTATCGGGAGTTAGTTTTTCCCAGTTATTTGCCCAAGTTGCACCGAAGTATGGACGTGTGTTTCCAGTATCGGGGTTACTGTTTTTCTTTCTGTATATAAAAGGAACTCCTGATAAATGTCTATCTGCAGTTTCAAATTCACTGTAGTAATTAAATGACGTTCCATCCCCTTGGTGGCTGACTTTCACAAGACTTCCAGAAGCATACTGAACATATGCACTGTAGCTTGTGTTGGTCCAAGTTTGAAATTCTTGAATCGAAGGGTCAACAGCCTTGAACGTGAACATTGCTTCGTAGAACCTTTGGTTATATCCTGCAGTAACGCCTTCACCAGAGATCGCTCTAAGTGAATCGGCATGCCATGTTGTATTGTTAATCAAGAATGACATCAAGCCCTTGTCAGAAAGTACTCGGGTTCCGTCTCCACCAAAGCGAACGATCTTCTTGGTTTCAGAATTGTACCAGTACAAGTTTTCATCACCAGTAAAAGTTTTACCTTTTACCACGGCAGTTTTATTGGTAGCTCCAAAGCTGCTCAGCTTCTGACCTTTGTTTGTCAGAACCCCACCTGAACCGAGTACAATCTCTGTACCTTGATCACTCACTAACATTTGAGAATCGTTAATGTAGTGGCGTGTAAAAGCATTTGGCTGAAGAGTGTACAGGTTGCCGTTGATGGTTTCTAGCTCGATGATTTCTCCATCATTGGTATCCAAATCAACAACGTCAATTGGTTTGAAGATTCTATAGTTATCCTTTTCGGAGCCAGTGCTTTTGATCTGAGACCAGCGGATTGAGGCAGGTCGTTTTCCATCCCAACGATTATCTGCATCATAACCATTTTCAGTAAACAAGTTGTCTATGACGTTATACTGAGAATCGTAATTATTCTGATTGTCTACTTCTGGCCATTGTTCTAACCAATAAAGCAAACCTGTTCCCCAAGCACCTTGTTCAAGTTCGGCATAGGTAACAACGTTTGATGATAACTGAGCATTTCGAGGTGCGCCAAATGAGTCTCTAATGTAAGCGTTACCAGCACGCTTATAACCAGACTCATTTAATCCGGTAATGGTTGTTTCCATATACTGAGGGAAAACATATCCGGGTCCAGCATGCTCCTTGTTATGTTCTATTGTGTAGAACATTTGAGTATTCGAAACGTTTTGAGAGTAAAAAGAATAGCCTAATCCGAATCCATAGTTCAAATCATTATGCGTACTCATTCTCGCCTTGAGTGTGGTCTTCTGAGTAAAGACATCTCCACCGAATACCGATACGTTGCTCTGAACCCCACGCTCATTTCCATTCAAGATGTAAATGTGATTGGTAGTTTCATAAACAGTCTGTTGTTTATCACTTGGATACTTTGCAGCATTTCCTTTATCTCTAAAAACCTGAGCATAAACTAAACCTTCTTTTGCATACGTACCAGATCCACTTGGATATAAACCTACTGCTCCGGGAAAAGTTGGTTCTATAGCAGTACCCAACTTAAAAACCGTGCAGCTTTTCATATTACTGTAAAAAGGACTTGCAAAAGATACACCTTCAGGTGGAACACTGATTCCGTTTTTAACTTTATCAGCTCCACCCCAAGCAGCAATCTCTCCGGTACGAAAAAGTCTGGCATCTAAAATGCTAATATTTGTATAGGAAAGTAAGGTTGGATAAAAATACCCAGTGTACTCTTGATATACAGATTCAAAATCTCCTGTACTAAAACCCTGAAGAGTAAACTTATCACGAGGTACAGGAACACTTAAAACTTTTAATACGTCACCTGCTGTATACTCATACTGCGTCTGATTGAAGTATATATCAGGAGAATGGAAATAACCGTAAATCGATGCACCGTTCTTACCAAGCTTTATATCATTCTGGTACGAGGTTGTTCTAAAGTTTAAACTGTGATCTCTTCTGCAATAGTTACTAGGGTAACTAGAAAAAGTATTCACAGGCGTTCTTACGACATCCTTGTGGTACGGTATGATATGATTTTCGCCAACTGTATTATCATCAAGAACACCGCCAATTAGAATACCGGTAGCTAAAACTTCAGGGATTCTGTCGGCCCGAACAATCCTGTAGGCTTTTATCAACTTGTGCAAAGGCTCATTGTTTACCTCGTAGCTCAAGTCAATATTTCCAAATTTAGGATAAAATACGTTTACCACCGTAGAGTCACTATTGGTCATGTTCGTAGTGGTGATGTTATTTGCGCTTCTTCTGTTTGGAATAGTTACGTTGGTTGCAGTTGTATCAAAACGAATATCATCAAGATAATATGGAGAAGACCATTTTCCGGTTTCTTTCCACTGAACCTGAATCCCAAAACGATAGGTATCATTCATCATGTACCCTGTATAATTTAATACGTTCTGAGGATCTTGGTATTCTCCAAATCGGTAAGCCGGATACGGTCTATTGCAATCATCCGGTCCAAAATAGTTGCTATAGAGTACAGAAGGAATTGTCCTTACTTCTAAAGTATGTGTTATTTGCTGAGCCCACGCAGTAAGATCCTCATCAATCAACTCGTTGACGTTAGCCAAAAACAAGCGATTTGAGTTAATTCTAATGCTCTTGACACTAGTTACTTTGGCTGTGAGGGCCAGAAGTTCAGGAATGGATAATGGGAAATTATCCTGACCGTTGTTACTGTGAATTACATCTAGAGATGTTTCGTTGTTCAAACGATATCTCTGAACCATGGTAGCGGTAAACGTCTCGCCTTCATACTCAATCGCAACTAATTCAAAGTAAGTAAACTCACCGGGAGGAATATTGTTAACACGCAGCTTTATCGCCTTGTTGGTTAGCGTGCCCGGCTGATCACCTTTGACTTCAGATGGAGTAATGGTATTTGCATTGAATACATTGATGGGTCCAGTTGGATACAGATAATCTGTTCCAATAAAGTCATCTGTTACAAAACGACCAGTGTAACGTTTGTTACCACATATAACTGATCCCCCGCCTTCAATGCTGGCGATGTACTGGATTGTGGCCGCTGGAGTATCTACAAATAATGTTGTTTCCTTGTCGACTTTTGCGATATCAATTTCTCCACCGTTCGAAGTCAGTACTCCATCTTGAATGTATGGATAAGGAACGCTTAATGCCCTTGGTTTATTAAAGCCATCGGTCCAGTAAATATTTACATCCTGTGTGCGTCTTTCAACTTGTGATTGGATCTGGTAGTCAACGTTAAAGTTAAGCTGCTTGGATCTAAGCAAGCGAGTATAGGTATAAGCTTCAGTAGCTGGATTAAACTGAACAACACCTATTTCACAGAGACTGTTGTACGGTGTATAATAGGTTGAGGTAAGATAATTGCCAGTTGTAGAAAACACTATTGTGTCATTACCAACGCTCTCCATTCCTATAATTTTAAACTTAGGAGAAAGTGTAAGAAAACTTACGTACTCGGAAAGTTGAATAATGGAGTCAATTATGTTTCCAGTTTTTAAGATTTCAAAATCAGTAAAGGTTGCATTTGTTACATCAAAGTATGCTGTGCCTCCGGTGAGATACGTAAGACTAGCATATGAAAACCCAGCCGCTAAACCATTCAACATAGACTGTACTTGAGTTGCAAGGCTAGTCATAGGGGAAAGGTCAATGGTCTGAGTCCCAGTCCCAGCTGTAGTAAAATCGATCTTGTTGATGAGAGTAGACTCAGTGTACAGTTCTATTGTTGTGGTATTAATTACCTTTACATAATACGCCCCTCCGCTCACCAAAGGCGAAGGAGGTGTTCCACCAATATTTAAGTATCCTACAACTTGGCTGTTCGATAAACCATGAGGAGAAGCAAAAGATATTTGATCAGTGGTAGTATTTACACTAGAGATAGGTATAGAAGAACCAACGTAACTTCCAGTAAAACTACTTGGACCCAGTACAACTCCAGAACTATTTATAACAGAAACGGAGCCGCTGAAACTATAGGGATAATCAGCTCTCAAGTAAATACGCCAAGTACTTACACTTTCAGTTGGATCAGGAATCGTAACTTTTAATGCATTACCCAGAACCGGAGAAACGCCAGTCATATTAGCACCCGCATCGTCACGGTGTCTAATATTCTGGGCATCTATGTAATTACCGCCAGATACCAACTGTAAGTCGGTATCCTTGTCCATAAAACCATTTTGAAGTAATCTTACTATCTGAGACATAATTACATGTTAGCTGCTCGTTGAAGTTGATATTCACGCTTGTAGTTTTCCATTACCGGAGCGTAACGTTCAAAGTGTCTACGAGAATATTTCCAGCCAATGTATGCTACAAGCATGCGTTCCCACTGATCTTTGAGATAAACGTTTCCAGCTTGGTCAACAGGAAAGCCTTTGTACTCAATCACAAATTTAGAACCGTCTCGTATTTCTAACGCAGACTCAAATATCACATGCTCATTCTGAATCTCGTAGTCGTAATGTTCGCAGTATCTTGCACCTTCGCAGGTACGAACTACGTTTATTCTTACCCAGCCTTCAGGCAAAGGAAGTCTTGAATCAAGAACTTCATCTGTAACTGAAAAGTAACGCAAGTTTTCACCTGAGCGAAATGTCTTCAGCACTTGATTCACAAGTACCTTAAACCACATTGCGTTTTCTGAATAACTAACTTGTAGTTCTTCACATGCAGCTGCTATAACATCTTCGATCTTCATCTGTCAATTCGATTAATTCGGTTTATTCGGGATAGTATCTAGTGAATCTGAAACCACATCGGATGTGCGAACCATCTGCTTCAATAGATCGTTGGTTATTGTATTCACAATATCATTTTCCAAAGTAGCGTCTATAGGATATTGATCAATATCACGACGATAGTTTGGAACTTCAGTGGGGTCATTAAATAACGCCCTTACCAACAGCTTACGCTGCTTTGGATTTTTATAAACTTGAATGTAAAATTTACCATCATAATCGGCCACATAATCCCAAGCTACTCCTTTTTCTTTTTGAAAAATAGAATGCATAGACAAAGCCGTATAGTTTGAGCGAATACGAAGAAATGGCTTTTGACCATTAACGTGCCCAACATATACAAAACCATCATGTCTATCATCAAGCCTAACAACAGTGGGACAAGGAAATCTAACAACATCACAGTCTGCTTCTGCATCTTCTTCTAGTAATTCTACACTATAAACTTGTACACACGCTTCATTGATGCGGTCAAACATTGGTTGTCTACTCATCGCAGACAAAATAGATGCTCTGGCGGTATGAATCTTAGACTCAATGTAAAGAGAATCAAAACGCATTTCATCGGTAGTGTTGCCACCGTTTACATTGCTAGTAATACGGTGTACAATTTCAGTAAGTGTACTCATTTATTAGGGGTTGAGTGCTATGTCTTGAGCGGAACTCTGACGAAGCTCGATATCTCGAACTTGGCCAGCGTAGGTCATTACACATTCGTCAGCTAAACGATACAGAAACTTTTCTGTATAAGCTGTTATTTGGGTTGCACCGGTCGATAGAAAAATGTGACCATTTGCAACAGTAGGCTGAGCAAAGTAATCAATGATTATTCCGTCTGCTTGAGGAAACAAATAAAGAGCCTTATTGTTTACGGCTCCTGCTATTCGGTTTTGCAATTGATACTTCGGATGAAAAATGGTAGGTGCATGATACACGTCACGTTTTCTATCCGAATAATAAGGAGATGCTTCAAAAGTTCTAACTAGATATACTGGTGCAGCTGCGTCAATTGTAGTTGCAGTAGATACTGTAAAATTCAATTTGGTTGTAGCTGTAACTGTTCCAGTAACTGATAATACTTTAATCTGATCCCCAACTCGTACCGTGTGACCACTGGATGAAAAGACGGTTGTGTACGGACCCGAACCAGTGGTCGCACGAGTAAGAGCACCCAAAAGGGTATTGTAGGTACAGGCCACACGAAATAAATGCATGTAGGTTCTGTCCAAGCCAGACAAATCGATGTAAGGAGCAGCGACTGTCTTAACTTCATCTTTAATTAAAAGGCTCCACAGTTCATCGTAATCTTTCTGAGAATCGAGATCCCTGTAAACCCTTTCACATAACCGATAGATAGTATCTTCAATAATGCGATCAGCCTTTGCAGTGTCAATATATGCACTGTAAGCTTTGTCGATCTTTTGTTGAAGAAGTGTGTAAAATTGTGCCCCGGTCATTTAACACAAATGTACAAAATTTATTTTTAATCTGATATATCTTTTTGCTTCTTGAGTTTGTCTACTTTTTCAGCGAAGAATTCTATCATCTCAAGCATTTCTTCAGGAGTAAATTTGTAAACACCTTTGGATTTCTGAACAATCAAATCTGCCATTCCTTCTCCATACTTCAAATCAATTCTCTTGCCGAACTCATACTGCATGCCGCTCATTCCAACGTTACATGCGTAGCACTGGGGAGCACAGTTAAAAGGATCAAACCTAGTTGACATGAATCGTCTGGATTGAAAGTGGCCATTGTGAATAGACTTGTAGTGATGAGGGTTATCGCAAGTGAAACACTTTACCATTCCATTTTTGTTGGAGTTTTCTAGTCTGATGTACAATGAAAAAACAGTGTCTAATCTTTTAGTCAGTTGAGAAATACTCATGCGTTTCTTTTCACGCTTGACTGCTCTGCGTTCTTTTGCTTTTTCGTCAGCGGCTTTTTTCACACAGGTAGAACAAAGCTTTTTAGTTTTGTTGGCATAAGGACGATTTCTTTTGCAGCCGGAGCAAATGGTTTCCTTTAGAGGTTTTTCTGAAACCCCCTTGACTGGAATCTTTTTTTCTTTTTTACGTATCATAGATTTACTTTAAACCAAAAACCCCTCTGGTGAGGGGCTCTTGGCACTAATTACTAGAAACAATGGTTATACGGTTAACGAATCAATGATTTCGGTTTTCTTACCTCTGAGTTTCTTAATCTCTTGAACCTTTTCAGCAACTACTTCGGTGATATCCTCTTTACTCATATCATCGAGTTTTTCGCTAGGTTTGGTTATAACCTTATCGACTTCTACCTTGATGAAACCATAGAAGAAATCTTTGTCGCTTAGGCACATGTCAATGACATCACGCTCATTGGTTCCAAGAGTTCTGCCACCGACACGGTAGTATCCATTCTCAAGTTTGATGATACCCAAGGTAATGGCTTTTTGAGCATACACTTTTACTTTGCGATCTGTATCAGCAGATTCGTAAAAATGGATGAATACGTTTTTGCGACTGATTGCGTCACCTGTAAGGTTTGGACCAATCAGACGACTTACCAGTTCTTTGTGAGTTAAACCTCTAGCATCAATACCTAGGGCATATGCTAAATCAGCTTTTTCCTCAAATGACAAAGCCAAGCACTTCAACGCAACATCCATGTTTTCGTTAAGGTTGGATACTTCGTTGTCAACAATCTTGTGCTGTAGAACACAAGTGAACAAGCCATTAATCAAATTGATGTTCTGATGACCTTCGGTTTGAACCAATGGGTGGTTCATGTAAAAGTCAACTACTGCCAATTCATAGGCGTTGCTGTCATCATACTCTAGAGTGTAGATTGCAGCGTTATCAAGCAATACGTCGAATTGCTTAAGAGAGGCATCAAATTCAAAATCTGAAACCACACGCTTACCGTTTTCTACACAGTAAAGATGTTTACGAGAAGCTTTGTCATAGTAACTGCCCTGAAGAGTATGTGTACCCTTGGGAGTTCGTGCCGATAAAAGTATTTTGCGGATCATAAATATTTTAACGAAGATAAGTGTTTTTTGTTAAAAACAAAAAAAGGGGGAACCAAGTCCCCCCTTTTTACAAAACTCCAGATTACAGGTTGTAAGCAGGAGTGGTGAACGGAGCATCACGGAAGGTTGTACCTAACGCAGTGATCAAAGTAGACTGAGTGGTGTTAATCCAAATAGTCTGCTCAAGGTATTCTTGGCCCGAACTAACGTGACCAGAGGCATAGCCCTGTTTTACTTTGAAAATGAATTCGGTATACAACTGACCAGTGGTTGCACTAGCCAAACCACGAGCTTGCAACTCAGCAGCCAAACCGTAAGGTTTAGCGAAAGCTACAGTCTGAGCAACAGCCAACGTACCAGCACCAGTGCTAATACAGTTGATGTTCTGAGGAATGGTTGTGTTAGAGGTTACAGTTACCAAAGTAGTACCGTCAGTGGCAGTTACGCCAAAAGCAGCACCGATAGCATTGATAGCAGTAGTCAAACCTGCAGTAATTTCAGCTACAGTAGCAGTACCATCTGAGGTATAGCTAGCAGTGAAAGTCTGCAGAATAGGACCAAAGTAGCCCCAATCAGACTCTTTGTACACCTGAATAGTCACAGTGTAAACTGTGTTATTCGCAGCTGTAGGAGTCAAAGTTTGGCTACGTGAAGTACCAGCAACACCGGGAACAATCTCAACATTAAAGATACCAGCTACATCCATAGGGATAGCTCTCATGGCATCTACGTTGTTGATGTCAACACCAACACGAACAAAGTGCAGCTTACCGTTATCTACGGCAAGGGTAGTTGCACCATTAAATAAAGCTTGATTTTGCATTTTCTAAAAGATTAAGCGATTAATTCAACCAATCCGCAACGCTCAGCAGCAACGTACAGACCGCAATCAGAAAGAATGTGGAAGTCCACACCGTCAATATCGCTAGTAGCCAATGAACCAGTCAAACCATTAGCAATTGCTTGCTTAATAGTAGAAGGGTTAGAGTCTTGCAAGCCGATCATACCCGGTACGTAGTTAGCGATCATCTCGTCATTGTTGAAGTGATACTTCTGCAAAGGAGAAATTGTACCGCTACCGTCAGCAGCTGGAATTGGAGTCATATCCAATACATACATACTGTGAGACATACGAGGCTTACCAGTAACACCAGACAAATCGCCTTTGAATGCATCGTCATCCAACAATGCCCAACGAACGAAATCAATCTTGATACCAGCGTAGCTGTAAGTCATAACGTTCAAACCTTCTACTGAAACTCCACCCAAGGTGTTGGTAGTACCAGCATACTGGATGTAAGCAGACAACAAGGTTTGCAAACGAGCCATCATAGCAGTACCCATCAATGCGATAAGGTTACGGCCATTTTCAGCACTCTTACGAACCAAAGTTTCCAAGAAGTCGTTAAACTGAGTCTGAGTGATTTCAGCAGTCAATGGAAGGTATGTACCACCGTTGTTGATGATAGACCAACGCAAGCCAGCAGTGGTGTAAGATTCACCCTGAGGACCGTTTACGATAGCACGCTCAGAGAACGCATACTTGAACTCCAAGCTCTTAGAGAACTTACGGAGAGTCAAATCGTCATATGAACGATACCAGAAATCACCTTGCCATTTCACGAAAGAAGCAGCACGATCACGACGTGCTTGGCTAGAGCTTTCACGAGTGATAGCAGTGTAGGTAAAGTCAGTCTGAGGAACAAAGTTCAACGGAGTCTTACCACCGCTGTAACGGTTTGCGCTAGAGTCAAACAACGACTTACAGATAGTACCTGACAAGAAGTGGTTAGCAATAACCAAAGTAGTGCTCACACGCTTCACGATAAGCTGGTTAGCACCAGAAGAAGGCTTGTCAATTACGATAGCCTGAACCATGTTAGCGTCAGCAACGATATCACCAATACGGAAGTTGGAGTTATCATCTAAGGTTACTAGCAAAGCTTCACCTACAGCATATCCACTTGGGGTGGTAGGAGCAGCAGAAATACGAGAATAAACAGAAAGATTTCCAAGTGCGCTGATTTCTACTTTCGGCTGAGGAGTCGAAATAGAAGAAGACAACTTAGAAGTCAACTGAGTCAAAACATTGTACCCATAATCTTGGGCGTAAACCATGGCCATTTTATTGGGTAAGCTCAACCCCCTAAGGAGGAGCGACTGGTTTAAATCTAGGTTTGTAACTGGACTTGCCATTTTTTATTTTTTTATCTTTTTTTAGCGTTTAGGTAGGCACTGAACGCATCATCTGCCCCGGTGTTTTTCATACCCGGATTGGCATTGGATGATCCTGCACCACTAGACGGATTTGTTGTCGCTATCAACAGTTCTTTCCGGCCAGCATTTTTGGCTGCGGTAACGTTTGCTCGAACGATATCTTTTCCATACAAACGCCACAATGCAAAGTCAGCCATTAACTCTGCATCTATAGATCCATCGGCACGATTCAAACTGATTTCTTTTTTCAAGAATGTTGTGATTTTAGTGGACATTTCGTCAGTCACCTTAAATCCGTACAGTTCTTTTCCTGAAATCTCTTTTGCAATCTGGTCGATTTCTGCTTCAAAACGCTGTACAGTCTGTTGGATACGGTCATTCTGTTTAGCTGGTTCCTGAGTAAGTTGTTTCAACTTCGACTCGGACTGCTGCATGAATGTGTTTCTATACTCTTGTACTAGTTTTTTGCGCTGAAATAAAGACATCTGGTTGAACTCTTCAACAGCAGATGCATAATCGTCTCCAGTAAAGCCTTCTAGTTGCTGAAGCCCCATCTCAACGATAGTAGCATCATCCATAGCGGCATAATCTGGAACGTTCATCTCATTGATAAAGTCTTTCAAAGTCTTGCCAGACTTCTTGAACTCCTTTAACAATTTGATATCTTCATCTTCATCTACAACTGGAGTTGGAGCATCAGCGTTAGCTGGTGCATCAGCTGGCTTTGGTGTAGATGAATTTTCTTTTTCGTACCATGGAACATCATCGCCATCAACCAGTGGATCTGCAGGTGGATCAACAGGTGGCTCCGGTTCAACAGCAAGTGCCTGAGGAGTTGGAGCTGCTGTAGCAGCTGGAGCTGCCGGAGGAGTTTGAGCAGCTGGCTCAACCGGTGGTTGAGGATCAACTGGTGGTTGAGGATCAGCACTACCAGCACCAGTATCTTGTTGTTGCTGTTGTTGCTGCTTGATTTGTTGTTCGATAGTATCGTACATATTTTTACAAAATTATATAAAAATTTCAAAAGTCAAGTGTGTTCAGAAAAATATACATTATTCCATGGGAACTTCTGCAGGTTGTCCAGTCATTTCACCTTCTGCTGCTACAGGTGCTTCTGCCATGGATTCTACAGGTGCTTCCCCTGTTGAAGGCGGTGGTGAATTTTTAGCCATGTCACCAACAAACTTCAACTCGGAACGATAGTTATTTCCTTCTTGAGCAACTTGAGCTTGTTGCTGCTGCATTGCCATCTGGGCTTCCATTTGTGCAGCTTGCATAATACGAGCTTGTTCTTCTTGCTGTTTACGCTCACGATCTTTCTTGTCCATTGAGTACTCAAGTTCTTTGAGAAGCTCAGTGTAAGTCTTGGCTGTTTCGATGCGCAAGTAATCACGCATGTCAATCATTTGAGCTTGCATAGCCGCTTGAGCAATTGCAAGAAGACGTTCTCTAGATTGTTCATCAACAAAGTCTTTTACTTTGATATAAACGCCAAAGTCTTCAAACTTGAAGTCTTCGGTTATTTCCAAGAACTCGATTCCTCTGTCATCAAGAAGGCCAAGTGTATCGGTTTCCAAAGTCAACAACGAAACCTTGTATTGGTTCAGTGCATACTGAAGGTCGCGTTCAATGAACTGAATGAAGCCTTGATATAAATAAGAAGTACCTAGGTTTGATTGAGCAATGGAACCGGCTTGAGTTTTTGCACCGAGATATCCTTGCTGCTGACCCATTGCGATTTTAGGAACGTTAACAATCTCTTCCATGATACGTTCTTCTTCTCTGCGAAGCGTAATCATCATGTTAACGTTAGGGTCCAGAGTCATATCAACTACTTCAACGACCTTGTTGTAATCAGCGTTGTTGAAATCTTCACCAGTCATGTTGCCATCGGTGATGTGAATCCCCATCCTTTCGAAATCGTTTAGGATTTCTTGAGAAGTTGCAGAGCCAAGTTTATGTTTGTTCAAAACGAAAACCTTGCCTTTGGCCCGGTCCGTCATTTTGGTGATCTCGTAAGTAAGATAGTCAATTCTATCTTGGTGTTTGTGAAGGCGAGATGCAATCGAACGAGTTTCGCCCATCACCATGTTTGGAAGGAATACTGAAATTGGCAACTGAACCTCACGTGGATCATCGGACCTGCGAACAATGTTCGTTGTCTCACCAAAGTCTACCACATATTTGTTGGCAATCAGAGTTCCTTTATAAATAGTCTTCACCCAGTACTTTGAGTTTTGACGAGTTCTCATCTTTGAGAAGTGCTCGTTTCCGTACTGGTCTTTTACTTGTTCGTAACGTAGTTCTTTGTAGCCTACCCAGTAACCTGTAACACAGGCCATCTTTGGAACGCCAGAGTAATTATACCACCAACGCAGTTTGTTGGAAGTGATGTACTCTTCACCGAGCATCTTGTCCAGTGTCTGAGTATTTACTGTTTTGATTTCATCGATTTCTTGGGGTGTCAGAGACTCCAAGAATTCTGGACGTGACAAAATTTCACCGGGAGTAAGCCAATCAATTTTACCTACATAGTGAGCCCTAGTGTTAAAGTCATCATCCACCGAGTTGTCCCAAATCAAGTTGTAAGGCAGAATGATTTCTTTATACTGTCTTCCGTTCTTGATTGAGTTTTCAATTCCGCAAACTCCACCAAGCAAAAGATACAAAAATCCTTGTTTGTATTTTTCAATGAAGCGGTTCCTGTAGAGAATATCATTAGCCAAACGTTGAGCAATTACTTCTGCGTACTCTTTGTAATCGTACAGCATGAATCTCTCCAAGTCTTCTGGAGTTTCAAACTGTTCTGCTCCAGTTGGATTGAACTCAGTTCCCCCTTCACTCATGTTCATGAAGATTTCCTCATACTTTAATTTAAGCATGCCAAGGGCCAACATCATGTTCTTCTTGGAAACTAGGGCCTCAGATGTACCTTTTACAGACGGCTCGATGTTTTCAATCATCTTGATAGCATTGCCTATCATGAAATCAATCATCGAAGTCAACTTCTGTCCATTAATCCAGACAGTTGGGAGATCACAGTTGTTTTCGTCTTTCGTCTTGTAGTAGTAATCTTTGTTTTCTTGTTTGCCAAGGTAGTAAGTGAACATGCGAAGCATTTCATCTACTGGCTTTTCATATGTTGCAGTGTTCTGATACCCCAACATATTCTGCTGTGTGTTGTACTTTTCAGCAACGTAGCGCAGCGAATCCCTATACCATTCTGGATCTTTTTGATTTTCTGGTATAAATTGATTGGGTTGGTCTCTTAAAGCAATCATTGAATTTTTGCGAAATTTATATAAATTTATACAAATATAACTAAAGTTAAATAAGAATTCTCTTATTTAAGATTAAGTACTGTAAAGTAATATAATGATTTGCTTGGAACTGAGGATATGCGTGAGCTATCCCAAAAAGGGTGCTCACCAAAAAAGACTTGCTCGTAGACTGTCTTCAATGACTGATGTGGAACATGCAAGCCCATCAGCTTGGAATCAACTATCGAAGGTTGCACCCTCCGTCCGGTCCTGCGAATCATTCCTTAGTGCCATCGCTGTGCTGTGCCGGAATCCCATGGTAGCACACAACCCTATAACGCCACCGTCTTTTCACCGACCGTTAAAGGGGGGTACAAATGTAAAGCTCTTTTTGAAAAATCAAAACGGGCTCAACATATTTTTTGAAATTAAATACTCAAGGTCATAAAAAAGCAAATCCCAAGGATTGATGTTCAGACCAAACCCAAAGTCAATGGCAAAGGTCATGATGTTATCGCACCGATAGTATTCTGAAGTAAGTAAATCTTTGTTGCGGTATACAGTTTCCAAGCCACCTGACTTGCGACTTATCTCTCCGGCCAGATCCTTCAGCGTCATGTTTCGCTTTTTGAGGATGTAGATTAGGTTCTTGACCAGTGTCTTAGAGAGGCTATTGATTTTAAGTTCCCTTTGGTCGTAGTAGTAGCTTTTCAGCAACTCTTGGATTCTCCGATCCTCTAGAAATTTTGGACCGCCTTCTTGTCGAATGTTGATAATTTCCTGCTCAATTTCGTCGATGGTGAGTTGTCTTTTTAAAATTCTCATATATCTTTGCTCTATTCGTTTTTACGGACACAAAAATAGGGAACCTAAAATTAAATATATATGGCACTAGGAAACAACACGTCTGCAATCTATGTGGACCTGCGTAACGGCAAAGTAATGCGTTACAGCAAAACAAACGAAACCGGCACATTCCCGGTTGTTACTTCAAAAGGTGACACACGTTACTACTTCATGTACGACTACATCGAAGGACACGTCACCGGCTTCAGCACAAGAGAAGAAGAAATCGCTGGTAAGCCCAAACTGAAATTCCAAGTTCATCTTTCTGACCAAGGAGAAAACTACATTTTGAAAATGGATGTCGATTCATCTTACTTCAGAATGTTCTGCTGCGTACTTCCAAACATCAACTGGAGCTACCCGGTACGTTTCATTCCTCGTTTGAAAGAAGAGAACGGAATCAAGAAAAGCTCTCTGATTCTAGTTAACAACGGCACTCCTTTAAAGTTTGCGTTTACCAAAGACAATCCAAACGGAAAGCCTGAGGTAACTTTCACCAAGAACAAGAAAGGTGAAATCATTGACATCGACCGTGAAGAAGAACAAAAGTTTTTCTTTGACTTGATTGCCAAAGCAAAATCTCAATTGGTACACCCGGCTGTTGCACAAGAGGCTCCTTCACATCGTCCGAGCTCTAGTATCCCAACTGGTACACCTAAGTCAGTTGATACTTTCAGCTCTGACGAAACTCAAGAAACTCCATTTACAGAAGACGACGGCTTACCTTGGTAATCAATAAACCATGACAAAAATAGCTAACCCTGCGTTAGCTCAAGCCATTGCTGAAGGTATTGTAAAACCAGCCAGCGAACTCAAAGCAAAAGCAAAACCCCAAGCTCAACCTAAAAAGGAAGCTTACGTGGAAGAAGATCCTACCAATACGGTAGGTTCTCTTCCCGGTGGTGATGCTTTGCAGCGAGTAGAAAAGAAAACGCTTGAGCACATCCAACATCATTACGATAAGGACGCAAAAATTCAAAAGCAGTCTTGCATGAAAGCAGCTGCATCCGTGTACAATCCCCCTTTTGGCGAAGACCCTGAGATGATCGCCAGTAAGGTTATTCAAATCGCAGAAAAATTATTCCAATGGGTGAACTCAAATTAATCAACATCGACAAGGAGACCAACTACGACGAGTGGTTGGCATTCAGAACCAATGGCCTTGGGGCTTCGGACATAGGTACATTGATGGGCTTGAATCCATACAAGTCCAAGATAGAACTGTTTTATCAAAAGCTAGGGCTTATACCAATCAAGCAGGACGAGAACATTCCTATGTTCTACGGAAACCGATTGGAAGAATTCGTAGCCAACATGTGGGAGTATTACGATGGTGAGGATCCTGAATCCGTAATCAGAAACTATGCAGCCGGAACCAAAATCCGAATCTGCAAACCGATTACTGGCTACATCACCAACAGTGATTACCCTCACTTGTTCCTTTCTCCTGACCGAGTAATGGTGTCCAAAGAAACGGACAAGATTGTTTACGGTGGAAAACTAGTAAACAAGAACTTCACTGGAGTTTTGGAAGTGAAGACCATTAATGGTTTTGCGTCCAAGCAGTGGGAAGGCGGCATTCCTCCGTCCTACGTAACTCAGCTGCAGACTTACTTGTTTGGCTTGGAGCTTGAGTACGGTGAGATTGTTTTCTTGGAAGATGGCCGAAAGCTCTGGACAATTCCAATGGAGCTGAACCTGAACTTGAGAGACAAGATTGTTTCCGAGATGAACGAGTTCATGCACCGCATTGATGCAGCCAAAGCTGATATCGAGAACGTTCAGATGTACGAACCAGAACCAGACGGAACCGAAGCCTTTGAAAAATTCTTGAACACCAAATACGCTGACAGTGAGTCCAAGACTTTGCAGGGAAGCGATGATATGTTCCAGATTGCTGTTCGCCACAAGGTACTGGCCGGTGAAATCAAAGAGATGGAAAGCCAACACAGAGAATGTTCAAACCTTCTCAAGAACCACATGAAAGAACACGATGCACTTGACTTCGGTGAAGAGCGTGGTAAGATTAGCTGGAGAACAGACAACCGTGGTATTAGGTCCTTGCGTAACAACATCAAACTTATAAAGTAATGGAAGACTCAAAGAACATAAACGAGGTAATCACCGTGTGTCCTAATCACACTAATCCTGAAGAAATCATGCCATTGGTGTACAACAGCAAAAGCGGAGACTCCATATGCGTAACCTGCGGTGAACGCTATAGGCTTTTAGAGGGGGTTCAGGTGATGTGGACCAGAGAACTGCAAGCTCGTGCAATCAAGGCAGCAAAAACATTAGCCAATGGTGGAGAAGTAGAAGTTCACCGTTTGACTGAAAAGGCCGAATCCACTTCAAAAAATTTTGAGCAACTGCTGCACGACTTCATTCTCGAGTGGAAAGAAAACAATCCAAACGCAGACGAAAGCTCCAAGATCAAAGCGTCAGTGGTCCTATGCAGACTATACATGGAGAAAGTATCCAGCAAGTGGACCATTGAGCAGATGAAAGAGTACTTCGACGTAGACACCATAACCATATACTGATTACACTAGTTATGACACTGAAAGAAGAAGCAGAAGTATTACTCGAAGGTATTTTGAAGGAAATCAAATTTATCGATAGTTATAATTACCGAAGTCACAATACAATGTCATTCGTTGCTAAACAGTGTGCGTTGCTAGCAGTAGACTTTGCTGAAAAGATTATGACCGAGTATGGCAGTGAAACTAACGAACTACAGAACATGGATAGATTCTTCCACGATTTAGAACAACTCAAAAAAGAAATCGAACAATCATGACAAAATACAAAGAAGTACACCCCGCAGTAAGGCGAATCTTATCGATGCGAGATGAAGTTGAATATCATCTCACACGTGAGAATCGAACCGTTGAGGAAGAATACCATCTTATCCTCAAGAAAGAGTCAAAATTACCAGCTCGCTTACGTGAGTTCATTCTAGAATACTTTGATAAGATCGATACAAATGAAGAATCTGAAACTCAAGGGGAGAATATTACTAATGTTCACCCTGATGTTCCTGCTGAGCTACATCCCGGAGAATAATCCTAAGATGTTCGGGGACTACATGTGTAAAGGCGGCCACTCAATCGGAGTAGGAACCGATAACTACCGTCGTGTAGGCTGTAAACAAGACGACGAACCTTCCAAGCACTGGGGGTTCAGGCATTGGGTCTGGATGTTTGCTGGTCTTACATTCGCACTATGGAACGTAGGAGATGTAATAACGGAGATTGATCGCAACCTTAATTGAAAAATTTAGCCAACATGAATATAAAAAAATTACCTACCGTCAACTCGATACACAAGATGATTCTCAAGAACGCTTGTGACTACTTCTCTGGTCAAAGTACTCGTTCCCCATGGAGAACCGATTATGTTGTGGTGAGAAACTCTGGACGTGCAAGCAAGCATTACCAAGATACGATCTTTATCCCGAATTTTAACGATAAAGACGACTTCGAGTACTACTCTCCATTCAATTGTAATGCGTATGCTTCCGACGCAATAAAGATTATCACAGGATCATACCAGTACCGGCTTGCTAAAAGACTCGGTATGGTATTTGGCCAGCAAATGGAGCCTGTATTCTTTAACGATTATAAGCTTGGACATGCTATCAGTGATGCCGGTGAACAATTTCTCAAGGGAATCAACCTACTGGCGCACCCAATCCATAAGATTATCCCTCCTGTCACACCAATATCGAACGTTTCTAAAGCGTCGATCGTAATTGACCCAGCTGCACACGCTTTATTAAAACACAATTTCAATAATAGAAGTGTGAACTTTAATCTGTACGTCGTTGACCTCTCATTTTTGATGTAAAGTGGCTAAAATGACGCTTGTATAACTTTTTGTAGAAGTTTTTTGGTCTCCACCCGGGAAAATCGGAGACCCAGTTCGTAAAAAGTTATACAAAACCTTATACAAAACACCACTTTAAGGCCCTCTGGTAACAACCGGGGGGCTTTTTTAATGTACCCGGGGGGTCTGTATACCCGGGGGTACTGCTTGTGTGAGCGGTGGAGGTTAACGTTATAAAAATCTTCAATAAATCACTCAAAAAAACACCCCCCGCCTTCATGCATGCCCGCCCCCGCGAAACCATGCGCAAGGAACATACACGGTTTGGCGCACAAAATAAAATTCGAAGTGACCTTCGGTCAAAGTGCCGTTTATCTAGGAGAAACCAACATTTGTTGGTGTCGGATTGGGGTGGTTTGGGGTGGCTTTAAGGATTTGAATCGGAGATTCAGTCAGCCTAAAGAGAATGTGTTGCTGCTTCTCTTTAAATCAAACAGTTTACTGTTTGCCCTGAATTGTCACCGATTTTTGGCAGTGCTTCTTCCCTTAAGCAAAGCTTATCTGTCTAATTTCTTGTACACTAAACTCTTTAGAGTTTAATAGGAGGTGGATTTTCCTCGTGTGCAGACGTACATACAGGCGCATACACGCCCGCCTAGGCCGTTTCGCTGGCAGAACTGTGCGGGAAACAAAGCCCTTGCAGAGATGTGCCTCTCTGTGCCTCTGTGTCTGTGTACCTACCTAAGAACTAAACGTAGTTTAGAATTTTTGTGGATAACTAGTTTTACCCTTTAGGGTAAGTAATGTGGATAGTGGATTCTGAGTCCCCGAACTCCGAGCCG
>Ga0315909_10001030_pt1 | contig 37677 bp, 57 predicted proteins | sample LakEriMetagenome_11_FD_203527 | JGI IMG/M metagenome (GOLD analysis project Ga0315909, IMG submission 203527) | Freshwater fungal communities from buoy surface, Lake Erie, Ohio, United States - Buoy 2 MA125 | ecosystem: Environmental > Aquatic > Freshwater > Lake | place: USA: Lake Erie, Ohio... | reverse complement strand
AAGAAACCTGAATATTTTCGTTCATATTATCCTCTTAGTAGGCTACGCCACCAAACTTGCTATTAAAAGCTACTACGTTAGATTTACGACCCCAAGTTCTGCTAGAAATTGGAGACTTACAAATTTCAACACATGAAGCCACAGCATCTTTAACGTCATCATGCTCTGGGTTGTTCATAATGAGTTCTTCTTCTAGAATCTGGCAGTTACCACCTTTGTAATGCCAAATCTGATTGTTGTTATAACGAGGTTCTAGAATAGCTGCAATTCGCTCTGTTTTACTCATGTTACGTGGAGGATTATATTCTTCCACAGTAAATACGATGTTTTGACTACGCATGTAATCTTTAAACTGTGTAACAATAAGTCGCTGTGCTGCTACAACTTCACAGCGCATTTTTTTAAATCTCCACTTTCTAAATACCGATTCTGCTCTGTCATACATCACAGAAATTTTATTTGTTTTAAATCGGTCAATATCTAAAATGTAGTAGTTATTATCTTCGTCTACACCAACTACTGCAATAACTGTATAGTCTGAATTATGGTTGACTGTGTATGCAAAATCCATCGCTGCGTACACATGTAGAAGCTTATCACCAAAATACCAAGCCCCACTAAAATTTTCAATCTTGTCCCTGTCATAATAGTTAAAACGGCTTCGGTCAATAAGCTGTGTTTCTACAGCATTTGGGTTGTTGTAATATTGAGCGTAAAACTGAGTAATGTCTAGATATTTAGCTTTTTTACGTGCTAGTTCTTTAGCATCAAAACCAAACGTCTTACCATCTGTTCGGCGTTGTTTAGGCCAAAGAAATTCACCATTAGTTTCTACAGTGCGCTCAAATACTTCATACACTTCTAGTTCTACTTCAGTGTCAGTTTCTTCATCATAGTAGGTTTCAGTCATCTCCATCATGTCTTTGTACAAATCACCGGGATGGTAACGAGTACCTACTGCCCATTCTTTTGCACCAGTAGATTCAATAGAAGATAGTTGTGAGTAAAACGCTCTAACTTGTTCACGACCTAACTGCGTATAAGCATTGTCAGGCACCACTACGTCATCAAGCACAGCAACCGAGCAGTGTAGCCCGGTTACGTTAGCAGTGATACCTGCTGCTTTAATAGTCGCATCACGAATGCCTTCTGCTTTTCGTTTAGGGTGGTCTACGCTAATTTCATCCACAGCCCAACGTTCACGCTTACCTTCCAATTCATTGACCATTTCGGGCCAATAAAAACGATAAATGTCTGACAGCAAAATATCTTTTACAGCTTTTAACTGCTTCTCTGCAAGGTTAGCTGTTGCAGAAACATACAGTACAGTTGCTTCAGGATGCTTAGTAATGTGATGTGCTACACGATAGGCAATCATAGCTGACTTTTGATGATCCCGAGGCAATAACACTAGCTGGTTGTCTTTAGCATCCTCACGTTGCCACCAAACACAAAGCTCTTCATGCACTGCACCGAGTACACGATGCGGTGCAACAAGTTTAATAAAAGTTAACAGGTCTGCTTCCGCAGCCTGTTTTACTAGTTCTTTTTCTGTCATTACCACTTAACTTTGTCTGCCCAATAAGCAGCACTCATTTTACCTTTAGAAATGTTACTGGCATGACGAGCTTTAAAAGATTCACGACGCTTGCGGTAGCTTTCAGATTCGCCTTCTTTCTTAGGGCTACCAGAAACACCTTGCTGCCCAAATCGAATAGTTTTTACTTTATCGCCTTCTTTGGCAACAACAACGTGTGATTTAGTAGGATGGCTAGGAGTGCGCTTAGGTTTGTTAAAACCAGACACGCCAGCACGTTCTAGTCGAGGGTCTTTAGCCATAATTATCCTTAACGATATTTAGCTGTTTTAGCAGCAATTTTTTTAGGTTGAGCTACAAACTGTTTACCTTTAGCATTGCCTTTGGCTTTAGCTTTATTAGTAGCAGCTTTTTCAGCAGGAGACAGGGCTTTCCAAGCAGCATCAGGTAGGTAACGCTTTTTGCCTTTAGAAGGTTTGCCGTCAGAAGTACGCCACTTTTGTGCAGTCCACTCGCGCAACGATTGTTGTGGGTTTTTCATTTCTTTTTCTTAGGTGGTGTATGCGTTAGCTTTTGACTTTTTTCAGAGTGTTTTGCGCCTGTGTGCAATTGGTTGCCCATTTTATGCACTGGGCCTTTATATTCTTTCCCGTTTGGTAAATAATGTTTAGCAGATTTGCTCACGATTTGTAACCTCCACCTTTAGCTTTGTACTCACGAGCAAGCATTTGTGCTTTACGTGCAGACCATTCACCGGGATCACCACCCTTACTGCCTGCTTTAATTTTTTCAAACAATGCCTTACGCATGGTGGGTTTAGTGTAGACACCAGCGGCGTTTACTTTAGACTTAGCTGGTTTCTTGGTCATTTCATTTTCCCAGTTTTAGTGCGTGAAAAACTTTTGTTAGCAGTTGACGAACGTACACGAAGATTTTTCTTAGCGTTGCTTCCACCTTTGCTAAGTGGTGTTTTATGGTCAACATCATTACCATCTCCTTTAGACACTCGGCCTTCACGCTCTAACATACGACGAGCACCATTGCGTTTAGCACGATCTTTTTTTACGTCGTTTTTGCCGTCATACTTTTCATATTGTTTTTTATAATCACGTTTTCCGTTAGTCATGTACGGCATTACTTCTTACCCCCTACAACAATACCTAAACGAGCCATATCACCTGCAATTCGACCTGCAGAAGGGGGTAGTACCTCTTCTTCTTTCTTAGGCCGTCCTACGGGCTTTTTAGCCCCTTCCTGAGCATATCCTTTGTCTGCCAACCATTTAGCTGCTGCAGTGCCTCCGGGTTGTTTAGCATGTGCCTTCATCTGTTGAATGGCTTCAGAACGCAGTTTAACTTCCAGTTCAGAATGCCACTTATCAATGTGTGGTTTAATAATAGGGTGGTTACGCACTTCTAACCAGTGATCCCAATCACCTAGCAGTGCCATAGCCACACTATACTCAGAAGGATCACGGCAGTCTAAAAAGACCTCTTTCCACTCTTGCAGTGTATATACGGGTTTAAATTTAACGTCTACTCTAGCAAACTCTTTAAATAGTTGTAAAACTACTCGCTTGCCGCTTCCGTCGAGGAACTTGGTTCGGTCAACCATTCAATTCTCCTAATCATACCGCGAGGTATTTGGTTTCGACGAGCTACAGTGCCGTCTTCAATTACGCCATTCGTAACAACAATGCCTTCAGGCCCATCGTATAGTAAGAAACCTACTTGTTTACAATGTACGGGAGTGTATGTAAATTCTTCCTCGTGCTCTGCCCATGCTGTCACATCTAGCTCTGTAGCGTCTTCCCACACTACATACACTAGCTTCATTTTTTCTTTGCTTTGTTAGCCATGTGTTTAGCAGTGCGCTCACCACGCTCAGGTAGTGACTTACCTGCTTTGCTTAGTGCAATGGCAATGGCTTGCTTTTGAGGCTTACCCTTCTTCATTTCTGCTTTAATGTTCTTGCTAATTGCTTTTTGAGATTTACCTTGAGCCATTGGCATATTAAATTCCTTTATGATAAACAGTTTTGCCGTTTTCTTTAACGGCACGAAGAACTTGGCACTTTAAATCTTTTTCATCATACGAAACATGTACCCAACCACTGTCAGGTACATCGTCTGTGTAAAACTCTAAAATAAGTTGAGTAAACTTAAAGTTATCTTGGATGTATTCAGCTAATACTTTATTGTCAATGCCTACAATCTCAATGTCTGCTGCCATACCTAAACAATGATCGCTGTAAGGGCTGCCTCCCACAGCGGTGTTTACTGCGGGACTCCTATATCCACTGTTAATGGTTACTGGCCCAAACTTATCACGCAATGGTTGTAGCACATTAGCAACAAGAATATGTAAATTATTTTGTACTTTTTCAGAAGGAGTGTTATCAATGTTGCGACGAATAGCAACTTCTGATTTGCACAATTCTGCTAGTGTAAAGTTTCTAGATAGTTGTGTCATTTATTAGTTTTAGAAAGCATTTCTGTTTTAGCTTGTGAACCAGCAGACGAACCAAAATAATAGGCGATAATACCTGTCCACGCAGTGCCTAGACTACCAAGCATCATTAAAATTGCAGGATTATTAGCGTCCATTGTTCCAAATAACATCATGCCTAAAATGCCAAAAAATCCAATAGTTACAGCACCAGCAAGCATAGGAGGCACTAAAGACCGAGTAGCTGCTTGCATTTCACGAGCAGACTTCCTATCATCTACAGCAAGAGCCTCAAAGTTGAGGCCCAATTCATTTTCTTGTTTTTTAAGTTCAATCTCGGCAATCTTAACCTGTGCAATTTGTTCAGGTGTCATTTTATTGCTAGAAATTAAATCTTGTACTTTATCCTCATCTACACCTACAGCTTTAGCAATTGCTGATACAGCCATGCCAGCAAGAGGGCCACCTAGTGCAGTTGCAATTGTTGGTGCAATTTGTTTTAACCAATCCATGCGTTACCCCTTGAATTAACTACTGAAACAATCATTATTAATATTGATGTAAGTGCTGTTCCTACTGCAAGCATAACGGCAATACCAATTGCCCAATCTACACGTTGTTTAGCTATTTTTTTACGTTTACGTTCTAACTCACGCGCTTCTCGTTCTTTAGCTTGACGTATCTTGCTGCGTTCAAGAAGAAGTTGTTCCCAAAGACCCGCTTGCCCATATCCGTAAATTAAAAGATGTTTTAGTTCTTCTTCAGCTTGTCTAAGCTGTTCAGCATGCATTACAATTTCTAATGCTTTACTAGTATCGGATTGTCCTTTTTTACCTAAATCATTTGCTGCTTTTTGAACTACGTCTTTAGCATCAAAAAATTTACCAAACTCTCCAATAATGTTGGAAATGTCTTTACCTAATGCTTGTGCTTTTTTAATTGTAGCTACAGCCGTTTGTGCTGCTGCAAACGCGGTAGCTGCGGCTGTAATTGGATCCATTATGGTTTGTAGTTAGACCACATTGCACCAATTGCTGCAACTAAACCACCTATCCATAAAAGTGGTTTAGCTATTTTAGCAATAAACTCAAGCACAGTAAAAGCTCCACGCGCAGCATTAAAGGCATCAACTACATCTTGTGTACGTTGATTAATACAATCTACTTTACTTTCAACTTCAATGAGTCGAGCATAAATTTCTGCGTGTGTTACTTCTTCTGCCATAAATTTTACACTAAATTAAGAACAAATGGGGCCAGCTAAAGACAAAGGATTTACTCCAGCAGGAATCATAGACGGATCAAGAATTTCGTTATTTTCTTTATCACGTAAAGCGTGTATGCAGTAAGCCACAGTATTGTCAACCATAGCTACAAGCTCATGTATTTTGTCCTTGTGGATGTATATCATGTGCGGGGCGGTAAACTCAGTCACTTGACCTTCTACAGTAACCTTAAGTTTTCCCTTGGCTAGTAGAGTCAAGTGGTCAAACTGGTGTGCGTGACCTATTTCTATGTCTCCCGCTTTGCGAAAGTGCATCATGCGGGAGTACAAATTGGCGACACAGCCAATGTGAACGAGGGGAGAGGTCATAGCACCGAAGAAGGCACAGTCGGAGCGGCGGTTTGCACGATGAAGTCGAACCCGTCCGTGTAGGACTGCTGACCAGAAATTGACTTCTGATACGCGATCTGTTCAGCGTGATATGGGCGCAGAGTGTCGACAAACTCATCACCACCTTGCGTATCAAACGCCCATTGCAATACTTGTTCTGTCCCAATTTCGTTGGCAGGAATAAAGTTTGTAATATTATCAACGTTTAAAAACGTTTCAACATAAGCATCACTGCTAAAGCCATCCTGTTCAAATTTCAAAAGCCAATGAACACGGCGAACTACATTCATCCTTCCTGCGAACTCCGGGTATACATAAACAGCAACTAGTGCGCGAGTAATATTCATGGTTTTTCTGCTCCGTAAAATTGGCTTATAGAAATCTGCCCAGATGTAGGGACGTTCGTATTGATATTGACTGTGGTACTACTTTGATATGTTCTGTAAATACCCCAATAACTGTTAGTTAAGCCGTTATAAGAGTCGTATGTGTACCCTCTATAAGAACCTTTATAGTATGTATAAATACCAGAAGTAAAACTGTTAATAACACCACCGCCTATAGATAATTCTCCCTGATTAGGGAACCTATTCCACATATACCTATTGGTGCCATTCTGGTCACCGGGCGTGAATCCACTATTAAACACCGTCCAGTAATATGAAACTACTGAACCGCCAGAACCTATTTGATAGTAATTGCCAGAAGATGGTTCTCTAACACTAGTGGTTGTGCTTTTTGTCGATGGGATATACGCCCCGCCCCGATAGTAGTTAGAAAGTGCAGGTGAAGCAGGGCCACCAAATAACGTTTTAATGTGATTAATAGAAATAGCACCTGACGACTGAAGAAACGGCATAATTACATAGTCCCGTAAGCAGTAACGTTACCCGTTACAGTAAGGTTGCCTGAGCCATCAAGTTTTGCTTTTGCAACACCACTTACTTCAAAAAACAAAACACCGCCTGATTCGTAAACTTTCCATGTAGAACCAATTGGAACTTTAGCAGAAGCATCGCGTTTTACATACTGGTTGTTTCCAGTACCGGGGCCGTTTGTCGCAAGGTCAGCAAGGTCTGCATCATATGCTTGAACAGTTGAACCAATTGCTGAAGTTGCTAGTGCTCCAATTGATGCAGGAGTTGTGTTTGCTTGAACATACGAAAGAATTTGTGCGCCAGTAACTTTTTTACTGGTGAGGCTATCGTTAACCTCAAACTCTTGCGTACCTGACGCTGCTGCTGCAGCCGTTAAGTCCGAAATTTTAATGTTAGCCATTAGTATATCCTTTTCCAGCTACCAGAGATTTTTTTGTACACCGCCAGCGGTGCAGTCCAATTACCATTGTTTTTAACGTAAACATCTGATTGTTTCCACACGCCACCAGTTTTATAATAGGCTGTGCTGCTAAATGGTGTATAGTCATCATAAGCTACTAATGATCCTACTATTTCGTTAGTTGGGATAATATTAGTAATGCGAGTATCGCCAGATTCTGTGATGCGAGTGTCTTCGCTTTCAAGAATACGAGTAAAAATGGCTTGTCCACTTACTACTTCTACATACTTTTTAACCCTACCATCTGGGCTAATTGTAGAACTACCACTTAGATTGGTTGCGCCTTTAAGAATAAGGTGCGGGAAAGCAACCATTGCACCTTCTGCAGACAAAGCACTAGCACCTTGCGTAATTCGTGCTCCTGTTGCAGAAACGGCGCTGTTGTTCGCCACCATACTTGCACCATATCTAGTAACATCTCCAGATGCAGATAGAGTAGACGTACTAGTAATTGACGCACTGGCTGTTGCGTTTAATACTCCAAGAAAATCAAAACCGCTGCTGGCAGATAGAGCAGCTTCGGCTGTTTGAAAGCCTTCGGTAACGCGAACATCCCCGTTTTGCAGAATGCGACTATCGCCGCCTTCTGTAATTCGGTAGCCAGCAACTGCCATTAAGCAACCGTCAGGTCAATGTTGCCAATTGCAAATTCTAGGGTGTCACCATCACCAATAGTTTTGGAAGCCGTTAGGCCGCCGTGCCACAGTAGGTTGCCACCAGAAGAGTTATCAAAAATGCCGATGTGGCTAACAGTGCCCCAAGAGCCACCAGAAGCCGTAAAGCTTACAGTGTTGTTATTACTAGTAGTACCACCGGGACTAGACGCAGCATCAAAAGTTACTGACTGACGGCTGTAGCCGTTACCAGACACTTCGGTGCCACCACCGCTGTCAGAAGGAGCAGCAGTGTATAGGGCTACGTACCAAGCGGTGGGTCGCGTGGCAGAACCAGTGGTCATTAGCCAGTCAAGAAGGAGTTTTTCGGAATAATCAGAAAGAGCAGACATAATGTTCCTTTAGGTGCTTACTTTAAACCAAATGTCGCCATTGGCCCCGCCAGTTGGAGAAGCTGTGCTGACAGTTACTTTTTGTGTAACAGAGAGATAATTGTTATAAATGGTAGTCATACTATTGTAATAAGATGTGTAATCGTTATTTAGTTTGACTACATAGTCGATGCCGCCTACAGTGATTGAGGAAACGTTAATTAGCCCGTAGCCGTTCATGTCAATGTTGCTGAGCATGAAATTGGGGCCAGTGCCATCCCTTGAGAGCGTGTTATCAAACGCCGTCTCAATGGTATCAAAATTATCGTTTAGTGCATCAATAGAACCATAACGGCTACCAATGCTATTTAAAGCTACTTTAGGCATAGGGTTTCCACAAAAGTCAGAAAGTTGAGTGCTTAGATACACTTTTGTACAAAACGTCACTTTATAGATGGGTTTAAATAGGCCGTTTTAAGGCAAAAATATCTCACATAGCACCTACCCCCTTACCTATCCCCTAAAAAACGCTTGTAGGGGCCTTAAAAGCCGTTTAAATGAGTGTGGTGGGTGGGTGGGACTACTCAAAAAATAAAAAAGTCTAGACAAGTTAATTTCTATGGGATAGTTTTAAGGGGTTGTGCAATTTAAAACCAACCCCCCAACCCCCCTTACCCGGGTACCACTAAATTATTAAACTGCGTGAACTGTGTGAACTTTAGTATTATACTACTTTTTACTTATAATACTATATTATTATATATATAACTATAGTATATACTACTATATAGCTATATATACTACTAAGTTAATATATAAAGTATATATAACTCCCTATATATTTATATTACCCCCAGACTATATATTATATTATCTATTTATATTATTATATATTTATATCAATAAGTTAGTGAGTACTTACACTGTTACTAGTATTCTCAGGGTTCTATCCATAGATATATTCTATATGTTGCCCGCACTAGGGGACGTGCCTCTAGGGGATTGTATGCTTTTTACTACGTATTCCCCTACGTTTGACTCGGTTATTCGGTTGTGGTACCTTTGGGGCGTCGGTTGTGCAGCAACTGATTCACAGGTCACCGGGGCGAATAACCCTACAGTTGACAGGGAAATCAAGCTGCGGTACAAACGGGGCATCGGTTGCAGCGAGTGACTCGCAAGTCAGCAAACAGGGTTAATAACCCTGCAGTTGACAAGGGATTAGGAACTCGCTAATATCGGTACCAATGAGAGCAAGTTGCATTGAAGCTCTATAAATAAATGCAGCCCGAAAGCTTAGACTACAGCGGCGCAACGTCTGTACGAGTTCGGTAGGCGCAAAAAGTACCATAAAAGGTAAAGAACCCATGCATATGTGGCAGTCGGGCAGTATGCTTGCTAATGCGGTAGATACGCTATTAGGACGTTTGTAGAACGTCGGGCAAGTTACCTTCCTTTATGGTGATACTTGAATCCCGATTACAAGGGAGATACGCAAGTAACCGAAACAAGGGTTTCGGACAGTGTGTTACTAGTAATGCACTGTCTCAAGCCTAGTAAGTCAATCAATTGCAAAGGATTATCATGTACGAAACTCAACTTCGCTCCGCCCTCGCTGCAGCAAAAGAGGGTAAAGATATTAGCCGTGAGGCAGGGTCTGGAATCTGGGCTAACTACGTCCGGGCAACTTGCTATCCGATCCAGCCTAGCAACGTGGAAGAACTTGACCGGGAGCACAAGCTTCTGGTGGAAAAGTTGGAAGCTATCCGGGAATTGTCTAAGGATGAAAAGAATTCCCTGCGCTCCGCTAAGTCAGTTATCGGTAAAGCTGTTACTAATAACGTTGACGTATGGCAGCGTAATGATGATGGCTCGGTCAAACTTGACGACTCCAGCAATCCTATGCCTAAAGGCAAGTCGGAACTGCAGGAAGCTAAGAGTGACTTCGAGCGTATGGTAGGGTTCATCGATGCAGCACAGAAAAAGTGGGACAGCGATACCCGTGAAGTGTTCACTGCGGAAGAATTGGAGCAACTCTGGGGTAAGCTTGCTGTTCTGGCAGACAGTGTTAACTCTGCCCGTCCGGGTCTGAACTAACTAAGGGGCAGGGGCGAAAGCCCCTGTTACTAATAATGCACTTCGATTACATTGTGGCGTGCTGTGACGAGGCACGATTCTGTGAAAAGCGATATGGTGGTGCCTCTTACTGGTATAACCTCACAGTTGAGGATGCTAGTCTGTGGTATGACTGCTATCAGATGGGAGGTGAACTGTAATGTTATACAAAATCAAAACCCGTAAGCCTCCCATGTCTGAAGGTGATCGAATCATCTGGGCTTTCATGGCGCTGTTCTATGTGCCACTCATTGTGTGTATTCTTATTGAGGTGATGCTGTGAATCCGAAATCTAATGCTGCAGTTATCTACTGCGTTCTGTTCCTAATTGTATCCATCGTCGGTTATTTTGTTCGATAAGGAATCATCATGCGTAAAATTGAACAGCAAATGTGTCTTGCTGCGGGGCAGCATCGTAAGTGGAAGAGTGGTAACACTGAGGTATACCCTGCGGATGGTGGATTCTCGGAAGTGTACCTACATGGTAACCACATTGCGACAGTCAATACTAGTAATGGCTTGGTGATGATTAACTTTGCTACGCTGGCACGTTGGCCTACTCGCACCACAAAATCTAGGCTTCGTGCACTAGGTGCCCTGTAAGTTTGGTGTAAGGTATGCGAGATATAATCGAATCCATCGGGGCTAGCCTAGTGTTACTAGTAGCACTCGCAGCATTCTTCGACGTACTCTGGAGGTGATATGTTCGGATACAAGAAAGTAGGCGGTCTGCACTTCGTCAAGGTGTGGAAGTTCGGGTTTAGTTTCTACAAAAGTAAGAGGGTCTGTCATCATGCCTGATCGACGTTTGCTTGATTTCAAGACACAGGAAGAGCTATCGCAATTCCTCGACGAGTTTAACCTACGCCTAGCAGCGCAGGGACTGCAGCTAGACAAAGAGACAGAAGACTGGCTAGATAGCGAGTTCCATCGTATCTTTGTAACCTACAATTATGCAGACGTAACCTCGGTGAACTAACATGGGAAACTATCCGCACCCCTGGCCCTTTCCTTCGCAACCTATCCCGGTGAATCAACGCAAGCCTGCACCATGCAGGCCCGATCACGAGGAAGCACCATTCTAAGGAACCTATGACAACCTACCTTGACGTTAAACAATTCGAGACGTACGTAGCAGCATGTGCCCGTAACTCTGGTGTCAGGGTGGAATGGGACAAATACGACAGCACTCCGCGCACTGATGGCAAAGTAATGTGGCTCCCTGCCATTACTAGTAGCAGCAGCGAGGAATGGCTAGCCCGTATGCGTTACTTTGTCAAACATGAGACTAGTCACGTTACCCTGAGTGACTTCGACTATCTCAACGAACAGCGCCCTACGGGTCTGCTAGCACTACTTAATAACCTCATTGAAGACCATCGTATCGACTATCTTAACGATATGGAATACAGCGGTGACAGGGTTATTAGTAACACCTACTGGATGTTGCACACTGGTGACATTCAGAAACGTCTAGGCGACAGCGACAAGGAACTGCAGGAGCAGCAACTCAAGGTGTTGCCTGTGTTCGCATGGGATGCTGCTAATCGTGACTGGATTCCATCCAGCAACGAGGCACTGGCACAAATGTCGCCTCTGCTGGATAAAGATGGTTTCGATAAGTGGGTCAAGCTACAATCCTACAACGACGAACTGCTGCAAGTGCGTGAGCACGGCGGTGCCAAGGAAGTGATGGATCTGGCTAAGAAAATACTCAAAGAAGTATTCGATCAAGACCCAGAAAAGTACATGGAAAAGCCCGAGGAAAGTTCTGGCAAGGGCAAAGGTGATGGGGGCGAGGGTGATGCAGCCGATGGCAGTGGGCCTCCTGTCTCTGATGACGTAGACCGCATCATTAATGTAGACAAGCTTATGTCTGCCATTGGTCACGAGCACAAGCCTAGCCGTACTGGTATCCATCTGGTGATGGGTAAGCATGAGCATGGGAGCTACACTATTCCTAGCTCTGACGATTACCTTATTCTAGGCTTTGACGATACTCTACCCCGTGCTGTAACTGAAGGTATGGCATCGCACCCGTACTTTAAGACTGCTGTGGTAGATAGCTACATTACTAGTAACGCTAAGCCACTGGCTAACAAGCTGCGGATCAAGCTGCAGACACGTAGCCGTAGCCGTTACGAGTATGGTAAGAAGCGTGGCAAGTTGCACAATGGTAGTCTCCATCGTGTACTGCAAGCCGATAGCCCCATTGCAGAGCGTGTGTTCCGCAACAAAGTTGTGAGTGACACTCTTGACACTGCAGTGTGTTTGCTGGTAGATTGCAGCGGTAGCATGTCTGGTGATAAGTTCGAGATGGCTTGTGCTGGTGCTGGCTCAATGGCTGAGGCACTCAAGCCGCTCAACATCCCGTACAGTGTCTATGGCTTTACAAACCTACACACAAACGACGATCCTATGGTGTGGCTGTTCAGTGAGTTCGGTGAGCGTGTTAACCAGACTACTCTGGTCAATAGGTTCCGTACTGCAGCGGGTGCATTGTGGGAAAACACTGATGGTGATGCCATTGCCTACGCAACCTATCGTCTGCAGCAGCGTAAGGAACATCGTAAGGTGTTAGTTGTGCTGTCTGATGGTAGTCCTGCAGGACGATCCAAAGCTGGTAGCATTACTAGTTACACTAAGCAGACTGTAGAAAATGCAGAAGCACTAGGGATTGACGTATATGGCATTGGCATTCTTGATAGCAATGTTACTCATTTTTATAAAAAGAACGTAGTTGTACACAAGCTAGATAAACTGGCCCCGACAATTCTTTCAATCATCGACAGGAGTATTTGACATGACCGCAGACTTGAATGATCGCGTAGCCAAAGCCATTGCCCAACATCTGGGCAAGGTTCCCCCGGTTGACCCTGCAAAACCCGCTCCTGCAGTGGACAAAGCCCCTGCTACGCTGGCTGATGGGCAAGTGTGGTTTTCCAAGGTGTTCGGCTACAAGCCTAAGTTCGGTGACTTTGGTGTCACTGTTCTTGATACGCCCACTAACCCTGACGCAGCCCGTCTGATTCCTACCATTGACCCGGACTACGTAGTGCAGAAGGACGAGGCAGCGTTACTAGTAGCGGGACTTGAAGATAGCGACAAAACGCTAATCACTGGCCCTACTGGTAGCGGTAAATCCTCGCTCATCAAGTATGTCTGCGCTAAGCTTAATCGCCCGTTCATCCGCATCAACATGTCTGGTGACGTAGAGAGCGCCTCTCTGTTCGGTACTCTGGTTGTGCGTGGCGGTGCTACCATCTGGGAGGATGGTGCAGTTACTGAGGCAGCTAAGTATGGTGCAGTGTGCCTTGTTGACGAGTGGGAACTGATGCCAGCAGAGATTGCTATGGGTATGCAGAACTTGCTGGAGGATGGTGGCTATCTCTATCTCAAGGAGAAACCGGGTACTAGCGAAGATCGCACTGTCAATCCTCACAAGGATTTTCGTCTGGTGTTTGCTGGCAACACTGTGGGTCAGGGTGATACCACTGGTGCATTCTCTGGTGTCGGTATCCAGAACAGTGCTACCATTGACCGATTCACCAATACCATCAGGCTTGGCTATCTCACGCCTAAGCATGAAGAGAGCATCATTACTAGTAAGACCAACGTGTCTCCTGATGTTGCTAAGAACATGGTACGCCTTGCTGGTCTGGTGCGTAACTCCTACGACAGTGGTAAGATTGGCCTCACCATGTCGCCCCGTACCCTGATAAATTGGGGTCGCAAGATGACGCGCTATGATGCACACTATGCCCTGCAAGTTAGTTTCCTAGAGAAGCTGACTCCTGACGACAGCAAGAGTGTGTCGGAGTTGTACGTCAAAGTGTTCGGCTAATGTGTCACCAACACATCAGCGCGTTTGTGTATGACAAGAGGGGGCGCTTGCTCTCCTCTGGTCAGAACAGCTACGTGAAGACACACCCATTGCAAGCCCGTATTGCTGCGGAGGTAGGGGAACCCCACAAGGTTTTCCTGCATGCAGAGGTTGCAGCACTGGTTAAGTGTGATTGGAACAAGGCACACCGGATACTAGTAACGCGCTACAACAAACAAGGCAAGCCGTTGCTGGCAAAGCCGTGCAAGGTCTGTCATCAAATTATTCGCATGACTAACATCAAGATTGTGGAGCACACATGAACACAAAAGAAATTCTAGAGCAACTTGCTACCCTACAGAAACAAGTGGAATCACTTGACAGTGGAGAAGTTATAGAGGAAGATGGGTTCGTAGAGCGCATTATGGTTAGCGGTGAAAACACCTACGTGCTAAAAGCAAACACGGGATACAATGCTAACGTAGATGTGTTGTGTAACCTAGAGGATACAGAGAACGGATACATTGCCTACTTCCCTAGTTACACATCTTGTGAGCAGGACAACTACATTTGTCTAACTTATAGTGAAGCAGATTACTTACGTAAATTACTCAACTTTATCTTCAAGAGGAACGCATGAGCAAACTCAAAACCCTGACGATCCCTGACCACCACAAAGTGCAGGCCAAGGCGGTGCTGAACGAAGCAATCGACGAGTTGCCAGACTCTGTAGTCGTGCTGTGCTTCTGGAAAGATCGGGGCCAGTTCAAGATCAAAACGTCGACAGTGCCTGACCGCCTCACCCTGATCGGTGCACTGGAAGAGGCGAAGAACAAAGTCATTACGGATGGGTACGCATCATGAGTATCGACGCAATGAAGCAGGCGCTTGAGGCGCTGGAATTTGCAAACGTCAATCATTGGTGGGGTTCTTCAAACATTGAAAAGGCCATCACCGCTCTACGTCTTGCCATTGAGCAGGCCGAGCGGCAGGAGCCGGTGGCATGGTGGAGAGAGGACGGGTCTATCTGCGTTGATGAAAGTCAAGCAAGCGCGCACGATATCCCGCTGTACACAGACAGGCGGCTGATCCCCAGAGACTACACTGCACCGCCCCAGCGCCAGCCGCTGACGCCCGATGCCGTGTTCAGAATTGCTGACCAGCATCCAGTCGAAGGCTTTGATCCCGACATCATGGCATTCGCCCGCGCCATCGAAGCCAAGCTCAGGCACAAGAACACAGTGCGTATGCGTAGAGCAACACGCGACGAGAAGATTGTTAATCCCGGTGTCTATTGGGTAGAGGATAAAGAATGACTACACACTACGGGCGACAAGCCCTTGAGATTCTTACTAGTAACTGTGACGGATGGGAGGATATTGACGAGGGTGACCAACTTAAGTTTAATCACTCTACATGCCATGCTGGTGAGGATACCAAGGAGCGCCTGTATGTGAAGAAGATTGACGGGGCTTTCCTGTTCCACTGCCACAACTGCGGAGATAGTGGATTCTATAGACCACGAGCGACATACACGCGCATCAAGGAAAGCACAGAGGTGCGTAACGAGCGTATGTCTCGCATGGATATGGTGAAAGCTGCAACGACAGAAGACTTTGAAGACTTCAAAATCGAAGGGCAATTGTGGCTTACACAATACGGGTTTGACGACGAAATGTGTCATGCCTACGGCATTGCTGAGTGCGACACTGGCTTAATGCTTCCCGTGTACGGGATAAACTTAGGCGGCGGCTGTGTAACAACTGGTTGCCAAGTTCGTAACTACGGAGGCAAAGGCCCAAAGTATGTTACCTACAGTGATTGCCATTACAGCTATCTACATGCAGATAAAGACTGCATTGTATTGACAGAGGACTTACTGAGCAGCTATAAGCTGCATTGGGCAGGGTGGCCTACGCTATGTCTGCTAGGTACGAAGCTTGCGTTAGGGGCACAACGCATAGTGACAGAGAAGTATAAACGTGCTATACTGTGGCTCGACGATGACGCTGCAGGGCATGACGCAGCGTTAAAACTACTGAGGGAACTGTCCCCTGTAGTCCCCGGCCTAACGGCAATCTTCAACAAACAGCCGAAAGAAATAGACATTGAGACACTACAGACTATGGAGCTTTAATGAGTTACGACATTGACCTATTGGTAGTTACTAGTAACAAGACTTCTTATGAAAGGTTCAAGGATCATGTAAAGAAACACAACGTATCATCCATTACGCTCGACCTATTCAACGTACTAGGTGACTATTGGGATAACTATCCAACACGCACAGATGTGGATGTGCCAGAGTTCAAGACGTTCTTCTACATTGTCAAAGGTAAGAAACTAAAAGATCCCGCCTCATACGAGGCAGCATTCAACAACTACGAGAAGGCACTGGCTAGTCCTCCTCCAATTACTAAAGACATTCTTGCCAAGCTTATTGAGACTGACTACGCTACGCAAGTGTACGATGTGTGCCTGAAGATTGGCACAGGCAAGGGTGGTGATCTGCTCTCCATTGAGGAGATGTTAAACAACTACAAGAAAGAGATTGGCTCTAGTGTAGAGAGAAGCGAAGTGTTCGTTAGTCCTAGCCTAGACTATCTGTCTGGTGTAGTGGCTAGTGGTGGTTTGAACTGGAGACTGAAGGAGCTAAACGTAGCACTAGGCCCACTACGCAAGGGCGATTTCGTAATCATTGCTGCACGGCCTGAGACAGGTAAGACAACATTCGTTGCCAGTGAAGCCAGCTACATGATGACGCAGCTAGAGCCTGACGAGCATGTAATCTGGATCAACAACGAAGAGGCTAGCAACAAGGTAATGATGCGAGTGATCCAGTCATTCCATCAAGTTACTAGTAGCGAACTACTGAGCAAGCCTGATGAGTATGCTAATGCGTTCACAGTTAGTGGGGGCGATAGATTCCTAGTGCTAGACGACGACAGTGGCATTCGCAGTGCGAATAAAATTGCAACGTTGTTCAAAGAGTACAAGCCCGGTCTGATCATCTTTGACCAGCTAGACAAGGTGCACGGCTTTCCTAACGACAGGGAAGACCTACGTATCGGTAAGTTGTACGAGTGGGCGCGAGACATTGCAAAAGAATATTGTCCCGTCATTGCCATCAGTCAAGTAGATGGTACTGGTGAGGGTGAGAAGTGGATTCAGATGAATCAGCTACGTGGTAGCAAGACTGACAAGGTAGGTGAGGCAGATGCTATCATCACTATTGGCAAGAGTAATGAACCGGGTATGGACTTGCAGAGATATATTCACGTTCCGAAGAACAAGTTGTTCGGAGGATCAGAAACTCTTGAAGCACATAGACACGGATGTTTTGAAGTTGATATCGAACCTGCGAGGGCACGTTATGTCAGTAAGTGGCGAACAAGTAAGTAAAGTGCGTGAGGGAGACATTATCCTAGAGTCAGACGGATACATACGCCTGTATATGACCAATACTAGTGACGTTTGGTTTGAGTACACAGTGTCTCCCAACGGCGCTGCTTGGGTGCGTGACCCTAAAGCAAAGCCGTTTGTGCCAGAACACAATAAGTTTGTGATGAACCTTAAGGACTTGTTAATTAAACTACGGGAGGAGATGCGTGAACCTAGTAATTGACCTAGAGACTACGATGCGTTGCCCTGTTGGTAACAACAAGGCTAACCCCATGTGGCGTGGCAACAAAGTCATTGCATGGGGAGCTATGCATCTAGGAAGCAAGCTAGGTGAGTCCTATGGATATGCTTATGATGAGCGCGGTTTGAGTCTAGATAGTCTACGTAACATGTGCGACGGGCACTCACTAGTCATTGGGCACAACATCAAGTTTGACTTGTTGTATGTCTACCGCGATACTAATAACAAGATTCCTCGCGTATGGGATACTCAACTAGCTGCCTACATTCTCAGCGCACAGCAACATCAGTATGCAAGTCTTGACGATCTTACACTGGAGTATGTTGGCGAGGACGCACTGAAGGACGACAAGATCAAAGCCTACTGGAAGGCTGGTGTTGCAACTGAAGACATTCCTAAGAAGGAGTTGCTAGACTACCTAGAAGGTGATGTGCGTAACACGGCTGAAATCTTTCAGCGTCAGTGGGCCGAATCGGAAGAGCTAGGTATCCTGCCCCTGATGCTAACGCAGATGGATGCGCTACGTGCCACTACGGAGATGAATCGTAATGGCATGCGTGTAGATTGGGTGTACGTAACCTCGCAGCGCCTTGCCTATCAAAAGATTCTAGACGAGGCACGAGCAGAAGCTGAGGCACTTGCTCCCGGTGTTGACACTGCTAGCCCTAAACAATTGTCTCTTTACTTCTTTGGTGGTGAAGAGAAATACAAGGAGAAAGAACAAGATGGCTTTTATAAGAATGGTAAACCACGTTTTAAAACTGTGGAGAAGGTTCGTAAGGTTGAAGGTAAATACCCTCCGACGGGGGAGCTAGGCAAGAGCGGCTACTACAGCACTGACGACAGTGTTCTCAAGGAACTTGCTTTCAATCGTGCTGATAGTCTAGCAGATACGCTACTAGTAATTCGTGAGGCTAGCAAGATCAAGGAAACCTACTACGACGGACTGTATGATCTGCGTTTCCCAGACAACTACATCTACCCCAATCTAAACCACTGTGCAACGAAGACGGGTAGGCTATCTGCCACCAACCCTAACCTGCAGAATCAGACGGATGCAGGAGATGTTAAGCGTTCGTATGTGAGTAGGTATGGTAGTGCAGGGTCAATTCTAGAGCTAGACTATTCGCAGCTAGAGATGGTTGCACTAGCCTACCTAGCAGACGACAAGCAACTCATCGACGATATTAATAACGGCAGGGACATGCATCGTGAGTTGTACAAGGAGATGTACGGCATCTACCCTACTGACAAGGAGCGCAAGCCATTCAAGCGTTTTAGCTTCCTGTTGGTGTATGGTGGCGGTGCAGCTACCCTCATGGCACAGAGCGGTTGCGACAAGGCAACAGCTAAGAAGTTCATCAACACGTTCTACACACGCTACAAAGGAGTGAAGGAATACCATGAGCGCATCGTAAAAGAAGCTGAGAAGAATGCAGTGGTTAGCTACTCACCAGACAAGTCCGGCCCTGACTATTACTACTACCTCAATAGTCCTACAGGGCGGCACTACATGTTCAAGAAGTACCCTAACGAGTACAAGGGTGGACTAACCTTCAGCCCAACTGAGCTAAAGAACTGGCCCATTCAGGGATTCGCTACTGGTGACGTAGTGCCTATGATGGTAGGCATTCTCCTTAACAACCTTGAGAAGGAGGGGTTTACTGAGAATGCAAAACTAGTAATGACTGTGCATGACAGCGTGGTACTTGACGTACCTAACGATATGTTGTACACTGTTGCTTCTGTAGCAAAACGGACTTTAGAAAGTGCTCCAGCATACTTAAAGTCTATTTTCGACATTGACTTTCCTTGCAAGCTAGGTGTCGGTGTTGAAGCAGGAATTAATTGGCAAGACAAAGAGGAACTAACACTATGACGACTGACGAGCTTGAAGAAGTAACTGAAGCGTTTTGTTGTGGTGACGTTATCATGCTGAAAGGTGGGTATGAAAATCAGTTTGGATTAAACAGGTGCTTTGAGTTAAACGGAAAGCTGTATGAAGTAACAGCTACAAAAGTACTAGAGTACAATGGCGAAAAGTATGTGCCAATATGTGCTTACGAAGAGTTAGAAATTAAGGAGATTACACTATGACCTACATCGTTGAAAACATCACCCAGAAAGAAGTTAACACTAAGTTTGGCCCTAAGCCAGCATTCAGCATCACTGCTAATGGTGAGCGTTACAGCTACGGCTTCAAGAAACCAACCTTCAAGATTGGTGACACCATTGACTTCCAGTTTACTGAGAACACCTACGGCAAGAACGTCGATCTAACAAGCGTTCGACTGCTGTCTAAGGGGGAGGGTGCACCCGCTCCTTCTACGCCTCCTGTAGGGGCTTCTAAGCCTTCCTACGGGGCACCCGCTAAGGTGTTCCCCATCCCTCCGCTGCATGGTGATCGTGCCATTGTTCGGCAGAACTCCATTACCAATGCTGTAAAACTGGTCAGTGACACCCTAACTGACATGATGAGCCTTGACGAACGAGCAGAGAAAGCAATTCAAATTGCACGTATGTTTGAAGCTTACTCCTGCGGTGATCTAGACCTAGCTGCTGCTGAGAAAATGTCTGCTGATGAAAACAATTGATACACTAGTTACTGACGTTTACTCACTAATTTCAGGTGGCATTGCCCCTGCTACTAGTAACAACAACGTTAGTGTGAGCTATGACAAGTGGTTTAACCAACGTCCCTCTGAACGAGAGAAGAACATTCTTTACTTCAGCGAAGTTGGTGATCCTTGCCCACGACGACTCTGGTACAAGTACAACACTCCTGAGAGTGCTGAGAAGCATGACGGCAATACGCTGCTCAAGTTCTTCTATGGCGACATTCTGGAAGAGCTAGTACTCAACGTAGCAGAGGATGCTGGTCACAGCGTTACTAATAAGCAAGAGCGTGTTCTGTACGAAGTTGGTAATGGTTGGTATGTTCGTGGACGTATTGACGCAATCATTGATGGTGTTGTCGTAGACGTTAAAAGCACCACCAAGTTTGGCGAAGAGAAGTTCAAGAACAACCTACAGGATGATCCATTCGGCTACTACCAACAACTAAACGGATATGCTACTGCTCTTAAGTATGATACTGCTGGCTTTGTTACTATCCAGAAGGAACTAGGCCACATCAACTATTACCCTATTGAAGTAAACAAAGCACTGTTTAAGCTACAAGCTGACCATGCTGTAGAAGCTGTGTCTCTTGACAAGCCTGATACAATCAAGCGACTTGACCCTATTCCTGCTAGCAAAACTAGCAAGAACAAGAAGCTGTGTGCTGCATGCAGCTATTGCCCGTACAAGAAACAATGCTGGCCTGAGATGCGTACATTCCTGTATGCTAGCGGCCCAGAGTTTCTAGTAGAGGTTGTAGATGTTCCACGAGTAATGGAGATTACAAATGTTAGTTGATTTAAAATTTGCTGACGAAGCAGTTGCACAAGAACTGCGTGAGATGGTAAATATTCTGGAGAATGGTAGTCGCATTCCAATGTGGTTCACTGATGATCCAGAGAAAGACCAAGCTGCTGTTAATCACCTGATCCACTGCATAAAAGTTGTGTCAGATTTTTACAGCACTAACAATCAGCCTAAGTTTTTTGACTACAGCAGTGCAGACTAATGAAAGTTCTTAAAGAAGCGTTTATAATTGAGGATACTGGTGGCATGTATATGTGTGCACAAAACACGCAGACACCAAAACTATATGCTTCAAAAGCAAGTGCTCAATCTGCTGTTGACTACTACATTGGTAAAGATAGTTTGTGCAACGTGCACGTAGGGTATAAAATTAAACAAGTTTTTCTTGTACTAGGAGATGATGATGGCAATTAAACAATTTGAATTTTCTTACACTAGCTCAGACGAGGTTGATCAGTGCAGCTTTGACGACGTAGAGTTCCCTCACTACAAGCGTGTAGATCATCGTGTGCACTTCTCAGAAGACACTCGTTGGGTAAACGTTCTCAGTGAGTTCGCTCGGTTCCTAGATTCCACTGGTTATGTCGGAGTAGCTGATGCTGTTGATAAAATGATTGCTCAGAAAGACGCTCAACTGTATAACTTTTTAGTGAAAGAAGACGATGAAGATACTAGTAATCCCGGATTGTCAGATTAAAGAGGGCGTACCTACTGACCATCTTACTTGGGCAGGTAAAGCTATTGTTGATTATCGTCCTGATGTTGTGGTTAACATCGGTGATTTCGCTGATATGCCTAGCCTGTCTACTCACGATATTAAAGGAAGCAAATACTTTGAAGGACTGCGCTACAAGAAAGACGTAGAAGTAGCTAAAGAAGCAATGCAAAAGCTTCTCAGTCCTCTGCGTGAGTTCCAACAACGACAGAAGCGTAACAAGGAAAAGCTGTATAAGCCCCGCATGGTTATGCTGCTAGGCAACCACGAGAACCGCATTGACAGAGCAATTAACAACAACCCTACGTTAGAAGGGTTAATCTCTACAAAGGACTTAGGATATGAACGAGATTGGGAAGTACATGCATTCCTTCACCCTGTTTTTATCAATGGTGTTGGTTTCAACCATTATTGGCCTGTTGGAGCTATGGGCAGGCCCGCTGGTACTGCTGCCGCTATTATTAGTAAGCTCCATATGTCTTGCATTGCTGGCCATCAGCAAGGAAAGCAAGTAGCCTACGGCAAAAGGGCAGATGGTCAACCTATCTGCTCCATCATTGCAGGGAGCTACTATCTGCACGATGAAAGCTACATGGATCAGCTATCCAATAAACATTGGCGCGGTCTAGTAGTTCTCAATGAAGTTAACGATGGGCACTTTGATGAGATGTTCCTTTCAATTGAGTACCTAGAACGGCGATACAATGAACTACAACGATAAATTACGTCTGGTAAAAGAGTTTGTTGAAGAAAACTTTGACGATCCTGTGGAGCTAGTGATAGCTTTGCGATTGTCAGTTGAAGACATTATTACTTTACTACCAGATGTTCTAGTTGCTAACTATCACCACTTTTTTGAAGAAGATGACAACCTTGAAGAATACCAGACTAAAACTCAGCCGCTCGACTTTGGAACAGGAGAGGGTTGGGAAGAGTCGGAAGAAAGAGATTATTAATAGCGAGATGGAGCGTGATTGGGAAACGGAGCTAAAAGAATATGAGCTTAGTCAACTTAGTGTGGACGACACCGAACGGGGAATCTCTGATAGCTTACATGGCACGGGTTTCAAATCCTAGCGGTCAGAAGAAGGAAGATACCAACAATAAGCTTCTCAAATATCTGGTGCGTAACAAACACTGGAGTCCTTTTGAGATGGTTAACGTGTGTATGGAAATTACGACAACGCGAGACATTGCTAGGCAAATACTGCGTCATCGTAGCTTCAGCTTCCAAGAGTTTAGTCAGCGTTACGCAAAAGCCTCTGATTTTGAAATGAATGAGGTGCGTAAGCAAGACTTTGTTAATAGACAAAACAGCATTGATATTAATATCTCAGACGATGAAGACCGCCGCCTAGCCTATTGGTGGCAGGGTGTCCAAAGTAAACTTTTAAATGAAGTAGAATTTATTTATGAAAGTGCGTTAGATAAAGGTATTGCCAAGGAGGTTGCTCGTAAAATACTTCCTGAAGGAATGACTGTGTCTAAGATGTACATGAATGGTACGCTGCGTAGCTGGATTCATTACGTTGACCTACGTACTGATGCGGCAACTCAGAAAGAGCACCGACAAGTGGCTTTACAATGTAAAGATATTCTGGTACAATACTACCCATTCTTGGAGGAACTATGGACAAAGTAAAGCCTAGAGTTCAGTTTGTTGGTGAACCTACTTTTGATACAACAATGTTTCCCGGATACGAAGTGGCACATGTACGCACACTAAACCATTACGTATGGGGACGAGACATGGTACGCACTAGTGAAATTGTTAAGAAGTTTGCAGATGGCAGCTTTGAGACAGTCAACACATTGTACGTACCTTACGAGGAGTAATTATGGCAGCGTGGTTAATTGCACTGATTGGTGTAGTATATTTAGTAGTAGCAATTAATCTGCTGCTTACTAGTAAGATTGGTCTAGGCATTGCTTTCGTAGGCTATGCACTAGGCAACGTAGGCTTGTACATGGAGGCGCTTAAATGATTAGTGAAGTAGATATTAACGACATGAAGGCACTGTATGACTTGGATCGTGGAACGCATTTCAAACTTGCAAATGATGTGGTACAAGTTCCTCCCGCTAGTTCAGAGTTTAAGTACACAGACGTTTATAAATTTCTTGGCATTGACGGAATGTATAGCCGTTGTATGGACAAGAGTGGCAATGTCCACCACTTTGCTGCTTGGACTAAAGTGATCCCGTGGGTGGAGTGAGGAACGACGGGGAGTGGACAGAGGGGCGCTACCGCAGCTTCATTACTAGTACGCTGAGAGGTGGTATGAGGCGGTGGCCTCCTAAATGGAAAGCACTAAAGAAAGCAGAGTTAGGTAGGAAGACAAACAAGAAGACGGGTAAACTTGCAATGCACTATATGTGCAGCATGTGTCAAGAAGAACATGTATCGAAAGATGTGCAAGTAGACCACATACAACCAGTAGTTGACCCCGCTACTGGTTTTGTTTCTTGGGACTTGTACATTGATCGACTATTCTGTGAGCAGGATAATCTGCAAGTGTTATGTACCAAGTGCCACAAAGCTAAGACAAAGGAAGAAAATGAATCTACGAGAGTATCAAGAACTAGCAGCAAGATTCGCACTGCCCTCAGCACAGAACCGCGAGTACCTAAGCCTCGGGCTAGCAGGGGAAGCGGGGGAAGTAGCAAGCCTAGTAGCAAAAGCAGTAAGGGACAGCGAGGGAGTAGTAAACCGAGAGTCGTTAAAAAAAGAGCTAGGTGATGTGCTGTGGTTTGTTGCTGTGTTAGCTAACCACTACAGTATAGACATGCTAGACATTGCTGTTGGTAATATTAATAAACTACGTAGCCGTCAATCTCGCGGCACCATTGGAGGTAGTGGAGATGACCGATAACACACAATCCGAAGAGTTCTGGGTACATCACGTTGTCAAAGATTTTGACTACATCGTTAGCAGCGGAAAGTACCGAGGAATGTTTTACGAGATGTTGTCTCAGGAAACAAAAGACATACTGTTTGCCATTGCAACATCTGAAATTTATAAAGGTACTGCAAATGGTAATGGCTATTAGACTTATGGCAGGACTAGCGTTAGGGTTTGATGTGAACCCTGCACCGGGTGTTTACGTATCTATTTACTTAGGCATCATTGAACTTGCATTTTATAATCCAGAGGAACTAGAAGAATGACACTTGGAACATACGAAACATTCATTGCAAAGAGTCGCTACTCTCGCTTTCTAGACGACAAGCATCGTCGAGAACATTGGCCTGAGACTGTAGACCGCTACATGAACTTCATGCAGAAACAACTGCAGAAGAAGCACAGCTACACCATGCCCCCATCTCTACGGGATGAGCTACACTCTGCCATTCTAAACTGTGAAGTCATGCCTTCTATGAGGGCTATGATGACTGCAGGAGAGGCTCTAGACCGCGACAACACTGCAGGTTACAACTGCAGCTATCTGCCTGTAGACGATGTTAAATCCTTTGATGAAGCTATGTACATCCTGCTGTGTGGCACTGGTGTTGGCTTCTCTGTAGAGAGCAAGTATGTTAACAAACTACCTGAAGTACCTAGTAAGATGTTTAATAGCGACACTACTATCGTGGTGTCTGATAGTAAAGCAGGTTGGGCCAAAGCACTGCGCCAACTCGTCGCCCTACTGTATTCCGGGGAAATTCCAAAATGGGATACCTCTAAAGTCCGTGCGGCAGGGGCACGCCTTAAGACATTTGGTGGTCGAGCTAGCGGCCCTCAACCCCTCATTTCGCTCTTTGAATTTGTTACTAATAAGTTTAAAGGTGCGGCGGGACGTAAACTTACCAGCTTGGAATGCCATGACATTATGTGCAAGATTGGCGAAGTCGTGGTTGTTGGTGGGGTACGTCGGTCAGCGATGATTAGCCTCAGTGATTTGTCAGATGATCGGATGCGGCATGCAAAAGCAGGACAGTGGTGGGAGCGAGAAGGACAACGAGCACTGGCAAACAACAGTGCATGCTATAATGACAAACCCACTGTTGGAGAGTTTATGTCTGAGTGGCTGGCACTGTATCAAAGTTACAGTGGAGAGCGAGGAATCTTCTCACGCCAAGCAGCTAAATCTACAGTTGCTAAACGAGGACGGAGAGACAGCAATCATGAGTTTGGCACTAATCCATGCTCAGAAATCATCCTACGCCCATATCAGTTCTGTAATCTTACAGAGGTGGTTGCACGAAAACATGATGATGTTAATGATCTGCAGCGAAAGGTTAGACTCGCCACTATTCTCGGTACCTTTCAGTCCACACTAACTGACTTCCCATACCTGCGTAAGGTGTGGCAGAAGAACACTGAGGAAGAGCGTCTGCTAGGTGTATCCATCACTGGTATCCTAGACTGCCCACTGCTGAACGACGTAAATGACGAAGGTCTGTCATCAAGACTAGATAGTCTGCGTGAGCTATCGGTTGTTACTAATAAGGAGTTTGCTGATGAGTTGGGTATCCCGCAGTCTGCTGCGATTACTTGCGTTAAGCCTAGCGGCACTGTTAGCCAGCTTGTTGATAGTGCCTCTGGCATTCATGCTCGTCATAGTGAGTATTACATTCGACGGGTACGCAATGATAACAAAGACCCTATCACGCAGTTCCTCAAAGACCAAGGCATTCCTAATGAAGCGGATGTGATGAAGCCACACGACACCACTGTGTTCAGCTTCCCCATGAAGGCTCCTGAAGGCTGCGTTACTCGTGATGAACTAGACTCATTTACTCACCTGAAACTGTGGCTAACCTACCAGCGACACTGGTGTGAGCATAAGCCATCAGTCACTGTGTATGTTAAAGAGCAAGACTGGCCTGAAGTAGGTGCGTGGGTCTGGAAGAACTTTGATGAGATTAGTGGCATCAGCTTCCTACCTTGGGATGGTGGCAGCTACAAGCAAGCTCCTTACGAGGAAATTGATGCTGCTGCCTATGATAAGCTAAAGGCTGCTATGCCAGCTACAATTGACTGGGAATCTTTTGTAGAGTATGACGACAACGTTGAGGGCGCTCAGCAGTTGGCGTGTGTTGCTGGTGTCTGTGAAATCTGATGACACAATACTAATATCAGAGGCGCTGGAAGGGAGTGAGCAAGCTTACTCTCTTCTAACCTCAAAATATTGGGATCGTATCTACAGATTCCTACGTAAACGTGTTAACGACAATGCACTAGCAGAAGAGTTGACACAGGATACGTTTGTAGCTGCATTCAAGTATTTAAGGACGTTTAGGGGCGATAGTCAGTTTTATACATGGTTGTGTACCATAGCCATCAATAAAGCATCTAAAAGACCCCTAAATAGCCTTAAAACAGAAGTTGAGAACATCACAGTGGATACGCCAGAATCAATATACGAGACAAGACAAACAGTGCAGCACATTATGTCAATTATTAACACGCTGCCGTCTAAACAGAAGAAGGCCCTACTTCTGAAACTAGAGGACAATATGTGTTATAATGACATTGCTGTGATGTTGAGGTGCAGCCCAAGTCATGCAAAGAATCTTGTGTGGAAAGCTAAGAAAACTATACGGAGTTACTATGACGAACGACGAGAGTTATCGGATGATGGAGGCGCTGCGGCGCTATCTACAAGTCAGTCTGTATGATTTTGACAACAAGATTGAAGTGGTGTTGAAATTCAAGACTGAAGATGGTAAAATTCACCAATTGTGCAACAGCTTTGTGGAGAAACAACGATGATTGTAGAATGTGTTAAAGAACATGATGATGGGTCTGCAGATGTTGTCTTGCGAGACATTGATGAGCGAATGCTGCAACTGCTACTACAAGAGGGCCTGTGTTCTCTGCTAACCAAAGAGATTGCACGGCTAGAGAAGGAGAATAAAATTCCAGCACTACTAAAGAAGGAACCACCTAATGAAGTATGAAGATGTGTTAGCTGTGCAATACGGAGGAACCCATTACAAGGATCGTAAGATTCAGCCGTGGGAAGTCTGGGAAGCATACGACATGAATGGTTGGGAAGCTAGCGCAGTCAAGTATTTGATGCGTTGGAAAGATAAAGGTAAGCCACTAGAAGACCTGTATAAGGCACTACACAATGTTCAATATCTCATTGCACGAGAAGAAAGGAAGCAAAATGTACAAGCTCAAAAACGTGAAGGGCAGTCTGCCAAAGTCTTTGAAGGTGTCGTTCAAGACCTACGACGCTGCACGGAGCGCACTTCGGAAGTTCCTACGCGCGAAAGCGTCTTTAAAGAGTGGTGAACATCTACCCGTGTTCCTAATGCGTAGTTTCGGCTACGACATTGTTCGAGTAGCATAAGAAAAGGGGCCTAGCGCCCCTTTCTTATTTCTTGTATTTTTCAGTTAAGTACGTCTTAACTCTATCTATATACTCCTGTGTTTCTTTTGCTGGAGGCTGCTCTCCTGCCATCAATGCCTTCCCTGCAGCAGGCCCACCATTGTAGTCTGCAACAGCAGCCAATGCGTTACCTTTGTACTGGTTCTCTAGAGTAAACTTTAGATATTTACCAGCAGCATCAATGGATGCAAATGGGTTGTTAGGATCGTGCTTGAACATACCACCTTGCAACTTTTGAGTAGCTGGCATAAACTGCATAATTCCCTGTGCCCCTTTGGGACTAACTTGTCCCGGATTGGTACGCTCACCAGCGTTTTTAATTGCTAACACCATACCTTTAGGAAGACCATAGCGGTTCTCAACCTCTAGTGCAAACTCATCTAGACGAGGATCGTTATATTGTAGCTTCTTCCACTCAGCCTTATTCTTAACAAGTTCTTTCCAAGTAGGTTCCATTACTGCTCCCACCATTCTTTACCGCTACTAGTAGCAGCAGGTTTAGCTGCGCCCTTTGATCCTGCTTGTTGCTGAATACGTTTAGCTTCTGCTTTTTGTTCTGGAGTTGCTAAAGCACTAGTGTCTCCAGTAAGAATACGAGCTACAATTGTCTGCTTAAGTGCTGTTTCATTGCCACCATATTCTGTGTTTTTAAATGCTTCTTTTTGTTGTGGAGTTATTGCAAAATTAGGGACAACATTGTTTTCACGCATATACAGTCGGAAAGCTTCGTTCTTAACAACTGCTTTCTTTTCTGTATTAGATAACGTGCTGTATGGGTTGATAATAATTTTACCATCTTCTGTAGCCATACCTGCTACGTTAGGATTCTGTTTGAAGTAAGTATCTTCTCCAGCAAACAATCCCCGTGTCTGATACCCTAGTGTGTCTGCAGAAGTTAACCCTAGAACTTTAGTATTGTCTTCACCGGGTCTAGCAGCCGATGCTGCTGGAGCAGCAGGTTTAGCTGCAGATGCTGCTGGAGCAGGGGCAAGAGGTGTGCCTTGCACTTGAGTATTAGTAACGGGGCTAGGTTGTGCAGCGGGTAGCCTATCTCTATTTACATCTACTTCTTGTAGTGGTGTTAACGCACCTGCAGGAATAGCAGGAGCAGGGGCAGGGGCTGCAGGAGTAGCTGCAGGAGCCGCAGGTGTTTCTCCTGCCGCAGCACGTTTAAAGTTATCAATGTAAGTTGCGCTAACAGGCGCTGAACTACGAATATTAAAGTTCTTAATAAAGTCTTGACGTAGTTGTTGAATTGGAATACCAGTTGCCATAGACTGTACTCTCAACATATCGTCAATTGCAGCTAAAGTGTTATTAGTACGAGTTGGATCTGACAGTGCTGCATCAATAAAGTTAGTCCTAGGTGCAGGACGGCCTACTGGTGCAGGTGCAGTTACCTCTCGTTTAGAAACTAGCTTTAGTGGCGAATTGCCTGTTTCGTCAACGAAATTTGTAGTAAACGTCCTGCCTTTAGTAGTGAATGTTTCGGCATTGCTAACAAAGTCTAGATAAGCTTTTTTAGCTTTATCACCATGCCCTATATTCTCTGAATAAATCATAGCATTAGCACCTTCTGTAATGTTTTTAATTACAGACGCTTTATCTTCTGGAGACAATAAAGACATGGTTCTGCTAATTACAGTCATGCCTTTAGCTAGAACTTGTTCGGTATTAGCAGGGTCGTGAAAACTACTAAGAACATATTTAGTCACTGCATCTGCAGAAGCAGCAGTAGTTACTCCCGCAATAGCATCTTTTTGTAACGATTCGTGAAGTTGTTGGTTAACAGATAATGATGCTAGCCTCTCATTAGGAGTAGTTGGAGGTGGGGCAACAGGGTTAACTTGGTATGTGCTAATTTGTGTGAGTAGTTTGGCCCACTCATCATTGCCTACACCCGCTAACGCTTTTTCGCGCATTGTATTGGCTAATTGAATAATTGCTGCTGCACGAGGATAACGTTTTACGGCAATATCATACTGTGCCTTATCTCCTGTCATTCCAAGTTGTGCCACTACGTCAGCAGGAATTCCTAAACCACGAACCAAGGTATCTACCATTGTAAGTCGTTTTTGAACTGTAGATTCCCTGTCATCTTTAGTAGCTAAAGCAGTTAGCCAACTTGTAGGGTTCTTTGTATAAAAGTCGTATTGTTCTTTATACCAACTATCTAGTAAAGATTTTGCTGTCTTTACTTTTTCAGCATCTGCAGGTGTTTGCTTAGCTTTAGCATTTAGTTGCTCAACAGCCGTAGAATACTGTGCATCTAAAAGTTGCAATACTTGCGTACCTGCATCTGCCAAAAAGGTTTTATATTGAGGGCTGTTTTTTACGCTATCAGGAATGTTACCTGCAGCAATGTCTGCACGAGACAATTTAAATTCAGTCATTAAACGTGCATACACATGGGAATTTTTAGAAATAAGAGCGTTACTAAAATCACCAACAGTAATGGTTGCAAAGTTAAGAATTTGATTACCACCAGCCTCTAATGCAGCTTTAGCTTCTTCTTTAGAACGTGCTGTTTGTACAGAAGCATTAGCAAGTTCTAGCCGTTGCTCAGGAGTTACAGCTTCAAACTCAGCCATAGCTTGTGTTTTACTTACTCCGCTTTTAGCACGATCCTCTACGTAGGCACTCATCAACACTTGTTGTGCTTGTTGTGCCGCTTTAGCCCGTGCTTCTTTTTGCTTTTCAATAAAATTTACATCTTCGTACAGTTTGTTTACTGAGTAAAGTTCTAGATTAGATTTACCAGTGACTTCTTCAGATACTTTACGTAATGAATTGGCTAGTAGTGGATTGCTAGCAATGTATTGTTTTAGAATCTTTTCAGAGCGATTCATAAACTCATTATAACGCTCAGGCACAGCGTCACGAGCAGCCATAACTTTTTGTTGCTCAGCACGAAATCGTGCAACAATTTCATTTTCTTTCTTTTTACCGAACACAGTTGCAGCAGAACGCACTGCTTCAGGGTCTTCGCCGCCAATAATAAATGCATTCCTAAACTCATCTACAGAAGAAGGTACTTCTGCCATTGCAACTTCGTACTCGGCTTTAGAAGCAATGTCTGCACGTTTTACAGCATCCATTTCTCCTTGAAGTGCGTTAACTTCGTTTTTCAAGTCAGCTTCAAGTCCTGCTTGTTTTGCACCTGCATAAGCATCAAACACAGTGCCAGCTACTGCTTTTATAGCACCAACAGTTCCTTCTGCTTTGAGCCTTGCTGCCTCAGTAAGTAGTCTAGGATTTGCTGCTGCGGGTTCAATGCTGCGTGTAATGTCTTGTCGATAAGTTGCCATTATTATTCCCCAAAAGGACTTGTTACTAGTAAGCGATTTTTATGTGAAGACATTTGTGTTGCCCACTTAGCAAACGCTTCGCGCCCCACAGTGTCATAAGAAGTTTTATCTCTAATTAGCCGTTTAACAAACTGACGATCCGATTCTGGCAGTGGAGCTAGCACAGATTCGGCTGCAGCATAATTGTCATGCATTCCTTTTATATCGTTGTTCATATACGCTTTACGTGCAAGATTTTCTAGACGCATCACTGAATCTGCATAATTTTGCATTGTAGCTGCGTAGTCTTTTTTAGTTGCAAATACTGTAGAACTTTCATATGCTTCTGTGCTTTGAAAACCAATAGCTTGTGCTACCAACTCTGTCCATGATAGTTTAGCTAAAGGATCACCACGTTTATTTATTACCATGTTGTTTGCATGATAGGCCCAATAAGCTTTATCAATGTTTCTCCATGACGACGATAGAGTACCTCCAGCAGCAGACAAAGTAGCTGCAAAATCAGATAGTGTCCACTCGTCTTTGTACCTATAGTCTAAGAAAATTTCAGGAAGTTCTAGCAATGACACTAACGTAGACCCAGTGGGGCCAGCTAATTTTTTAACGTCAACTTTTTCACCTTTAAACAAGTCAAACACAGCATCACCTAAATCTTCATACCACTGTATAGATGATAGGCGAGTACCTAAAGCAATGTTTGTGCGTTCTCCGGTGATTGTTTCACCAATCGTTGAAATTAAACCAGCAATTAAGCCTTGAGTTAGATATTGTTTTTGTTGTTCAGTTAAACTACCATTAAATTTATCACCTAACCAATCTTCTACGAAATCAGGTGTGGCGTTGTTATTAATACCATATAGTAAGTAACTTCCAAGAGTAAGTCGGAATGCATCTTTTGTACTTAACGATGGAGCTTGTTTACCTACAATAGCAGTTGTTTGAGCTAACAGTGTAGTACCCAAACGAATGTTATGCTGTAAGAACTGTAAAGGAATACCTATAACACCCTGCGTCAAACGTGCTTCGTTTACAGAAGACATATTTAGTGTTAAGTCGTCAGCGCGTAGCACAATCTTTTGTAGTGCTTCGTCTGTATTCCACTTGACACCCGGATTGACCTCCATAAACTCACGACGAGCAATCTCAAAAGCACCTACTCGGTTAATTTCTTCACCTTTGTTAAAGAACATCATCTGTGCTTGGTTAAATTTAGCACGACGCTTTGCAAAGATGTTTAGTGCTCCATCTGCAGCGTTGTACACAGACGATGCACCGATGTTGTCTAGTAAGCCAACACGTTTAATAGCCTCAGCTACTTCACCAAACTCGCTCTCAGTAATGTTGCCTTTTTTACCAACACCAGTGTTTTTAAATACCCACTTCCAAACAGACGGCTTGTCTGAAGTCATAGCAATAAGAATTGGGCGAATTGAGAAAGCGGCTGCAAGACCATGTTTTGGACTCATAGATGTAGCTAGTAGCATACCTGAAGCCTGTACAGCTAACTGAGCAGCAGAGAATAGTCCAAGCATCAAAGTAGAGTTAACACCCTTAACCCACTCAATTACGTCTGTACGACGAATTACTTGACCTACGTGTGAGAAACCCGGTACGTTAATATTATTAGTAAGGTTATTAACTGCGTGTTGAATTAGTTTTTCATCAACACTCTTTACGCCTAGCTGTGTAATAATGAAGTCTTTTGTTGCCAACATTTGACGAGGACGAGCATCAGACAATGCGTATCCTTTAGCGTTGTTAACTACGTTAAAGAACACATCTTCAGCACTCTTCGCGCCAATTTTATCTCGTGATGAAATTACGTCTTCAAATGTATTGTACCAACGTTGAATAGCGTTACGTCGCCACTCATTAAGTGCGGTAAATCTAGCAGTGTTGCTAATCTCAGCTTCTAGACTTTGTAGTGGGCCAAGAGTTTCTAGATCGGTACTGCCTGTACTAATTGACTTAATACCTTGTTCAGACCTACCAGACCAAAACACACGCCCGTCAGCTACGTTGTCACTGCCAATGCCTGTTACATCTCTAAAGAAATTATCATCTACTCGTGAGTAATTAAAAGTAGCTTTTGCATTATCAAACTCACCAGCATTAATACGATCTGCTAGTTCGTCAGCATTTTTCTCAAAGCTAGCAAGCTGTTTAGAAACGTCTTCTGCACGTACAATGGTGCCTGACTTACGCATATCAAGTAGTTTATTAAAACCTGCTGCATAAGCAGCGGCATCTTTTTCAGATACAGCAGTTCTAAATGCATAGGATACTTCTTGTAAATCATCGTCTACAAGCTGCTTACCATTAATCTTAATAAAGTATTCTTCGGTATAAACACGACTGTACGCACCATCTACACGACCTACAACAGTATTAATATCACCAATAGTAGCGCGGTTTGGAGGCACAGCTACTCGTGTAATTGCGCCTTTATAATTGCGAATGTTTTGTGCTTTAGCATACTCAAAAATTTTAATTCCTTTAGAATCAAACTCAGCAAGCACATCATCAGATACAATTACGTAACGATTGTTTTCTACGTCAAATACTTTCTTTCCACGCATAGCGTCAAGTTGTACAGGTTTAGCAGGGCCAGAAAATATACCATCATCACCCATACTAATAATAACGTTTGAATAACCTTTAGAAATAAGAGCATTGGCTGCTTCTTTGTTTTTCAGATAATACTCAACGTTACGCATTGTGCGGAATGCATAGTAGGCTTCAATTTCTTTTTCAGCAGTAATACCTTTTTCGCCTAGCTCTGCAAGAGTCATATCACGCTTTAACGTTTCCGTTTGTTTTAGCGCAGCATTAACCTTGTCAATTTCACCAGCATTTAGTTTGTCAAAACTAGCTTTAATAAAGTCGCTCTGCACTTTACCATAACGTGTTCGTTTAAGCATCGACGTTAGTGCAGGCCCGTAAATAGAGTTTACAGAAGCTAAACGAGGATTTAATTTACCTAGTTTTAAATGTATTTTATCAAGTTCAGATTGACTGATTTTTCCAATGTCTTCTACAAACACAGGCATGTCTGTACGCTGGCGTACATAATAACCAGTAGGTGAAGTAGCAATGTCAGCATCCATAGATACACGAGCAGCTACTGCATCTTCATACTGTTGTAATAGATTGTCTACTTTTTTGTTCGGTAAATATGCAGGAAACACTCTAGCAGTGTCTAACATTGACACAGGTGCTCCAATAGGAGTCTCAATCTGGCGCGTTAAATTAACTCGCAAACCTTGTTTTGTGTATTCTTCGTTCAGGCCAAACCACTCAGACAACGCAGTGTCTTTTTTACCAAAACCAAGTAGGTCTTTAAAGGCTGACCATAGTTGACTTAGTAACGTTGTATTTTTATATTTAACACTATTTAAAAAGGCAGCTACTTTAGGAATTTGATTAATAGACCAAAGACCTGACGTAGCAAACTCTTCTGTATTTTTAGTTAAATAATTTAAATATCCTTTTAATTCTTCATCTTTTACTTTAGGAATTTCTTTAATTACAGCAGCGCGTAAGTTTTCTAATCTCGTAGTAATTTTACCAAGTTCACTACTAGGATTAAGTTTGCCATATTTAATTTTATGAGTAGTTACTGCATGAATAATTTCATGGCTAAATACATTGCTACTACGATTGCCATTGTACAAAACTACTACATCTGTACCGGGAGAATAAAAACTTACACCATCACCCTCTCGCACTATTACGCGAGTTTGTTTTGGCAGCAAATCAACAATTTTGTCAACTACAAATTTTTCAGGGCCAGTTGCTGTTTCTCGTACAGTTTGCCATGCTTCCGATACACGAACAGTTTTAGACGGCATTACTAGCTGATAACTAGTAGGGCCAGCAACACCTTTAACTTGTTCGTTTAGTAGAGGAAAAGCTTTTTTAACATCATCTACAGTGCCTGAAGAACCCATACGAGGCGCAAACTTTGCCTCATTAAGTTCTTTAGTCAACCCTGCAATGCGACTGTCCATATCTAAAATAGCTTCTGCTATTTCATCTGTTTTTCCTGCTACAGGAACAACTTCTAAATCACCACGTTTAATATTCTTGTAGTAAGCAAGAGCTTCTTCTGGTGTATTAAAGGGTTTACCAGCACTGTTGCCATAAGTTACATCAATTGCAATTTTACCAGTAGCTGTGTCTGCATTTACTTTACTAGTAATAATTGCAGCATTATTTTCTGTAGAATAAATGCGTTGTAAACGTTCTTTTGTTGCAATTACTTCTGCAGCATTAGCACCACCACTATACAATGTATTGTCTAAATCAGCTAGCGTTTTTTCTAGTCTAGTACGCAGTTCTTGTTGTACTGCAGACGACACGCCATCTAATTCTTTAGATAGTAATGTGCGTGCAGTAATTGCTGCATCTACAGCCTCAATTGTAGTTACACCTAAAGAGTTTGTACCACTAGCAATTTGATTAGCTACTTCATCTACTGCAGTTTTTTCGGCACCTAGTTTACGAGCTAGTGCTACTCCACGAGTAGTATTTACAACTGCTTTAGCACCTGCTTTTAACAATGAACCTAGCATTAAAAGGTCTAAAGACGAAAAAAGTGCGTCTGTAGTAGAACCTGAAAATCCTTGTAAAGCAGCTTCAAAAAATCGTTGTGTATTTTTTTCTCCTACAACAGGCTTTAATACTTCTCCAATATTAAAAATTACTTTACCACGATCATCAGGCGGAATAGAACGTAATGTATCTAAGAAAGCATTAACACCTGATTGAAAAGAAAAAGCACGTTCTCCTTCATATCCAAGTTTCTCTAATTCACGATTTAGAATAGGTGTTAAACGTCCTACGTCTACAGCAGATTGTGCACCACTAAACCCCATTGCTAACTGTCCTACAGTGCCACGTTTTTCTAAACTAGTAGCAGCTACTTCTAAAGCAGCACGAGTAGCAGTGTTTGCCGAATAAAGTTTAGCTAGGCTAATTACTTCATCACGACTTTTACCCATAGAAATACTTATGCGCTCAATAACTTCTTCTGCGCTATCTTTTACATCGTCGTGAAAAGATTGAGGTTCTGCCGCTTTTGCTTCTGCAGCTTTAATTTCAGCAAAAGCTTTTTCTACAGCAGGAGCGTTGTTTTGTTTTGCAAGTTCTAAAGTTGCGCTTTTAAGAAGTAGTAAATTATCTTGACGAACTAAACGTGCGCGTTCAGCAGCAACATATGCTGGCCCCATAGTAGCAGTTTGTTGAGCAACTTGTTCAACACTATTTGTATCTGCACCAAGTAACACAGCTAATGTGTTGTTTACTGCAGGTACTGCAGCATACTCTTGTTGTTGCGGCAATTCGTAAATATCAAATTCGTCCATAATGTTTTATTTATTACTTTGTGCGTATGGGCCAACAACAGGAGCAGATTTTGGAGCATTAAGTGCTTTAAAACCACCCATTCCTTGAAAAATAGTACCTCCTAAATTACCAATAGCACCATACACTGCAGCATTACTCATGGCTTGAGCACCTTGTGCAGCCGCTGCGCCAATAGCAGTGTTTTGTTCAGCAATTTGCTGCATGTAATTTAAGTTACCTGCAAACTGTGTACCGACACTAGAAATACCGCCAGCCAGTGCACTGCCACCCATGCCACCTGTTTGTGCAGCTACGTTAGTCATAGCGGCTTGAGCTAAACGAGCTTCGCGGATTTGTTGACGTACAGAACGAACGTTCTGGACTTCTGCTTTGCGTTGTTCTGCTTGATATTGCCGTTGTTGTGCTGCCGCTGCTTTTTTTTGTTCTTGCATTCCAGCAACACTACTTACAGCACTAATAGCACCCAAAATAGTTAGTGGTTCACACATTATAATTCCTTTACCATAATTAAATCGGTGTCAGTTTCAACGACTTCTTTAAATCCAAGACGTTCTTGAAATGTCTTTACGTTTTCGTATTCTTTTTTAATTTGTGTGTACACTTTATCGTAACCTTCATTACGTAAAGCTTCTAGTGTAGAAACCCATTTATTAGCCGTGTCTTTATATGAAGATTTATTAAATGTACGTAATTCTCCATAAATAAAAGCTACATCTTCTTTAAAATCTAAGTACAAAGTGCACGCACTGTTGTCAACAATTTTAAACATTAGTAGACCCCACGAATGTTCCTGTCCACCCTACAATCTTCATGTCTTTACCAGATTCAGAACTATACTTAAACTGTACAGCTTTACCTCGGCCCCGTAGTTTGTTCTTACTAATAACAAGCGGATAGCCGTCGTCAAAGTCTTGAAATGGCGCTGCTAAGAAAGGTCTAGGTTGGCGATAGACTTGTACTTCAGCAGCCCACTTACCGGGATTAGTATTGTCTGTAAAGTCCCACCGACTCTGCATCA
>Ga0315909_10001029_pt1 | contig 37702 bp, 24 predicted proteins | sample LakEriMetagenome_11_FD_203527 | JGI IMG/M metagenome (GOLD analysis project Ga0315909, IMG submission 203527) | Freshwater fungal communities from buoy surface, Lake Erie, Ohio, United States - Buoy 2 MA125 | ecosystem: Environmental > Aquatic > Freshwater > Lake | place: USA: Lake Erie, Ohio... | reverse complement strand
TGAGTGACGGCAAAGTGGGCACAGCACTGATTCAAGAGTACAGATTCAATCAGTATTGTGAACGATTGCAAGGGCATATTGCACAGAAATTAGACGACGAATTCAAGATGTTCTTGAAGTGGCGTGGGTTTAACATTGACTCTAGCCTGTTTAATTTGCAGTTTTGCCCACCTCAAAACTTTGCTTCGTATCGTCAAAGCGAACTAGACAACACTAGAATTCAAGCATTTATGCAACTAGAGCCGTTGAACTACATGTCTAAACGATTCTTGCTAGAACGTTTCTTGGGCTTGAGTGAAGACGAGATCAAAGAAAACGAACAGCTCTGGAAAGAAGAACGTGATCAACCTGAGTTGCAAACCCAAAGCGGTCAGGACTTGCGCAGTGTGGGCATTACCCCTGGCAACATGGAAAGCGACATTGAGACTGGTGAAGAAATGGCCAACATGGCCCAGCCCCCAGGTGGCACACCTGGAGTCGATGCACAAGCATCTGCTGGCGGCCCCGGCGGTGTAATGCCCAGCTCGGCCGCTGGTGCACCGCCCACTGTATAAATATCACTATGCTACTACAAGAGTTTTGGAACAAAGAACCTGAAGCCTATCAAGATCTCAAGGACGATAACAGTCAAATACGTCTAAAAGATCTTCGCAAAACTCGTCTCACCTTGAGACAATTAAACAAACTGCGCAAAATGAACGATGTTCGCGCATACGAATACAAAGAAAAATTAAAAGACGTGCGTCAACAGTACGCACCGCCGCCACAACCAGTGGCATAATATTGTCCACTTGGGACAAATATCAGCCTTTTTCTACCATTAAACCACCATATTTTAGGTTGTTATGTAAATAACAGCACACTTTACCTATAGGAGTTTCCGTATGAACAGATTTGAACAATTGATCGAATATGTGATCAATGATGAAGAAGCGAAAGCTAAAGAGCTTTTCCATGATATTGTAGTGGAAAAGAGCCGTCAAATTTATGAAAATTTGATGCAAGAAGAAGCTGAAGAGCTTGACGAAGCTGAAGAAGAGCTTGACGAAGCCGAGGAAGGCGAAAAAGACGAAGAAGAGTTAGACGAAGACGCCATAGGCGGCGACGCATCTGACGACCTAATCGACGAAGTGGAAATGGAAGAGGAATCTGACATGAACATGGAAGGCGAAGAAGGCGAAGAAGAAATTGAAATTGGTGGCGACGACATGGGCGGAGACGACATGGGCGGTAGTGACGAACCAGCAACCAAAGACGACATTATGAATTTAGAAGACAAACTGGACCAGTTGATGGCCGAGTTTGAAGACCTAATGGGCGGTGGTGATGACATGGGCGACGGCGACGGATTTGGTCCTGATGAGGGCGGCGATGCCATTGAAATGGACGACACCGAAGAGATGGGCGAAATGGGCATGATGCCCATGGCCGAAGCTCTTACACTCAAAGCAGCCCCAAAGCCAGTGACCACTGAACAAGGTGATGGCAAAGCCGGTCCTGTAGCATTTAACTCAGGTGCAACTGGTATGGCCAGCAAGCCAGTTAAAACTGGTGCCGATGGTGGCGGTCATCACGACACTGCCGCTTATCGCAACACAGTAAAAGATCTAGGCGTAACTCCTACTCAAGACGCTGGTAAGAAAGCATTTAAATCTGCTGCCCCAGCCCCAGTAAAGAGTCAAGCCAGTGGTGTAAACACCAAGAGCCCACTACCCGGTGGTCGTTAATTTAAGGTAGTTAAATGTCATCAAAATACCTAAGAGAAGATCTAACTTTTAGCCAGGCCAACATCCAAGTCTTGGAAGAGGCTGATGTGTCTGGCAAAAAGAATCTCTATCTCAAAGGCATCTGCATTGAAGGCGACAAGCGCAATGCAAATGAACGCATTTACCCACGCCACGAAATTATCAAGGCAGTAGAAACCATCAACGAACAGATCCGTAACGGTAACTCCGTTTTAGGTGAAGTGGACCATCCAGACGATCTCAAGATTAACTTGGATCGTGTGTGCCACACAGTTGAAGGCATGTGGATGGACGGACATGCTGGTTGCGGCAAGTTGAAAATTCTACCAACCCCCATGGGGGAATTGATAAAGACACTGTTGACATCTGGCGTAAAGCTGGGTGTAAGCAGTCGTGGTTCTGGTAATGTTGATGACCGAACAGGACATGTAAGTGACTTTGAAATAGTCACTATAGATGTGGTTGCTCAACCCAGCGCACCCAATGCCTATCCCACAGCTATCTATGAGGGCTTGCTTAACATGAAGCATGGTCATAGAGTGTGGGAAATGGCTCGTGAAGCTGGCGAGGGTGACAAAGTACAGAGATACTTGAAAGAGGAAGTCAAACGCCTCATCAAGGATCTCAAAATCTAAGGAGAACCAGGCATGTTTGATGCTATTAAACCATTGCTCGAAAGCGGCCTGATTAACGAAGAAATCGGTAAGGAACTCAACGAAGCTTGGGAATCTAAACTGAACGAAGCCCGTGAATCAGTTCGTGCAGAACTCAGAGAAGAGTTTGCACACCGCTATGAGCATGACAAGTCAGTCATGGTCGAAGCCCTAGATAAGATGGTAACAGAAGGTCTTGCTGGTGAAATTCAAACCATTGCTGCTGAGAAGCAGTCATTGGTTGAAGATCGCGTTAAGTTCCAAGCTAAAATGAAAGAATCAGCACAGAAGTTTAACGGCTTCTTGGTTCAGAAACTGGCTGAAGAAATTAGCGAACTACGCCGAGATCGCAAAATGCACACAGAAGGTTTGGCCAAGTTGGAAAACTTTGTGGTGCATGCATTGGCACATGAGATTCAAGAATTTGCTCGTGACAAACGTGACGTGGTGGAAACCAAGGTTCGTTTGGTACGCGAAGCACGCGAAAAACTTGAATCACTGAAGACACGTTTCGTTAAAGAAAGTGCTCAGAAAATGAGTCAAGCTGTTAGCCGTCATTTGAAGGCAGAACTCAATCAGTTGCAGGAAGACATTAAAGTTGCTCGAGAGAACAATTTTGGCCGTCGTATCTTTGAAGCTTATGCAGCAGAATTTGGTGCTACTCATCTCAATGAGAAAGCCGAAGTTCGTAATTTGCATAACATCATTGCCAACAAGGACCGTAAGTTGGCCGAAGCAATTGAACTCAGCAAGAAAGTAAAAGTCTTGGTTGAGTCAAAAGAACGCGAACTGCGTATGATTAAAGAATCCAACGAGCGTGACAGCACAATGGATGAACTGCTACGTCCCTTGAACAAGGAAAAGCAAGAAGTCATGCGTAATTTGCTCGAAAGCGTCCAAACTAACCGTTTGAAAAACGCCTTCGAAAAGTATCTACCAGCAGTGCTGGAAGACCGTTCTGTGAAAGCTCCCAAAGTGATCACAGAAAACGTCACCGCAGTCACTGGTGATAAAAATGTTCCGAACCAGCAGTCACAACAAGAAGATCGCAGTAATGTGATTGACTTGAAGCGTCTGGCAGGGCTTTAAAATTTTTTAGGAGACTTAAATGTCACAAGAACTATTAGAAAGTCGTTGGGATGAGACCAAAGAGGCCCTGTTAGAAGGCCTCCAAGGCACCAAACGCAATAGCATGAAGGTTATTCTTGAGAATACCCGACGCTACTTGAAAGAGAATGCAAGTTCTGGCAGCACTGTTGCCGGTAACATTGCAACATTGAACCGTGTGATTCTGCCAGTAATCCGTCGTGTTATGCCCACCGTTATTGCTAACGAGTTGGTTGGCGTTCAGCCCATGACCGGACCTGTTGGACAGATCCACACCTTGCGTGTGCGTTACGCACAGAGTTTGACTGACAGTTCAGCTGCCGCTACAAGCGTCACTGCTGGCCAAGAAGCTTTGAGCCCATTCACAATCGCTACTGCATACTCTACAGTTCCTCAAGGTACTAGCACAGCTACTACCTACACCGGCGGCTCAACAGCTAGCATGGAAGGTACTGGCGGTAAGCAAATCAGCGTTCAAATCTTGAAGCAAGCTGTTGAAGCCAAGACTCGTAAATTGCAAGCACGTTGGACATTTGAAAGTGCCCAAGATGCTCAAGCCATGCATGGCATCGACGTTGAAGCTGAAATCATGGCAGCTTTGGCTCAAGAAATTACCGCTGAAATTGACCAAGAGATTCTTTTGAGCTTGCGCTCATTGGCATCTACTGAGTTCACATACAACCAAGCTACCGTTTCAGGTACAGCTACATTCGTTGGTGACGAACACGCCGCTTTGGCTGTGTTGATCAACCGTGTTGCTAACTTGATCGCCCAACGTACTCGTCGTGGCGCTGGTAACTACGCTGTTGTGTCTTCAGCTGCTCTGACAGTGTTGCAAAGTGCAACAACTTCAGCTTTTGCTCGTACCACAGAAGGCACCTTTGAAGCACCTACAAACACCAAGTTTGTTGGTACCCTGAACGGTTCTATGAGAGTGTTCGTTGACAGCTATGCTAGCGATACAACTCCAGTTCTGGTTGGCTACAAAGGCTCTTCAGAAGCTGACGCTCCTGCATTCTACTGCCCATACATCCCATTGATGTCAAGTGGTGTTGTGCTGGATCCAAGCACCTTTGAACCAGTGGTGTCATTCATGACACGTTATGGTTACATTGAGTTGACCAACACTGCATCGTCATTCGGTAACGCCGGTGACTATGTGGGAGAAATTGCAGTTAGTAACCTTAGCTTCAGCTAAAATTTACTACCGCATATTCAGTGCAATAAAAACCCGCTTCGGCGGGTTTTTATTGACTATACTTTCATCCAGCTTAGGTATTGGCTGATTTTTTTAGTCACTGACTTCCAATCATTGTAGGCCGGCTGTCTAAATAATCTAGCAGTACTGTACCAAGCGCAACTGTCCTTGTTCAGCATCCAGCGCCAATCAGTAGCAAACCACTGCAACATAATCCACGTGGGACGACCCAACGCTCCACTGAGATGTGCTACCGCAGTGTCTACACTGAGCACCACATCCATGTGCATAATCAAGGCTGCGGTTTCGGCAAAGCTGGTTATGCTACCAGGAAACAGTTTAACACCAGCATCATTCAACGCCAAGCTTTCGTCTTCAGTAGCATCAACTTGTAGGTTATACCATTCGTACTGAGGATTGTCCCTGACCAGTTGTAATGCTTCGTCAAATGGCATGGCTTTGTGTTGATTGAGCCAAGAGTCTCTACGCCCACTCCAGCTAAGACCCACTCTCAGTTTGGTTTTTGGTCCCAAACGTTGCAACCACTGTTGCATCAAGCCTGTGTCGGCGTTAAGATAACTTACTGGCCTGGGCAAGTTTTCCAAAGTCACTCCTAGCACACCGGGTATGCTCATGATAGGAATCCAGTAATCAAAGTCACCCATGTCTGTGCTGTAGCTACTGACCTGTTGCAACAGTGGACTATTGCTCAATATTGGAATCAAGCCATCAGTGACCTGTAGCTTGATGCGGGCACCAGCCACATGCAGATTGTATAAAAATCTACAAAATTGAATGTTGTCACCGTGACCTTGCTCGCCCACTACCAAAATAGTTTTGTCTTTGAGATCTTCGCCACGCCAACGTGGTCGATCATGTTTGGGCTCAGTGCCAGCAAGATGTTCGTATTGCCAACGAGTTTCATAAGCTGGCCAACCACGAGTGTAATCACCAGTGATCAAATAAGCCACAGCAAGGTTAAATTTTGCGGTGACATTTTTTGGATCCAGTTTGGCTGCACATTGAAGAAATGGTATAGCAGTTTCAGCCTCGCCACATTCACGCAACACATTGCCATAGTTGTTGAAGGCGGCAGCACAGTGTCTATCTTGTACAAATGCCAAAGCATAGCATTGTAACGCTTGTTCAAATTCACCTTGTGATCGGTGCTGATTACCTTGCTCAATTAAAAAATTAGTGTCCATGGTACTATTTAATGGCTATATGAGTTGATTCTAACATTTCCATAAATACTTGTCAACGCAATTCGGCGTTTTATGCGGAAACCCCCGCGTAGTGGCTAGAACCCACATCGGACTTCTGTAAGGAGAAAACAATGGGACGTCCTCTTAAAATACAAAAAACATCTACTGGTTCAGGCAACGGCGGTGCAAGCGTTAGTGTGGATATTGGCTTTCCAAACTTTGGATCATTAACTGCTCCAGTGACCAACTCAGGCGACACACTCAGTGCTACTGAATACCTTGGCGTGGTTGGTGGTGCAGCCCCTACTGATACACCAACTACTACCAATCCCAGAATTGACGTAATTGTTAACATTGCCAATCCAAGTGGATCTGGCATTGGTGTTGCCGCAGGATATATCATCCGTCAAAAAGGTTCACACAAATATCTGGTTGGTGATGCCACTGGCGTCAACGATGGCAGTTTTATTGTTGGTCAAGCATACCAAGTTGTTACATTGGGAACCACCAACTGGCAATCAATTGGTGCAGAATCTGATATTGCAGTAGGTGGAATTTTCACAGCGACAGGTGCCGACGGTGGCGGCAACGGCGTAGCATATTCTGTAGGCGTTTGTGTGCTAGATAATGATGTTACTCCAGCTGCTGGTTTGATGGCTATTACATTTACCAATACTGATTCTACTGCTACTACAATCTCCAAATTGACCAACAAGTTCTTGTTGGATTGGACTGGCGGATCAGATTATGCGGCAGCAAGTGTTGTGGCTGACAAGCGTTATGCAACCAACTTCTTCACTGACGAAGGTACAGTTATTAAATCAGGTACCACTGGTACTGCAAACACAGGCACAGTACAAAGCGGACAACAAAATCTGCTTGACTTGGCCATTGTTGACAACGTTACTTCTTAATTGATTTAACCCTTGGATCCTCCCAGATAACTACTGGGAGGATTTTTTATGACCGCAGCATTTGTGTTAGGTAACGGAGTCAGTAGATTACAAGTTGATCTTGCTGTGCTCAAAACTTGTGGAAAAATTTACGGCTGCAATGCAATATATCGTGAATTTGTCCCAGATGTATTGATCTCAACTGATCAGCCCATCAGCATGGCTATTCAAAACACTGGATACGCTACCAGCAATCGTATGTACACTCGTAAGCCGATACCAGGCCTGGGGGCGCATCGAGTTCCCCAAAGTTACTATGGATACAGTTCAGGACCTATTGCAGTGGCTCAAGCCGCACTGGATCAGCATCAATCTGTGTATTTGCTGGGGTTTGATATGGGACCAGTCACTGGAGACCGATTCAATAATGTATATGCTGACACAGAATTCTACAAAAAAAGCAATAGTAAACCCACTTTTACTGGCAATTGGATACGACAATTGATTCAAGTAACCAAAGATTTCCCTACTGTGAGCTTTTTTAGAGTGCAAGGCAGCACCACTGCTAATATCGAAGATCTTACAAAAATCAAAAATCTTGTACACATGCCCATGACAGACTTTTTGTACCGTATAAATAACACAAAGGACCTATAAATGTCTTCAGTAAAGCGTGTCAACGGCGACTACACTATTCTCACAATAAATCCAGGCGATACTATAGCCATGGAAAGCACCACGGTCAATATCATTGGCGATTTGACTGTGACAGGTAACGCCAGTTTGACCGGCAACATTGCTGGCGACAAAATCTACAACGGCACAACCAGCATTGAAATTCAAACTGTAAATGGCAATGCCAATATCAGTGTGGGCGGTACCAGCAACGTGTTAGTTGTGGCCAATACTGGTACATTTACCACAGGACTAGCCAGTGTAACTGGCAACGTACAAGGTGGCAACTTACGCACAGCAGGATTGGTATCGGCTACAGGCAATATAATAGGCGGTAATGTTACCAGTTTTGGTAACATTTTAATACAACGTGATGCCAGCGCAGGCACACCTACCTTGAGATTTGAAGACACAGACACCATTATTGTTGATGGACAAGTTTTTGGTGGAGTTGAATGGTATACCAGCGACGCTAGTCCAGGTCCTAGAGTCACATCAGCTATTCGTAGCACTGCATCAGGACTACTGGGCAATGCCTTGGTGCAAATTTTTACTTCAACTAACGGTGCAGCAGCCACAGCCAAAGTAACTGTAGACAGTGTGGGCAACGTGGGTATTGCCAACGCCGCACCGCTAGATACTCTGGCAGTGACTGGTACTGTGTATGGATCAAGTACCATCAGTGCTGTGGGCAATATCACCGGTGGTAATTTGCTCACAGCTGGATCTATCACCAGCACAGGTAATGTACAAGCTGGTAATTTAAGAACTACTGGCCTAGCGTCAGTAACTGGTAATATCAATGGTGGCAACGTTATCAGCGCAGGGGCAGTGTCAGCTGGCGCAGCCGGGGTTGTTGCTACTGGCAATATCACTGGTGGCAATGTCAACAGTCTTGGTATTTTGAGTGTAACGTCAAACATCATTGGCGGTAACGTAGTATCAGCTACTACTCTTTCAATGTCTGGCAACGTAAACGGTGCCAATGCTGCTATAACAAACACCGTGAGTGCAGCCAATGTCAGTGTGAGCAGCAATTTAACCGGTGGCGGTATTGCAGTTCCTAACTATGTGGTATTGAGCAGCCCGGCGGCAATTTCTTCAGCTACCCCGGTCACTATTGGAACTTTGCAGTTTGATGCAGTAGCCAATCAACGCTACAGCTTTGAAGCTTACATTCCACTGGTTCCAGACGGATCAATGACTATATCTCCAGCAGTAAACTTTTCTGCTGGTACTTGTAACTATACTACTCAACAACAACTTACTGCCACTGGCGCTTTCAGCATAGCTACTAAAACTACCAGTGATGATGTGGGCACAACCTATGCTAGTACTGGCACAACTGCTAGAACTTTGAGAATTTCAGGAACATTCTTCCACACTGCCAACGTCACAGTGGCCATGAGATTTCAAAATTCCACCGGCACAATCACCGCGCAAACAGGCGCTTACCTAGTTTACACCCGAGTTGCCTAAACTTACAATCTAGGTTTTTTGGTAAATACACCAGAGGACCTTGATTACCTATGGCACAACAAATCATTGACATTGGCGCCGCAGCCAATGACGGCACCGGTGAACCGTTAAGAAACGCATTTAATGCAGTAAATGAAAACTTTACTGAGATTTATGACGCCGGTCCGGTTGGTAGCAATGTAGTAATCAGTGGTAATACTATCACAGTCACTGGCACAAACAACAATCTTGTGCTAGCCGCCAATGGAATTGGCAACATTCAAGCCAACAGCACAATCATGCCCAGCATCGATGCTGTGTATGATATTGGAGCTCCTGCTCGTAGAATTGACACTGTCTATGCCACATATTTTGTGGGCAATGGCAGTTTGCTCACAGGCATCGCAGGCGGATCAGGCAATGGAACTGCCATTGCTAATGGCACATCAAATGTTGCTGTTGTGAGCTCAGGCGGTAATGTAACTATTGGCGTGGGCGGCACTGGCAATGTAGCTGTATTCAGCTCAACCACTGCCAATATCAAAGGCAATTTAATTAGTGGAAATATCACCACAGCTGGACTGGTTTCAGCTGCGGGCAATGTTACTGGTGGCAATTTGCAAGCTACAGGCAACATTTATATTGGTAACACTCTTTTTACAAGAACTCTTACTGTGGGTACTAGAACTACTCCAGTCACCGTGCCTTTGGCCAGCAATAACAGTTTTAATGTTTTGGCTCGCACCGGAAACGTAGTGATATACACCACATAAATATAAAAATTGGATTAACATAATGGCAAATAGAATTCCGCTGATTATAAACGCTGGTAGTGGGCAGATACAAGAACTAGCCAGCGGCGATACATTGTTGTTGACAAACAACGATATTCTTGGGGTTGAAAATATCACAGCCGCGGGCGCCATTGCAGCCACTGCCAATGTGTCAGGCGGAAATATTAGAACTGCGGGCAGTGTCAGTGCTACAGGCAATGTAATTGGTGACTACTTCATAGGTAACGGCAGTCAACTCACAGGACTGAACGTGTCTACCAGCAGTATCAGCAATGGTACCAGTAACGTGGCTATTGGTGCTTCTGGAGGCAATGTAACTGTTGGTGTTGCTGGCACATCAAATGTAGCAGTATTTGGCACTAACACAATAACAGTCAAAGCCAATCTATTGCCTTCAGCCAACGTAACTTATGATCTAGGTTCACCTACTCAAAGATTCAACGACTTGTATCTAGCTGGCAACACTATTGATCTTGGTGGAGCATTGATCAGTGCCAATGCCACATCTGTGATCATTACCAATCCTGTTGGTGGTACATTCACGCTGCAAGGGGTGGGTGCTACCACAACATATTCCAATGCCAATGTACAGGCTTATTTGCCCACATACACTGGCAATTTAGCTGGCGGTAATGCCGCAGTAACTGGAGCTGTGACCGCAGCCACAGTCAGTACCACAGGCAACGTTACTGGCAGTTACATTTTGGGCAATGGTGCATTCTTGACTGGCGTTGCTGCCAGTTATAGTAATGCCAACGTAGCAACCTACTTGCCTACATACACTGGTAATTTAGGCGGCGGCAATGCTGTGATTGGCGGGGCTGTGACCGCAGCCACAGTCAGTACCACAGGCAATATCACAGGCAGCAATATAATTACTGGTGGCAATGTTCTGGCTACTGGATCAGTTAGTGCTACTGGTAACATAATTGGCGGTAATATTCTTGGCGGAGCCAATGTCAACGCCACCACACACACTGGTACTACTGTATCAGTGACTGCTAACGTCACAGGTGGTAATTTGGTCACAGGTGGTGCTGTCAGTGCCACTGGTAACGTTGTTGGTGGCAATGTTGTTACAACTGGTATTGCACAAGGTGGCACAATCAGCGCCACTGCCAATGTGATTGGTGGCAATGTTAACACAGCCGGCCAAGTATCAGCCACAGCCAACGTCACTGGTGGTAATTTGGTCACTGCTGGACAAGTATCAGCTGCTGGCAATATCACTGGCAATTACTTGTTTGGTAATGGTTCACAGCTAACTGGTTTGCCAGCTACCTATTCTAACGCTAATGTACAGGCCTATTTGCCCACATACAGTGGCAACATTGGTGCTGGCAACATAAATGCCACAGGAAGAATCAGCACTGCTGGTAATGTGCAAGGCGCATTTATTTTTGGTGATGGCGGATTCTTGAGCAACGTCACCGCCACCGGTAACGTAGCAGTTTCACAGATTGGCAACGGTTCTACTGTGCTCAGTGTGGCTGGTGCTAATGGTAACTTGGTTCAAACAGTCAACGGTGTGGGCAATGTTCAAGTAACCACACCAACTGGTATTCAAGTCACAGGTACTATTTCAGCTTCTGGAAATATCACTGGCAACTATTTGTTTGGTAATGGTAGTCAACTGACTGGTATCGCGGCCAGTTACGGCAACTCAAATGTAGCAGATTACCTGCCCACTTATTCTGGTAACCTAGCTGGTGGCAATCTAGCTGTCACAACTGCTATCACCGCTACCACAGTGAGCACCACTGGAAATATCACCGGCAATTACATTCTAGGTAACGGTAGTCAGTTAACAGGATTGCCAGCAACTTATACAGATTCTAATGTTACCACATTGTTGGCAGCACTGGGGTCAAACGTCATCAGTGGCACAGGTAATATTACGACTACAGCCAACATCTCAGGTGGATACATTTTAGGTAACGGTTCACAATTAACTGGAATACCAGCTGGGTATGCCAACTCTGACGTTAGCACTTACTTGGCAAGCGGAACCAATTCTGCCAACATTGTTACTTCTGCCAATGTGTCAGGCGGTAATTTAGTGTCAAGTGGCCTGGCCACAGTTGCTGGCAACGTTATTGCAAACAATTTTAGTGCTACTCAAAGTGTAACTGGCACAGTATTCAGTGCTTCAGGCAACGTCACTGGTGGTAACATCAATACTGGTGGACAAGTTGTTGCCACAGCCAATGTGTCAGGTGGTAACGTTGTTACTGCTGGTCAAGTGTCGGCAGCTGGCAATATCACAGGCAATTACATTTTAGGTAATGGTTCGCAACTGACTGGGCTGCCTGCCACATATGGCAATGCCAATGTGGCAGCTAACTTGGCTGCATTTGGTACCAACCCCATATTGACCACTGGTAATGTGACTGCAGGATACTTTGTAGGCAATGGTTCATTACTAACTAGCATAACAGGTGCTAATGTGTCAGGCACAGTGGCCAATGCAACGTATGCTGATTCGGCCGCTACAGCTACCACTGCTGGTACAGTAACAACAAATGCACAGCCCAACATTACCAGCGTTGGTACATTAACGGCTGCTACTGTAACTGGCAATGTTGCAGGTGGTAACTTGACCACAGCTGGTCAAGTATCAGCTACAGCCAATATCACTGGTGGCAACGTACTGTCTAGTGGTATAGTATCGGCCACAGGAAACATTGTAACAACTGCTAATATCAGTGGTGGTAATTTAAGTATTTCAGGAGCGTTTAGTCCTGTAACTGTCAATGCAAGTGGTAATATTGATGGTGGCAATGTACGAACACAAGGTGTAGTTAGTGCTGCCGGTAATATCATTACCGCAGGTTATTTTGTGGGCAATTTTGCTGGAAACATCACAGGCAATTTGGTTGTTCCAGGTTCTAACACACAAGTTCTTTATAACAATCAAGGTAATGCTGGTGCAGTAGCAGGATTCACATACAACTCAGATTCTAACACAATGACTGTGTTGGGAGTGGTATCAGCTCAAGGAAATGTGATTGCTGGCAATGTGACTACTGTGGGGCAAGCTAGTGCCACAGGCAATATCACTGGCGGTAATATTCAAACTGCTGGCAATGTATCTGCAACATCCAATGTCAATGCTAGTAATGTAGTGGCAACCACTTTGGTACAAGGTACAACAATTTCTGCAACTGCCAACGTAGTTGGTGGAAATATAACCACAGCAGGACAAGTTTCAGCAACTGGCAATATTACTGGTGGCAATTTGAGTGGTACCAGCATTGCAGGCACCTTGACCACTGCTGCTCAAACCAATATTACCAGTGTGGGCACACTGGGGTCGTTAGCAGTAACTGGCAATATAGGTGGCGGCAATCTCAATGCCACTGGATTGAGTTTGAGTGGCAATGTGGTCAGCGCAATCAACTCTACTGCTAACGTTACTACTACTGGTAATGTTGCTGCTGGATATTTTATTGGAAATGGATCACAGCTCACAGGATTGGCAGCAACTTATGCCAATGCTAACGTAGCAACGTATCTAGCCTCAGGCACAAATAGCTCTAATATCATAACTACTGGCAATGTTAGTGGATCATATATCCTAGGTAATGGATCACAGCTCACAGGACTGCCAGCAACTTATGCCAATGCTGATGTAGCAAATTATCTGCCAACATACACTGGTAATCTTGCATCGTTAACTGGTATTGTAACCACTACAGCCAACATCACTGGTGGCAATGTCAACACTGGCGGGTTGGTCACTGCAACTGGAAATATTAATACCGCAGCAGGTGTACTGGCTACAGGTAACGTTGCTGGTGGTAATGTACGTACAACTGGACAAGTAAGTGCTACCGGCAATGTTACTGGCGGTAATGTTATCACAGCTGGTGCAGTTTCTGCAACTGGAAATATTAGTGCCACAGCCAATGTAATTGGTGCTAATATCAGCACCGGTGGAGTGGTAACAGCAACTGGCAATATCACTGGTGGTAATGTTATCACAGGCGGTTTAGTTACCGCAACTGGAAATATCAATACCGCAGCAGGTGTATTGGCCACAGGTAATATCCGCGGTGGCAACATTCAAACTCCTGGCCTAATCACTGCAACTGGTAACATTATTGGTGGTAACTTAAATGCATCAGGATTAAGTCTTTCAGGTAACGTAGTAAGTGCTTTTAATGTAACAAGCAATATTGCTGGTGGAAATGTTAATACTCCAGGCGTGGTGTCAGCAACTGGCAACATCAACGGCGGTAATATTAACACAGCCGGACAAGTGAGCGCCACTGGCAACATTACTGGCGGCAACATTGTTACTTCTGGCACAGGTGGTAACATTACTGGTGCAAACGTAGTTACTGCCACAACTCTCAGCTCAACTGCCAATGTCATTGGTGGTAACATAACTACCGCAGGTGCAATCACTGGTAACACTTTGAGTTTGGCTGGCAATGTTGTTAGCAATATTAACTCAACTAATAATATTGTGACCACTGGCAATATTACTGGTGGATACATTCTTGGTAACGGTAGCCAGCTCACTGGATTGAGTGCTGCTATCAGTGTTACAAAAATTGTAAACGGAACTTCTGAAGCCAACATTGGTGTTTCAGGTGGTAACGCCAACATTTCAATTGGTGGTACATCAAATGTGGTTGTGATTACTTCAGGTGGTACTGAAGTAACAGGAGCCATCAGCGCCAGCGGCAATATCACTGGTGGTAACTTAGTCACAATTAATACTGCCAACGTAGCAAGTTTGATCACAAATGGTACTGCAAGTGCTGCTGGTAATGTAACAGGTGGTAACATTATAACTGGTGGCGTTGTGACCGCAGCGGGTAACGTAGTTGGACAAAACTTAACCACAACTGGTGCAGTCAGTGCCACTGGCAATGTTAGCGGTGCATACTTGTTTGGTAATGGTAGCCAAATTACTGGCTTACCTGTTGCATACGGCAACACTGAAGTGGCTGCATACTTGCCAACATATACTGGTAACTTGGCATCATTGACTGGTATTGTCACAACTTCGGCCAACATTACTGGTGCTAACCTCAATACTGGTGGTTTAGTTAGTGCGGTTGGTAATATCATTGGCGGCAATGTATCTGGTGCAACTGTCACAGCCAGTGGCAATGTATTGGCTGGAGCCGCAGTAAGTGCGGTGGGCAATATTACTGGCAATTATTTGATTGGTAATGGTGCGCTAATCACTGGGTTACCAGCCAGTTACAGCAACGCCAACGTGCAGGCATACTTGCCAACTTACACTGGTAACTTGGCATCATTGACTGGTATTGTAACCACCACTGCTAACATCACTGGTGGCAACCTATTGACTGGTGGATTAATATCGGCCACTGCCAACATCATTGGTGGCAATATTACTACTGGTGGTTTGGTCAACACTGGAGCATTGACCACAACTGGCAATGCTACCATTGGTGGCAACTTGATTGTTAACGGCAATGTAACTTACATTAACATCACTGATTTGAATGTTGCTGATCCTATAATTGGTCTTGGCCGCGGTGCAAACAATACACCTTTAACTGTTAACGATGGCAAAGATCGTGGTGAACAACTTTGGTACTTTAACACTGCTGAAAACAGTGCGTTTATTGGGTATCAAAATGCAACCGGCCAGTTGATTGCAGCAGCCAATGTTAGCGTTGCCAACGAAATTGTCACAGTCAACAGTTACGGCACACTCACAGTTGGTGCTGTAAATGCTATATCTGTTACTACCAGCACCACTGTGGCTGCTACAGGCAACGTCAGTGGCGGCAATATTGTTACCGGTGGCCTGGTCAGCGCAACTGGTAACGTTACAGGTGGTAATTTGGTCACAGGTGGTTTTGCAACTGTGACTGGTAATGTACAAGGTGGTAACCTACGCACAGCTGGTTTGGTATCTGCAACAGGAAACATTGTTGGAGCCAACGTAGTAGCTGGTGGGTATGTCACAGCCGCAGGTAACGTTACAGGTGGCAACATTGTTACAGGTGGATTGATCACAGCAACCGGTACTGTGTTTGGTGGTAATTTGAGCACTGGTGGTACAATGAGTGCTGCTGGCAACGTTGATGGTGCAAATTACAATACCAGCGGTTTGATTGTGGCTACTGGAAATGTCAGTGGCGGTAATTTCAACACTGGCGGGTTAATCACAGCAACCGGTAATGTAACTGGTGGCAATTTAATCACAGCTGGCTTGGTTCAGGGCGCTACTGTTAGTGGAACTGCCAACGTTATTGGTGGTAACCTACGCACAGCAGGACTAGTCAGTGCAACTGGCAATATTGACGGTGGAAACTTGCTCACTACTGGTCTAGCATCGGTAACTGGCAATATTGATGGCGGAAACTTGCGTACAGCTGGATTGGTCACTGCAACTGGAAATGTCACAGGTGGCAATGTACTTTCGGGTGCGTTGGTACAAGGTACCACAATCAGTGCCACTGGCAACTTAGCTGGTGGTAATGTTGTTGTTGTGGGCAACGTAGAAGGTGCCAATATCAATGGTGCATTTATCAGTGCTTCTGGTAATGTTTTGGGCGGTAATATAAACATTACTGGCAATATCGTTGACACAGGTGAATTGACAATTATCAGTGGCGCTGGTGCTAATATTGTATTGGCTGCTAACGGTGTTAGCGTATTGACCACAACACCTACTGGTGCCAATATTTCAGGTACAATCAACGCAACTGGCAATGCCAATGTGGCAAACATGGGCACCACAGGATTGATCAGTGCCACAGGCAACATCACTGGTGGCAATGTGCTAACTGGTGGATTGATATCAGCCGCAGCCACAGTCACAGGTGGCAACTTGTCTACAGGCGGTACTGCAAGTGCCACAGGCAACATCACTGGTGGCAATGTGCTAACTGGTGGATTGATATCAGCCGCAGCCAATGTAACCGGCGGCAATTTGATTACTGGTGGTTCTGTCAGTGTTGCTGGAGCTGTAAGTGCCACAGCCAATGTCACAGGCGGCAACATTTTGACAGCAGGTTTGATTTCTGCAACTGGAACAATCACTGCATTTGGTAACCTAAGTGCTGGTAATATCAGCACTTCCAATCTTGTTAGTGCAGGCCAGTTGTTCTCATCAGGCAATGTTAGTGGTGTTGGCAATGTCATTGGCGGAAATGTAGTAACTGCTGGTTTGATAACAGCCGCAGGCAATGTAACAGGTAGCAATATTGTCACCAGTGGATTGATCACTGCAACTGGCAACGTCAACGCAAGCAATTTCAATGCAGGAACTAGCATTATCGCCGCAGGCAACATTACAGGTGGCAATGTAATTGCTACCACTTTCTACGGTAATATTTCAGGCAATGTCAGTGCAGCTGGCTCAAACACACAGGTACTGTTTAATGATACCGGTTTTGCCAACGCCACTGCGGGCATGACTTTTGACAAGACAACCAATGCACTCAGTATCACTGGTACATTTGCCACAAATGGTGCAGCCGCAGATATTAACGTTGGCGGCAGAATTTCAGTAGCTGGTAACATTTTGACCGGTACTGGTAACATCAGTGGCGGCAACGTTTTGAGTGGCGCTCAACTCAGTGGTATTGGTAACGTAACTGGTGGCAATTTGGTTACTGGGGGCATAATCACTGCAATTGGCAACATTATTGGTGGCAACGTCAGTGCCGCAACAGTAAGTGGTACCACAGTCAGCGCAACTGGTAACGTACAAGGTGGCAACGTCAGTACAGCTGGGTTGGTGACAGCCACAGGCAATGTTACTGGCGCTAACTTTAATACTGCAGGACTTGTGGATGCAACTGGTAATGTCACTGGTGGTAACTTAATCACAGCTGGTATAGTGACTGCAACTGCCAACGTCAACACTGGTTCTGGTGTGCTGGCTACTGGCAATGTCACAGGTGGTAACATCAACACAGGCGGCCTAGCATCTGTTACTGGAAACGTAATTGGTGGTAACATCAGCACCGCTGGTCTAGTAACTGCCACAGGCAACGTCAACACTGGTGCTGGTGTATTGGCCACAGGAAATGTACGTGGTGGCAACGTAATCAGCGTGGCCTTGGTGCAGGGTGTGACTCTAAGTGCCACAGGCAACGTAGTTGGCGGTAACGTAAACACAGCAGGGTTGATATCGGCAACTGGTAATATCATTGGCGGAAACGTCAATACCACAGGCTTGAGTCTGAGTGGAAACGTGGTCAGCGCAATCAATATGACTGCAAATATCACCACAACTGGCAATATTTCAGGTGGAAATATCTCAGCTACGGGCAACATAAATATTGCAGGAGATAGGGCAGCCACTGTGTCAGACGCAACTGCTCTTGCGATAGCATTAGGATAAAAAATGGCAAATACTTTTACAAGAAAACTCAGTAGACTCGTTGGTACCACAGCTACCCAAGTAGGTAATTACACAGTTCCATCAGCTACAACCACTGTTGTTGTGGGATTGTCGGTTACAAATGTGACTGCTAGTGCTATTTCAGCCAACGTTTACATTCAAGACAATGCTGCGGCCAATACATTTTTGGTAATGAACGGTCCTATTAGTTCAGGATCTAGTTTGGTAGTAGGCGGGGGTGATCAAAAGATTGTTTTGATCACAGGAGATAAATTGATTGTGCAAAGCAGTGCAGCCACCAGCCTTGATGCTGTAATGAGTATAATGGAAATTACATAATGAGTTACATCGGCCTTGATCCGCAAACGCAATTACTGAATACCAGTACTGAGTTCTTCAGTGGTAATGCAGTAAACATGCAGTTTACCTTGGCCCGCAGTGTGGCCTCAGCGTCTGACCTAGACGTCATGATTGGCCAGACACTTCAGCGTCCATTTGCGGATTATGAAGCTGAAAATGTCACTTTGACTTTTCAAACACCACCAGCTAGTGGAACCAATAACATCACAGTTACCTATCGAGCTGGCGCACTAAATTCTCTTAATTTAACTGCCAATGCATTTGGTGCAGGTACTGTGGGCGCACCCAGTGTGTACTCAGTGGCTGCAAACAACACTGGTTTGTATTGGGCCAATGCCACATCAATGATTGTCAGTGTGGCTGGTGCCAACGCTGCCATCTTCAATGGTAACACTCAAAGCGTGGACCAAAACACTGGTGTTTTGGTACTAAACGGTGGCCTGGGAGTTGAGGGTAATATCCACCTGACAGGTCACATGAACCTGCTTGATACCACAGAAAGTGCCAACGTAACAACTGGTGCATTGACTGTGGGCGGTGGTGCTGGTATTGTTGGTAACCTGAACGTGGGCGGCGATATCACCTGCGTAGGTGACTTCACAGTTAACGGAACATTTACCACAACTGGTACAGACAGCTTGGAAGTTAATGACCCGTTTATCTTCTTGGCCAATGCTAACCCTGGTGACACCTACGATTCGGGGGTTGTTACTCAATATTTTACCGATGTCACACGCTACAGCGGTTTGTTCCGTGACATCACCGATGCCAAATACAAACTGTTTGGTAATTTGACCAACAAGCCCAGTACCACAGTTGACACTGCCAATGCTAGTTTTACCTACAATGATTTGGTCTTGGCTAATCTCAGTGCCACAGGCAACGTAAGTGGTACCTATGTACTGGGCAATGGTGCACTATTAACTGGTATCACTACTGACACCACACAAATTTACAATGGTACTAGCCGAGTTATAATTGCAGCATCAGCTGGTAACATTGTTGCTAACGTAGGTGGAACAACCATTGGTACATTCAGTGGCACTGGACTTGCGGTAGTTGGCGCAGTAAATGCTACCACTACCGTCAGCGTCACAGGCAACATAATTGGTGGCAACATAACCACTGCTGGACAAATCACTGGCACAGGCAATGTAACCAGTGCAGCCAATGTATCTGGTGGTAACATACTAACTGGCGGCATGATCAGCGCCGCAGCCAACATCACAGGTGGAAATATTACCACAGGTGGATTGATTACAGTAACTGGCAACGTCATTGGTGGCAATTTGGTCACTGCTGGACAAGCCAGCGCAGGTGGTAACGTTACTGGTGGTAACATTAGAACAGCCGGACAAATAAGTGCTACTGGTGCAGTGTACGGAGACAGTTTTAGTGCAGCAAATGGTGTGAGTGCCGGCACAACCGTTGCGGCAACTACAGACATCACTGCTGGTGGCACAATTTCAGCAGTAGGAACAATCACTGGTGATGGCGGCATTGTCTCAACTGCCAATATTTCTGGTGCCAACGTATTGGCATCTGGCTATGTCAGTGCTGTGGGTAATGTATTTGCTGCCAATTTGGTTGTGGCAACCAACATTTATGATGCCACAGCAATGAATATCACAACTGGCACTGGCAATATAACATTGGCGCCGGCTGCTGGATCAAATGTTCAAATTTCCAGCAATGCCAACATCACAATAGCTACAAATTCTACCAGCACCACATCGGGTGCATTAAGAGTTGCTGGCGGTGCTGGCATTGTGGGCAACGTTTACATTGGTGGGTTAGAAACTGTTACAGGTAATATCACTGGCGGCAACATTCTTACAGGTGGGTTAGTTAGTGCAACAGGTAACGTCACTGGTGGTAACTTGATAGCCACCGGTTTTGGGACTAATCTGGTTCAAGGTGGGACATTGAGTGCCACAGGTAATGTCATAGGCGGCAACATACTCACAGGCGGAATTGCCAGTGCTACAGGAAACATTACTGGTGGCAATATTATCACAGGCGGAGCAGTATCAGCTACAGGTGCTGTGAGCGCTACCGGTAACGTAGTGGGCGGCAATTTAGTGTCTACAGGCGCTGTGAGCGTAGGCGGTGTAGTCAGTTCTACAGGCAATGTAATTGGTGGCAATATTACCACAGTTGGCCAGATGTCAAGCACTGGCAACATTACATCTGCTGGCAACATTGCTGGTGGTAATTTGTTGGCCACAGCTTTGATACAAGGTGCTAACGTCAGCGCCACGGCAAACATTGTGGCCACTGGCAATGTCACAGCAGCCACTTTCTTGGGCTCACAGTTGAGTTTGAGTGGCAACGTTATTAGTCAAATTGCAACTACTGGTAATGTAACTGGTGCCAACGTCAATGCCACAGCAGTGGTCAGTGCAGTGGGTAACATCATTGGTGCTAATTTAAACACAGTGGGGTTGGTGCAAGCTGCAACAGTTAGTGCAACTGGTAATATCACAGGCGGCAATATTAGCACTGCTGGTAATTTAGCGGCTCCAACTGCGGCTCAAAATACCAATACCACAGCAGTGGCCACAACTGCTTATGTTCTTGGACAGCTAAGTTCAACAACACCTACTGCTATTGCAGCCTCAGGTGCAGTGGGCACAGGTACAACATTTGCACGTTCCGATCACACTCATTCAGGCGTAACATCAATCACTGGTACTTCTAACCAAGTCACTGCCAGTGCATCAGCAGGTGCTGTGACCTTGAGTTTGCCGCAAAGCATTGCAACCAGTTCAGCAGTACAGTTTGGTAGCTTGACAGTCACAACTGGCAACATCACACTGGGCAACATCATCAATGGTGGTGCTAACCTTGCTGGTAATATTGGATCAGCAACTGGCTATTTCAACACTGTTTTTGCCAAAGCCACATCAGCACAGTATGCTGACTTGGCAGAAACATACAGAGCTGACGCCGAATACCTACCAGGCACTGTGGTCAGCTTTGGCGGGGAATTTGAAGTCACACTTACTGTTGGACAAAATTGTTCTAGAGTAGCTGGTGTTATTTCAACCAATCCAGCGCATGTCATGAACGCAGGCTTAGAATTTGATAACACAGCAGTGGTGGCTCTCACTGGGCGTGTGCCAACATCAGTTGTGGGTACTGTGAGAAAAGGTGACATGATGGTATCAGCAGGCCACGGTCGAGCACAAGCTTGTGCAACACCAGCTGTGGGCACTGTGATTGGTAAATCACTGGAAAACTTTGATGGCGCAGAAGGTGTTATCGAAGTTGTGGTTGGTAGATTATAAGGACACACAATGAGTTATGTAGGCAATTCACCTAACATTGGTCAGTACAGAAAAATAGACACGTTGATCTTTGACGGGGTAGAAACCACTTTCAATATAACTGTGGGCGGCACCAGTTTTAATCCGCCCACAGCCTATGCCATGATGGTGAGTTTGAACAATGTAATTCTCAATCCTGGTGTTGGATTCAGTATCACTGGATCCACTATAAGTTTTCCCACAGCCCCAGCGGTGCACACACCGTTTTTTGGTTTAATATTTGGCGATACACTATATACTGGCACACCAAGCGACAACACAGTTGGTACCAGCAAAATAGTTGATGCCAGCATCACTTATGCAAAGTTTGGACAAGATACACAAGCCCGTTTGACAGCAGGTCAAATTATATTTGGAGTTTAAAAGATGGCAAGAAAAAGACTATACGAGTATTCGTTTACACCTGGTACAGGTGGCCTGGGCACTGTCAAGGTTCCCGATAGGTACAATCTAGCGGATATATTGGCCATTTATGATACAACAGTAAACGTTGCTATCTATAACTTTGCTGACAATACCATGGGCGGCACAGTGTCATGGGCTCCTGGGCCAACCGCTACTTTTCCCGCAGCGTATGCTGGTGTCACAACCATCACACTAGATCTTAATACTACCACACTCAGCGCCAATGACAAATTGGCTATCTACATCGAAGATCGTGCCTTGACAGTAGAACCCTGGGCATTTGGCGAAGATGCTATTGGTCGTAACAGAATTTCAAATCCCGAAGCTCTTATTGACGCTGACTTTGAATACGGTTTACAAAATACCAAATGGCAAAACGTCAGCACCAACAACAATATTCCTGGCTTCTATGAAGATATTGGCGGAGATATTGTTTACAACACCAATGGATATTTAAGTTTGTTGGCAGGTGATGACCTAATTACATCCAACGTTGATACCAGTGTCAAGTTACAAAACCCTGGAACCCCGGCCTGGATTGCAAATGATTATGCTCTAGTTATCAGTCAAACTCAAGGCAATGTAACACCTTTTGTGAGTGCTTATCTCACAGCCAATGTCAACAGTTCTGCTGAAAGAACATTTACAGTTAACAGTACAACTGGTATCACTGCACTTGACAATGTGTTGATCATCAATCGCCCAATCAGTGGTGGTACCACACTGGCCACAGCCAATATTACCAGCACAGCAACAACCACAGTCAACGTGGCCAACGTTGCGGCCGCACCGTTAATTGTGGACGGCAGTTATATTATTGTAGAAACTGACACTTCGGGTGTGTATGAAACCATGGCAGTAACTAACGTAACAGCCAATACACTCACAGTTACTAGACAAACCAACAACACCAATGGTGCCGGAGCCAACATTACCATTGGAAGAAACGTTTATCCTGTAAGCACACTGGAAATTGCTCAAGTGCAAGAAGTTACAGATAGCACCACTTTGCAACTGCAACGTGGTTGGTATAACATTCCTGCTGCCAATACTTTCTACAGCGGCAGCGTTATTCAGCGTCTCAGTGCCAACGTAGAATTGGTCAAACAAACAGTGGTAAGCACCTTGGTCAATGGTACTCAAACCATCACTCGTGGTCAGTTTAATACCACTGCATTGACTGCAGCCGGTGCTGGATCACCGTTTGTACGCATGACTGGTATGTTCTATGCCAGCGGAAGCAATGCTCTAAGTGAAATTGGTGTCAACCAAAGTGACACTCCAGTTGTTACTGGATCATACGTCAGCAATCAAAATACAGCTTCGTCAAATGCCGAAGGTGTGTCATTGGTATCTTTGAGTGAGGACAACAATTTCTTCTATTATCCTCGACGCACTCCTAGCCTAGCAGCTGGATACCCAATTAATCAATATGATTCTATCATACGGCAGGCCTTTCCTTACACTGGTGCAGATTTGGACATTGCGTCAATCACTAGCGATGGTGCCGATCCCAGTACTATTACTGTGACCACAGTCTATGCTCATGGTCTAGTACCAGGAACTCCAATTTTGGTAAATCTCAGTGCTGGCACCAACCAAGCCTACGGCGACGGTAGTTTTATTATTATTAGTATACCTAGCACAACAACCTTTACATATCAAGCCAAGACAGGCGCAGCAGTTTCAGGATCGTTGGCTGGCATAATAAATGTACGGTCAAATGCAGTGTTCTTGCCAAGATCATTTGATGGTGGTGTGGTGTTAGGCCCAGGCACACCCACACGAGGCGCCAGCGCCATACGTCAGACTAAAAAATATTTCCGTTACCAGTCTGGTAAAGGTATCTTGTTCTCATCTGGTACTATGTTAAAACCAACGTTTGATATCAGTGCTTTGAGCGCAGCCGGCACAACTGTCAACAGCAATATCACAGTAACAACTGATCTAGAACACGGGCTAAACGCTGGTGCTACTATAACCATAAGTGGGGTGACCACAAGCGGATACGATGACACGGGTTACATAGTTACAACCATTGTCAGCGATACCAGCTTTGTTGTACAAGCTCAAAATGTACTGGGTAGTGCATCACCAGAATTGGGACAGCAACCTAGAATTGCAATCACAGCCTGGCATGGATCTAGTATTCGCGCTGGTATTTTTGATGATCAGAACGGCTTGTTCTGGGAATCAGATGGTATATCATTGAATGCTGTGCAACGAACCAGTACATTCCAACTTGCTGGCCTGGCCAGTGTAGGTGTGGGCTCAAACTTGGTAACTGGTGATGGTAATGGCCGATTCCAAGACCAACTCAACAACGGTGATGTAATTGTGATCAAGGGCATGACTCACAGTGTTACCAGCATAACCAATAACAATCGCATGACTGTGGTACCAACATTCCGTGGGGTATCTAATCAAACTCGAGTTAAACTGACCTTGCGTAACGAAATTAGAGTTCGCCAGGATGATTTCAACATTGACACCATAGATGGTACTGGACCCAGCGGATACACCATTGACACCAATAAAATGCAGATGTTGGGAATTGAGTATTCATGGTACGGTGCTGGTTATGTAACATGGATGGTGCGTGGTCAAGATGGTCGTTTTATTCACGCACATCGCAGACCCAACAACAACTTGAACAATGAAGCATACATGCGTTCTGGTAACTTGCCAGCACGATACGAAGCCATTAACGAAACTGCAACCAGCAGTTTAAATGGTTCCATTGATTCAAGTCAAACCACAATCACACTGCGTGATGCAACTGATTACCCTGATGCGTCTGTGACTTATCCTGTGTTTGTGATGATTGACAGCGAAATTATCAAGTACAGTGGCAAAACTGGCAATGACCTAACTGGTGTTACCCGGGGTGCTACCTTTACGCAATGGGTTGAAGGTGCAAGCCGCAGTTTCACATCCAGCGCAGCCACTAGCCATACAGACAACACTGGTGTAATATTGATTAGTAATACTTGTACGCCACTGGTTAACCACTGGGGTAGTTCAGTAATCATGGATGGTAATTTTGATGGTGACGAAGGCTACCAGTTTACCTATAATCGCACCAACTATGGTTTGCCTGCTGTGATTGGTAACAGACAAGTTGCATTTGCTATGCGCCTGGCTCCCAGCGTGAGCAATGGTATCATTGGAGATCTGGGTGTGCGTGACTTGATCAACCGTGCTCAGTTAACACTGACCAGTTTGAATTTTCAAGTAAGTGCTGGACGATATCTAGTTGAAGGTATTTTGAATCCCAACAACATTGACTCAGCCAACACTTCTTGGCAAGGACTCAACAACTTGGGTGGTGGATTCCAGCCTAGTTTTAGCCAGTTTTCAGTGGCACCGACATTTACTAGTCAGGCAACTGGTGGTTTAACTGGTGCTCCGTTTAATACCACAGGTGGTCTGAGCAGAAGTGGTGTTAAAATTGCCAGCAGTAGCTCAAAAGTATATGCAAACTTAACACCAGTCAACGTGTCAAGTTCAGGTTCGGGTGCAAACGTAACAGTGAGTTTGACTGCGGCTGGTACCACATACACCACAACTACTACTTCTATTGCAATACAGGCATCTGGTACTGGGTATGCAGTGGGCGATACTATCAAGATTCTTGGTAATACGTTAGGCGGGTCAACCACAACCAATGACTTGACACTAACAATTCAAGCTATTACTGCTGATATTACTGGTGGTGAACGACTGTTTGCTATTCCAGTTAGTTCCACAAACCAAGGTGTGTTGGATTTGAGTTCAGTCAAACAAATTGGTACCAGTACTGTGCCTGGTACAGGAACTTACCCTAACGGGCCTGAAGTGTTGGCTGTGCAGATCACTGCACTGTCAACGGTGTCAAATCCAGTGGGAGAAATTCAGCTCAGCTTCCAAGAAAGCCAGGCTTAACGATCAGTGCCAGCGGCAAGATACCGTTCTACGGTTTCAATCTTGCCCTGCACTGCTTCAATATTCACAGTGTTCCATAAACCTGGATGCATGGGCTTGGGCCATGTGCCAGCATCAATCCATGCATAGCCCAGGTGTTCGTGATTGAGTTCAGGACAAAATTCGTGCTCAGTGGCACACACCCATGTGTTGTATTCAAACTGTCCGTCGGCACTGGTAAACTTCTCCAATGGCACTAAACGTTGATATTCAGGAAAAAATCCCAGTTCTTCAGTGCATTCGCGCTCCATACCACCCAGCAAAGTTTCGCCAGTTTCTACTTTGCCACCTGGCAGTCCCCAGGCACCGGGGTGTTTGTTGTCGTTACGCAAGAGATACAGGTAACGACCAGTAGTGCTGGCCCTAAACCAAACACCCACTGCTCTTACAGCACTAGAATCCATTGACCTCCAGGATAGAGGCCCTGATAACTTTTGATCCATGTTTCACCAGTCCACATATATTGTACACCAGTAGTTATGTTTGTGACATACTGAATACTAGATTGTGCGCTGGCATCAAATTTCACACGCCAATAACCATTTTGGTATTCAATTATGTCGTTGGCGCTAGCCACCAATGGCCGCCCGTTGGCTCCAACCCAGGCTTCAGCAGGCCCTTCATTGCCCAGTGCTCCAGTGCCTTCAGTAAGCAAATAGCGTTGACCATCTAGTGCACTGTCAAGTCCATTGAGAGGACCACTCAGTAGTGGGTTGACCACAGCATCTACGGGATCCAGCGTATTTTGTGGCACTGTGTCAATATCCACATCATACAACACAAATCGGTCATCGTTGGGATCTAGTGTAATGGTACCAATTACTTCGGTATCATCAGGCTGAATCAGTCTAATCTGACTGACCCCAGGACGTAGAACGCCATACACGCCAATCACAGCAGGCCATAACAAGTTACTGTCACTCACAATGTCTGGAGGTACAAGGCTGCTGTTGGGTTGATCAACAATAGACGGATCACGCAATATTTGTATTTTGTTTCCAATCAAAACAACTTGATAACTGTATGGAGTGAATATCTGTCGTGTGCCCAGCAACAAATCACTGTCAGTGATTGCATTGTTGGCATCACCTTGAGAATCATACACGCTGGCAATGATTCGTTCAATCACGCCCAGTTTCTTGACCTTAGCTGGTGGACTAATCCAAATTGGCAATGCAAACTTCATGGTGCAAATGTCAATGGGACTTTCTGTGCCTTGCGGAATTGTTCTAGAAGTCCACTGAGTGCTTTCTAATTCAACCACAGTCAAACTGGTCCAGTCAATGTAGTTGTCTGTGCTTTGCACTTCCAATGACGGATTGAACAAGGTCACAATCTGTTCAATCAACTGTAATTTTTGGTTGGTATTTGATGTCCAAAGATCAAGTGTGACTGTGAGTTTGTAAGGTACAGGCATCAAGCGTTCGATAGTAAAAGCATTGCCTTGTGTGGTTTCGTATGTTTCTGTAGCTGGATCATACGTGCGTTGGCGCACAGCGATGTTGCTGACAAAATAAGGTTCTTGCATTCTAGGACGATCATAGTCCAAGCCTGTGATGTAGAATGTCATCAACGGAGTTGACGGCAAACTGTTGCGTGAGTTGTCTTGCAATATGGTTTGGGCATTGCGACTGGCATCACCATAACGAATTGGTACTCGTAACAGTGCAGGAGTATCCGTACCTTCTTCGCGACCGTATTCCACTTGAAATCCTGAAAAGATTCTAGTGAATTGTAGTAAGAATCTGCGTATCTGCTCGTCGTAAAAAAACTGTTGCATTAAATCTCTCTTTATTTGAACCCGCCGTCGTCGCCGTTGTCGGCTCGTGGTTTGAGAATTTCGCTAAGACTTTGCCGACTTGGAATGCGCCCTAGATCTGTGGTCAAAACGGTGTTAGTGTTATTTACAAAGCCTGAACGCAGGGTTTCATTTAATGGACCGTTGTTGAGATCAGTTCTAACTCGGTCTTCGATCTTGACCCAGCGAGCGCCATCATATCTAAACAAACGATTGGGTTTGTAGTCCAGACGCAAACAGTAGTCGCCACTGACTGGATTGAGAGGAAAACTCACACTAGGAGTCACTGGCAATCCATTGGGAGCCATGCCGTCGCCCACCAAATAGCCCATGACGTAGCCAAGATCTTTGGGAGTTACTGATGCCCCACCTTGTGTGCCGTCTGTAGTGACAGTTTGATCAGCAGTAAGCGAATCAGGATTGGCAGGCTCACCGTCTTGAGTAGGCACAATGTAAAACTTGTCAATGTCATAGCCCGACAGCGGCACTTCAATATCGGCTTGTGTGAGAATTGCATCATTGAGTTCGGTGTCTTTGGTGCGAGTGCCCTGGACGTCACTGATGGTGTTAGGAGTATACTCTCTCCAAAATGTTGTATTGGTGATTTCTGTGCCCGCTGGCACATTTCTTATGGATTGGTAGTACACATCACCAGAGTTGACCACTGACCCTGTGGGATAAAAATCGCCCGGATCCCAAATGTATTCGGCCACAAACGGCTTGTTGGTTATTGAGTTGTACTCTTGAGCATCGGTTAAGGGCGTGGCCTTAACACGCCAGGTATGTGGTAACCAAGTCTGACTCATGCCTTCAGTGGCAAAATCAGCATCTTGTACCACATAGTATTTTGGCAAGCCACGCGGCAAGTTTGGATTGAGTGGATGAAAATCTTTAAGGTTGGGCAGTTCTAAAACGTCGCCAGTCATGAGTTTGCGTCCAAATGTGTCTATCATGTTATTGTAGTGAAACGTGATAAACAGGGTGTCGTTGTTTAAAAACAAACCAAACTGTGTTAGATCAAAGTCAATATCTTGATGGTTGTATACTCCACGCATGATATACACGTCGGGTGCATAGATTCTATCACGGTTTTCTAGCAACAGCAAGTCCTGAATGTTCATTGGACTGAGTTCATCATAGATAGGTTGGGTGGCGTCAAAATTGCCGCTGAATGCCGAATCCTCACCTCCAGTTTCTGGGCCCAAAAACTTATGAACATACACATCCATGCCACCCACGGTGTACATCTCAGAGATAGTGCGATCCAAAAACTGGTAATCACGGGTACGATTTGGGCGGTATAAACTTAGGCGTGGCATAGTGTATATTTATGGGCTGGTTGACCAAATATTCTAAACCTGCTACAATTTGGGCATGAAAGTAGTTCGACTGGATCGCAGATTCAAGCAATACAAAAACCACGGGCATGTGATTGCTGTGCGATGTAAATCATGGCTTGAGGAAGGCGTTCCTCTTGAAAAAATATGCGATACCAAACTGGGAGCCCGAGGCTACATGCCCGACAATGACTGGCATTCATATTTTGGCAAAGTCAACGGGCGCGGCCTACGTCCGTTTTGGATCACATTCCGCCGGGAATCAGATCTTACTTTAGTACTACTTTCTGCCAACTTGACCAAATAATCACTATCTGCTATAATACACACTTGTTCACTACAGGAGTCCGTATGCAAAAGGCAGCAAATTTTGTTGCAAAGTACTCTACTGCCAACAAGTCCAAAGCAGTTGTGCCCTATGACCTAATAAAAGCCACAGAAAAATGGGTGGAATACAGCCTGGACATTGTTGACATGAATCGTATTTTGATGAAGTCAGACTTTGACACCAAATGGCGGCTGATGGAGGCTCTTGATGTTGCAGAGCGCAAACGAAAGTACATGTACAACCACAAAAACTTCAAACTCAAACGTGCCACGGAATTGTTTGAACTGTGCCGAGATTTAACTGTAAAATAAGTAAGGACACACATGAGCACCACATTCAAAATTAAACTGCTAAACCCCCGCAGTTCCGACACCAACATTCTTGGGATGGAGCCAACTTGGCAAGTCCAACCCACTGAGTATCGCATCACAGCATTGAGCAAAGCGTTCACCTGGTACAATTATTTTTACGGCAAAAAAGATGCCCGTGACATGATTGTGAATTATTTGGAAACACATGGTCGAAAGGCCGATGTGCGACTGCTCAAAGGCATTCCTGACTCGGCCATCCGCTTGACCACAGGCTGGTTGTGCCGCATGACCATGCTGGGCCTGGAGTTGAACGACAGCGAACAGGCTAGATTACAAAGCCAATTGAGAGAAATACTGGACAGCAAACAAAACACAGTGGAAGAAGCCCCAGAAGAACCAGTGGCGCCCAAGATCACAATTCAAGATCGTCTGCGTGAAAAAGCCAACGAGTGCGACGGTGAGCTAGAGGGCTTGTTTGACGAGTTCTTGTTGAGTGGTGCCAAGATGACCGCAGACTTCAAGCCTGTGGTGATCATGCGTGGATTGAACATAGCGCCACAAATGGTCAGTCAAATTTCTGACAACTGGAAACGCAAACTGTCAGAGTTTGAACGTGTGGTAGAAGGTAAGGATGCACAACTGGTTGAGGGCTACAGTCATCTCTCCAAGATTCAAATGCGCAACGTAATCAAGTTCTGCGAAGCTGTGATCAACGACTGCGGTGCTTATGTACAGATCAAGAAAGTGGAACGCAAGCCACGCAAGGTCAAAGCAGTGCCACCCGAAAAACGTGCGGCTAAGTTTAAGATTCTGGCAGAATTTGCTGAACTCAAATTGAAATCATTACCGGCTGCAAGCCTTGTGGACAAGAGCGAAGCTTGGTTGTATGACACTAAAAAACGCAAATTGATTCACTTGGTAGCAGATGAATATGCCAAGGCCTTCACAGTCAAGAGCAACAGCATCATTGGTTTTTCTACAGCAGAAACCCTGCAAAAAACTGTGCGCAAACCACAGGACGTGGTCAAGGCCATGCAGGCCGCGGGCAAGCCAGCGGCACGTAAGATGTTTAAAGAGCTTACTACTACAGAAACTGCATGGAATGCTCGAGGTACTGAGAATTTGATTATACTCAAGTCTTGGTAATTTATAAATAGGTAATGCACGTCATTCCCAACAAGGTTGATTTTTATATCACCAATGTTTGTAATTTAACCTGCGATAATTGCAACAGATTTAACAACTACAAATTCACTGGATGGCAACGTTGGAGCGACTATGCTGACGTTTACAAACAGTGGAGCAAACAAGTCAAGCTCACTGCTATTACTATAATGGGCGGTGAGCCTTTTCTCAATCCCACGCTGGTAGATTGGGTACAAGGACTAAACAAGACATTTAACACTAGTGTTCAAATTCTAACCAATGGCACAAGATTCAAACACATGCCTGAATTGTACCCCTTGTTGAAATATGTTGACAGCAACGGAGTGATGAATCACATTGGAGTTAGCTTACACAATCTTGAAGAACTTGAAACCTTAAAACAAGACATCTGTAATTTTTTACAAGGGCCAGTTAAAGAAACTTCAATAACTGATTCAGACAATTGGGACGGGTGGTCTTTTGTTGATGTAAATGGTGTAACAGTAAGAGTGTTTATCAAGGATGAGTTTGGTCCTTCAGCCCTTCGCGTAGACTATCGAAAACAATTAACTATACACCGAAGCGATCCCAATTTGGCGCATCAGGCATGCGGCTTTGTAAAGTGGAAAAGTTATCATTTTGTCAAAGGCAAACTTTACAAATGTGCCCCAGTTGCATTATTACCAGAATTTGATAGACAACATCCGTTGCCGTTGTGGCCTGGCGAAAGAGAAATATTAGGTTCGTACAAACCACTGACTGTAGAAAACTACGATGAGTATTCTAAACAGTTTTGGGAAACACTTGATGATCCGGTGCCGCAGTGCCAATTTTGTCCAGTACATGTGACTGTTCAAAAAATATTTCCAATTAGAAAAAGATCATTCAATGATTGATGATGTGTATCAAGGCGAGGCATACATTAAATCTAGTTGCCTTCAGCGTGAGCAAAACGTTGCGGCACTGCTTCAAGACCTAATAGGCAACCTTGGGTACAAACAAATTGACGACGCTAAAGTTTGTTGGCAAGCTGGCTTGCACAATGCAGTTGTAAGATTAGGAGACGACTTTAACACCTGCTACTCAGTGTTGACATTAAAAAACTCCAACCAACGGTTTCCAGAAAACACAGTTGTTATAACTGACAACAAAGTTTTATCTACCCCTGACTGTACTGTGTGTAAGTTGCCTGACAGCTACTGGGGAATTTTTTATTATCAACCCAACGGGGAATTTCTGCCCCAAAAAAATCTTCATCTAAGTATAAACCGTGGAGATTCTCAACGTCAGGCAATTCTCAAAGAGTTTGTTAATGTTCGTGGAATCACTGAACAAGATTACCTGAACTACAATGCAGGCAGTACCAGTGACAGTCCAATTTTAAATCGCATGGTAAGTTTTGAAACAGCAAATTTGCAGAGTTGGGTTAATCTTGTAGTTGAAACCTATGCTGGTGACGACACCATAACGTTTAGTGAAAAAACTTTTAGAGCATTGCAAACGCCAGCCCCTTGGATGTTGTATGCTTGCAGAACTACAATCAGTTACTTGAAATCGTTGGGGTTTGATGTACTAGATGATGTAATAGATCATGGATATGAAAATACCTATCAAACAGGAGTCAACGGGGCTGATAAAATTCAAGACTGGCTAAAATATGCAGTTCAAAATTTAAGACACGCTAGATCATATCCCAATTTGGCTGTTCGATGCCAGCAAGCTGCCATACACAATCAACAATTACTTGCAGCCTGGCAAAAACGCTGGCCCTTGGATTTTTCTACCTGGCTGCCCTCTGCGATCAATGCGCTAAATATGCAACTACAGGATTAAATCATGGCAGAACAGCAAGACACATTATCTCAACTCAAGCAAAATCTCAATGAGTATGTACAACTTCAGCTGGGTGCACAGATCATTGATCTGGAACTTGATCCCGAGCACTACGAAGCCGCGTATCAAAAAACCATTGGCACCTATCGTCAACGTGCCAATAATGCCTATGAGGAAAGTTACAGCTTCTTTTACTTGGTCAAAGACGAAAACGTTTACACACTGCCTCAAGAAGTCATCAGTGTGCGACAGTGTTTTCGTAGAACGTTTGGTGATGCCACAGGCCCATACGCAAGTAATTTTGATCCGTTCAGCCAGGCCAGCTTGAATGTTTATTTGATGAACTTCAACGTGTCTGGTGGCCTGGCCACTTACGACTTTTATTCACAGTATGTAGAACTGGCTGCTAGAATGTTTGGTGGGTACATGAACTACACCTACAATCCTGTCACAAAGAAGTTGCAGTTGATTCGTGATCCCAAAAACACCGGAGAAGCTGTGTTGCTATGGACTTACAACTTGAAACCAGAAATCAACTTGCTCAGCGATTTCCAAATCCAACAATGGATCAAGGACTACATGGTAGCCAACTGCAAGATGATCATTGGTGAAGCACGTGAGAAGTTTGGGCAAATTGCAGGCCCACAAGGCGGCGGTACCCTAAATGGCACTGCCATGAAAGCCGAAGCCAAAGAAGCCATGGCTGATCTCATTGGTCAATTGGTAAACTATGTGGATGCCAGCCAGCCATTAACTTGGGTAATTGGTTAATTGACAACGTCACAGTGACCTGCTATAATACAGCATGGACTTGATGATTGACATGGAAGGCCTTGCTACAGGCCCTGAAACTTGTATTCTCACTATTGCCGCACAAGGTTTTGATCCTCTTGGCGATGGCTACTACCCTGACAAGTTTTACTATGCCAGGGTTGATCTTGAAAGCCAACCCAATCGTAAAATTGAACAAGGCACCATAGAGTGGTGGGCCACACAAAAAGAAGCACAAGCAGAAGCCTTTGCTGAAGAAGGTCGTATACCTTTGGACGAGGCACTGGACGGATTAGGTAAACTGATTTGGCACTCCAAGCGTATCTGGGCCCAAGGTCCCACGTACGACATGACCATCTTGGAGCATGCTTACAAAAGCTACAACAAACCCATTCCCTGGCAGTACTACTCAGTGCGGGACAGTCGCACAGTGTTTGGGTTGTGGCCAGGCTTAGAAAAGCCCCCTACAAGCCATCATGCATTAGAAGATTGCCGCAGACAAATTGGCCTGTTGCAAGACACACTTAAATACTTCAAAATAAAGGAACTGGCATGATCATTGGCATCTGTGGATTCATTGGCTCGGGCAAGGACACCATTGCAGATTACCTAGTTAATTTGCATCACTTTCGTAGAGAAAGTTTTGCCAACAGCCTTAAAGATGCTGTAGCACAGGTGTTTGGGTGGGACAGAACCATGCTGGAAGGCCGCACCAAACAGGCCCGCGAGTGGCGTGAAGTACGTGATGAGTGGTGGAGCAATCGATTGGGCTTAAATATTACCCCGCGTTGGGTGCTACAGCAGTGGGGCACAGAAGTATGTCGTCGTGGGTTTCATGATGACATCTGGATTGCTGCACTAGAAAACAAGTTACGCAACAGTCAAGATGATGTGGTGATCAGTGACTGCCGCTTCCCCAATGAAATTACTGCCATTAGAGCAGCCGGGGGCAAAGTCATTAGGGTAGTGCGTGGGCCTGAACCTGATTGGTATCAAGATGCTGTGAATGTCAACGAAGGTCGGGGTAACATGAGTTGGATGATCAGTCGTGAGCGACTAAAAACTCTAAAAATTCATGCATCAGAAACTGCTTGGGTAGGCACAAAATTTGATTTAGTATTAGACAACAATGGTACGCTGGATCACCTATACCAACAAGTCAAGCAGTTGGCTACTGGTCAGGCTCAAGATCACCCGGCAGCCAAGTAGAGTCATATCTGTGTAGGTCAGCTACACAATTCAAACACACTGTTTTTAAGTTCCTTAACTCACAGTTGTCAAGATTACCGTCTACATGAAACACCAATAACTGACTGTGGTGTCTTGCTTTAAACCCACATCGATCACATGTGGGTTTTTTCTTGTAGCCTGCTGCTTCCCATCTTGGCACACGCCGTTTGATTCCTTTGCCCTTGCGTAAACATGTTTCGCATCTTGATCGGTAATGCACACGATCTTCTTTGATATAATTAATAGCACACAGACGTTGGTTGCAGGCTTGACATACTGGTCTTTTCATGCTGTATTTATAGTGGACCTTTGCCAAAGGGCGTCGTAAAGCACTGTTTTTGCCGGTTGCCAATAAATATTAGAACTTGAAAAGGACCCCACTATGGCTCTAGTATCTCCAGGCGTAGAAGTAACAGTAATTGACGAGAGTCAATACATTCCTTCAGCTGTTAACACAGTCCCGTATTTTGTAATTGCCACTGCTCAGAACAAAGTTTCTGGCGACGGTATTACTGTTGCTGCCGGCACCACCGCAGCCAACGCCAACAAAACATATCTAATCACCAGTCAACGAGACTTGGTTGCCACATTTGGCGTACCATTCTTTTACAACACCACAACTGGTACACCAATCAATGGTTACGAGCTTAACGAATACGGTTTGTTGGCTGCATACTCAGCATTGGGTGTTACAAATCGTTGCTATGTTCAACGTGCTGACATTGATTTGACCGAACTCACCGCCAGTTTGAGTCGTCCTACTGGTGCTCCAGACGACGGCGCATATTGGATAGACACTAGTGTTTCTCAATGGGGACTGCAAGAGTGGAATCAAACTACCGGAACTTTCACTGTTAAAACACCATTGGTATTGACCAGTGCTGACGACATGACTGATTGGGACGGTGGTGATTTTACTCCAATACCAAGTCTTGGTAACATCGGCGATTATGCCATTACTATTCCCCCATACAATCCAGCTTCTTTAACACCTGATGATTACACTCACATCAATGGTTACTATAAAAATAGTGGAAACATTTGGGTATTGTTGGGCGACGAACCCTGGCAACAATCTTGGCCCACTATTACCGGTACCAATGCACCGTCTACCGCTAGCTTGAATGCTATTGCTGGTGCTCAAATGACCATTAATGATTCGGTTGTTACATTGCCTGCAGGTGGTGTATCAGCATTGGCATCAGCCATTAATGCTGCGGCCATTACTGGTATTACCGCAGCTGCCGTAGGCGGCAAACTGACAATCTATGCTGACCGTAATGCTACAAATGACGGTTCCTCACTGACTTACCCCATGGGCGTGGCCAGCATTGAGCCTTCTGGTGCACAAGGCGGCGCATTGTTTACTGCATTGGGATTGACATCTGGTGAATATTCAGCACCACTATTTTTATCTGCTTACAGTTATCAAGTTCCAAACTGGCGCACAACTGGACCAAATGGCGGTTCCCCAACTGGCTCTGTATGGAATAACGAAAGCGCCGCCAACAATGGTGTTAATATTGTGGTTAAGCGATACAGTGCTACATTGGCTGATTGGATCACACAAGATTGTCCAGTTTTTGCAAACGATGCTACAGCAAACTATATCCTTGATCCCAGTGGTGGTGGTAAAAATATTCCTGAAGGCACAATCATTGCCCAATCCAGTGCACAATTTTACTTAACTACTCCAGTTGATAACTTCAGTTATGTAATTTTGCAACGTGCAGCTTTTGGTGCCACCATAGTTACAGGCACTGAACAAAGTCCAACGTTTACTAGTGGCAACTCATTTAGCATTTTTGCATCTGAACCTGGGTCAACCACACTCAGCGGCACATCTGGTAATGCAGTATTAGCCGGTACAACTCCAGCTGCCTTCTGCGCAGCAGTTAGTGCAGCCAATGTGCCATATGTTTCAGCATCAGTCAACAGTGCTGGTAACATTGTGATCACACACAGTCAAGGCGGCAGTATTCTCTTGCAGAACGTTTTGGGAACACCAGTGACCTCAGCTGGCTTCACAGATGCAACACCTTTCTGCAGACCACCCAGCGGCACTACAAATGGTATTGTTCTCAGTAACTGGGTAACACAACCTGACTTTGAATACACTGCCAGCGACACAGCACCAGATCAAGATCCTGCTGATGGCCGTTTGTGGTATTACAGTTCAGTAGACGACTGTGACATCATGATCAATACTAGTTCTGGTTGGAGAGGTTACCAAAACGTCACCAATGATGTACGAGGATTTGATCTAAGTCTCACCAACGCCAGCGGACCTATCGTGGCACCCACAGCGCCTGCCAGTCAAAACAACTCAGCTCAAAGCGCATTGGTATATGGTGATTTGTGGATTGACTCAAGTGATTTAGAAAACTATCCTGTAATATATCGTTGGGAATCAGTTGATAACACAGATCAGTGGGTGTTGGTAGACACTACTGACCAAGTTACAGAAAATGGTGTGTTGTTTGCTGACGCACGTTGGGCTCCTAACGGAACAACTGACCCCATTGCTGATCCAATCCCAACCATTGTGAGCTTGTTGACTTCTAACTATTTGGATCTTGACGCTCCTGACTACACATTGTATCCACAAGGTATGCTGTTGTGGAATACTCGTCGCAATGGCTACAATGTCAAGAGTTTCCAAGTCAATTACTTTAACTCAACAACTTTCCCCGATGACACATTGCCCAGCGTCAAGAACACATGGCTCACTGCCAGTGGCAACAAAGACAATGGTAGCATGTACTCAGGCCGTCAAGCTCAGCGCAAGATGGTGGTAGCAGCCATGAAGAGTGGCATTG
>Ga0315909_10001025_pt1 | contig 37714 bp, 34 predicted proteins | sample LakEriMetagenome_11_FD_203527 | JGI IMG/M metagenome (GOLD analysis project Ga0315909, IMG submission 203527) | Freshwater fungal communities from buoy surface, Lake Erie, Ohio, United States - Buoy 2 MA125 | ecosystem: Environmental > Aquatic > Freshwater > Lake | place: USA: Lake Erie, Ohio... | reverse complement strand
CCGGCGGCTGGATGCAAGTTGTCGCGGTACCAGCACTGCTTTATGACATGACGAACAGTTCAACGTGGCTTGGCGTGTCATCAATGGCCGGTCTCTTGCCCGCAGTTTTCCTCACCCCATACGCCGGCGTCTTGTCTGACCGCATGAGTCGCCGCAAGATTTTGATGATCACTCAAACCGTACAGATGTTGTGTGCATTCATCTTGTGGACGTTATATCTCGCAGGATCAATCAGTCCTGGGCTCATTGTTTCCATTGCACTCGTTGGTGGTATTGCCACTGGTTTCCAAACTGCAGCTTGGCAAAGTTTTGTACCACTGCTCGTTCCACCCGAGGAATTACTTGATGCGGTCAAGTTGAACTCAGTGCAATTCACTTTGGCTCGAGCAATCGGGCCGGGTTTTGCTGGACTTGTCGTGAGCACACTTGGTACAGGTGCCGCAATATTCATTAACGCCATCACCTTTTTGTTGGTCATTGCTGCACTTGCGTTATCGCGCCCCCGGCAAATCATCTCTGCTGCGAGTCAGGGGAAAGTGTCTGATGTCATCAAAGCAGGCGGGTCTTTTGTCTGGCGTCATCGCCCTCTACGACTCGTTGTTTTCCTTGCCTTCATTACCTCATTGTGTGGGCAGTCTTTGCAACATATTGCGCCAGCGATCGCTGACCGAATTTATGACCGACCTTCAACTGACAATGCTGGCTTGTTGGTCGCCCTCGGGCTTGGGGCACTCACTTCATCGCTCTTTTCTGTCGTACTTGGTGACCACATGAAACGTTCGACGCGAGTCGTGGTCGCGTTGATCTTGTTCACGGTCAGTACAGCCATGATTCCGATGACGTCGATCTATTGGGTTGGACTACTTGCGTATTTCATCAGTGGCCTGGCGCACCTTCAATCGGCAGTGGCTCTCAATACATTGATTCAGGGAACAGTCCCCGATCACTTACGTGGTCGAACCATGAGTTTTTATGTTCTTGGAATCTTGGCGGGCATTCCGCTCGGAGCATTTGCACTCGGACGTCTTGGTGACATCTTCACCATGCGAGTTGCGGTCATCGTTGATGCTGGTGTTTTACTTGCAGTTGTTGTGCTGCTTGTCTCACGGGGTTGGTTGAACGACCTCAATACGACCAAGATTGAAGACGTGCAGGAATCATCACTATGAAGTACCCCGAAGGTCTTGACCCGACATTTGATGAAACTCGCGTTCGCCTCGGCAGTGCGGTTCGCCGTCTAGGTCATGCAGTGATCGGACGTGAAGTCGATCTTGATGTAATGGAAGCGGCGATTCAAGCTTTAGATGGGCTGAGCAATCAATTCGAACAGGGCATCGCTCGGACACGCGAGTTTTCACAATTCTCGTCGGCCCATGACAATGAGGTTCCCGACGATTCACGCCTCACGAGCCATATCACCCGACCCGGGTCGGGGCCCGGAAGTCCACACGGACTCGAGATGCAAGTTCACCGCCGCGGCGATCGTGTTGAGGCCACTTTTTCAATTGGCTCATCATTTGAGGGTGCCCCGTCTCGAAGCCACGGAGGCATCGTTGCCCTCGCCTTTGACGATGCCATGGGCTTCATGTTGAACCTGCTCAAGACGGTGGCCTACACCGGGCAGCTGACGATCAACTACAAAGCACCTACCCCGCTTCATGTCCCCCTGGTGATTCACGCCTGGCTCGGGAAACGTGACGGACGCAAGATTTTCCTTGAGGCAGAACTACGCGAAGACCACCCCGACGCCTCAATTATCGCCACGGCGAGCGCACTTTTCATTGCGATCAACGCCTACTAGCCATCATCTGACACACTGTTACAAGGAGCGAGCAGAGGGGTCCGCTCTCGTCTATCTAGGGGGAATATATGACCGTGACAAATTCTGATCAGGCCACCAGCGATCGCTTTCCACGTGAACTCGTCCGTCGCCTGCTCGACAACTACCGGGGCAAAACTCTTGATCACGCGCCGGGCTCGATGACCGAACCGGCCACTGTCTTTACTGATCCAGTTCGTTTCCAAAAAGAACTTGATGTTCTGTTTCGTGGAGGCGCTCACATTGTTGGGTGGACCGGCGAACTTCCAAAACCCGGAACCTTTATCACCAAAAATGTTGCCGGTCACCCGGTTCTCGTCACTCGGGCCGATGATGGTGTCTTACGTGCCTTCCGCAATGCGTGCACCCATCGCGGTGCTCAAGTTGCCGAAGGTTGTGGTGAAGCACGTCGATTGACCTGTCCATATCACGCGTGGTCGTTTGAACTCAATGGAGACGTTGCGGGTCAACCCCAGGCATATGCCTTTAGCGATATTGAAAAAAGCACTCTCGGACTTCAAGCATTGCCCATTACCGACGTCGCCGGATTAATCGCGGTCGGACTCAGCGATGACGTTGATCCAGTTGCCGCATTCGCCGATATCGAGCCCCAACTACGTTGGTGCGGTTATGAGAACCATGAAATTGTGTGTCAGCACACGTGGACGCTCAAGGCCAACTGGAAAATCGCGTTTGACGTCAACCTCGAGTCGTATCACGTCGACTATCTACATCGTGAAACGTTGTCCAATCTGGTTTTGCACAACCCCATTTACGACAGTTTCGGCAAGCATGCTCGTTGGGGCTTCCCCACCACCGGAACTGAAAAAGTTGTGGACCTTCCCGAAGAACACTGGCCACCAACGATGCCGGTCAGCATCATCCACACATTGTTCCCGAGTGTTGTTTTACTTGAGACTCCGGTGAGCTGCCAGATGTTCCGTGTGTATCCGGGTCGCAATGTCAACGAATGCACCGTCGACCTCACTGAAGCTTCACTGAAGCCCATCGTTAACGAAGAAGATCGTGAGGCCCGCAAGCGCGGTGCAGATTTCGCAGCGCTTGTCGTGGGTACCGAAGACTTCCCGGCAGCCGAACAGTGTCAACGCGGAGCAGAAATTGGGCTCACCAACTTTAACTTTGGTAGTAATGAGCCAATGCTGCAACACTGGCATCGCACTTGGCAGCACGCTCTCGACAACGCATAACTTCTACGAAAGTCACGTCACTTCATGAATACACCAAATGTTATTTCAATTATGCAAGCGCTCGCCGACAAGGCAGCGGAAAACCCCAATCGCACCGCTATTACGTGCGGTGATGAATCGGTGACTCGTGCAGAGCTTGAATCACGCACCAATCGCTTAGCCCGCGCCTATGCCGAACGCGGAGTGTCATTTGGCAATTTCGTCACGGTTGCATTACCTAACTCAGTTGAGTTTTACGAAGCGTGTATTGCGGCATGGAAGCTTGGTGCGATTCCACAACCGGTGAGTTACCGTTTACCAAACCGCGAACGCGAAGCCATCGTTGAACTTGCCGATTCAGCACTTGTCGTTGGTGCCGAGCAATCGGCCCATCCGGGCCGGGCCACATTGCCCGCACACTTTGACGCATCGGCTTACGATGATTCACCTTTGCCAGATGTGACGTCGCCCGCCATGAAGGCACCAACGTCAGGTGGTTCAACTGGACGACCTAAATTGATTGTGGCTGGCGATCCTGGCATCGTCAGCGTGGGTGCACCCGGCATGGGCCAGCGCGTTGACGGAGTTGTGTGTATTCCTGGACCGCTGTATCACAACGCTCCGTTCTCTTTTGGTGCTGGTTCACTTTTTCACGGCAACCATTTAGTTCTCTTGCCGCAATTTGACGCCGAAGCAACATTGGTTGCGGTCGACAAGCACAGTGCCGATTGGATTTTGTTTGTACCAACCATGATGTCGCGTATCTCACGTTTGCCCGAAGATGTGAAGAACAAGTACGACCTCTCGTCGCTTTCAACTGTTTGGCATATGGCCGCACCCTGCCCGCCATGGTTGAAAGAAGAATGGTGCAACTGGCTCGGCGGCGAAAAGATTATGGAGCTCTACGCCGGAACCGAAGCACAAGCCGTCACCATTATTCGCGGCGACGAATGGTTGGCCCACCGCGGTTCAGTTGGTCGTTGCGTAACTGGCGAGATGAAAGTTCTTGACTCAGAGACATACGAAGAACTTCCTCGCGGAACCATCGGCGAAATCTTCATGCGCAATACCCGAGTGACGTACAAGTACCTCGGAGCCGAGGCCCGCAAATCACCAGACGGATGGGAAAGTCTCGGAGATATCGGCAAGATCGACGAAGAGGGTTACATCTATCTCACCGATCGTCGTGGAGACATGATTTTGTCGGGTGGAGCCAACATCTATCCAGCCGAAGTTGAGGTCGCCTTGAGCGAACATCCCGATGTCGTGTCTTCGGCAGTCATTGGCTTACCAGATGAAGATTTAGGTAATCGCATTCACGCTCTCGTGCAGGTGTCAAAGCCGATTAATGAAGATGAGTTGCGCACTTTCTTGAGCGAACGCCTCGTTCGCTACAAGGTTCCGCGCACATTTGAGTTCACGAGTGATGCGGTTCGCGACGATGCCGGCAAGGTACGCCGCTCGGCCTTACGCGACGAACGCTCGTAGGCAATCACCTGAACTTAACGGGCAACGACTGAATGCCGCGCACGAATGACGCGTGGCTATACACCGGTTGGTAGTTCGGGTCAGCGAATTCAATAGTGTTGGTTCGCTTGAACAACTCGGTATAGATCGAGCGCAACTCGAGTCGAGCCAAGCTTGCACCCAAACACAAGTGCGGACCCCAACCAAAAGCAATGTGTGGGTTCGGACTACGAGTCACATCAAACGTGTGCGGTTCAACAAACATGTCTTCATCGCGATTTGCCGCGGTGTAGTTCATGATGACTTGTGAACCTTTGGGAATTTTGACTCCACGAATCTCGACATCTTCAGTGGTCACGCGCACCATGTTGATTATCGGCGTCACCCAGCGCAAACATTCTTCAATTGCCCGCTCAAGATCTTCAGGTGATCGTCGCGCCAGGGCCATCTGCTCGGGGTTGCGAATCATCGCCTCTAGTCCACCCGTGATGACATTACGAGTTGTCTCATTACCGCCAACTAAGAGAAGCAGCGCATTACCGACGACGTGTTCATCATCCATGCCACTGCCGTCTTCAGCAGCAACGACAAGCTTGCTCACTAAGTCCTCACCCGGATACTTTTTGCGATCTTCAATAACTTCAGAGATATACGTGTAGTACTCGAAAGCCGCGTTAACGACATCGTCGGTGACATATTTAGGATCATCGGCACCATTGATCATGGCATCGCTCCAATGTTGCAACTTGTCGTAGTCGCTCTCGGGAGCACCGAGCATTTCGCCAATCAAAGTCATCGGCAACGGTCGGGCAATGTCGGCAACGATGTCGCAGGTCCCACGGGCTACAGCAGCATTAACTAGGCGACGAGCAACTTCCTCAACATGGGTCTGGTAAGCCGCCATCTGACGCGGAGTAAATCCTCGAGCCACAACTCGACGCTGATCGGCATGACTTGGATCATCACTGTCAATCATTGATGGTTGCACAACACCATTGGGTCGCGAGCCAATGATGCCACTCGCAAAGATTTGTGCTTGCCGTTCGGCCAAACGAATATCTTCAATTTTGGTTAATGCCCAGATGCCATTGACGTCTTGGTAGACAGGCTCATTTCGACGGATCCACTCAAGAGTCGGAAACGGATCATTTTGGTACATGTCGCGGTCGAGAATGTTTACCTTCACGTGTTGAACCTTAGTCATAAAAATGTGCCAACTTCTAGGGCATGTCACAGTCAAAAGGTGCAACTTTGGTCCCTAGATCAGCCAAAATAGATGCGTGAACCGTTTGACCTCTTTATCTCTCGCAGCTGCCCTCGTTTTCGTGACCATTGGTTGCTCAAATCGTGGCGGAGAAACCGCGCCGCTTGAATCCTCACCCACCGCCTCAACTGAGGTCTCAAGTGATACCACCGAACCGACTTCGTCGGCCGCTGTCATGTTCGGTGATCTTGAATCACCATGCGGCCCAGCTCTTGAAGGCATCACCGTAACGATTGACGGAGCCGAAAATGGTGGCTCCACCGATGTCATCAACATTGCATCCGCATCCGATAAGGGCAACTCGTTCTTGCCCGGGTTAAACGGCGAACTTTACGATGCAGCCATTGCATTTGAAGGTTGGTGCAACGAACAGGGCGGTATCGCCGGCATGCCCATCAACGTGATTGATGCGGACGCCAAACTTTTTGAAGTACCCGTGCAAATGGAAAATGTGTGTGCTCAAGCATTTGCCATGGTCGGTGGCGGTTGGGCCATGGATGACCAAGAATTTCCACGCTTCCACGAATGTGGAATGATCGACATCGCTGGATTTGTGGTAACCGCTGGAAAGTCGCAAGCCGACAACACCTTCTCACCGCTCCCCAACCCCTCAAACAAGAAAGACCAGGGTTGGTTTAAGTGGGCCGCTGCCGCCCATCCCGAAGCCATGCAACACTTCGCAACTGTGTACAGCGACATCTTGACGGCGCAAGTTGTTGAACAGCAATACCTCGAAGGTGCCGAGATCGTTGGTGGCGTCACCGTCGTCGATCGAATTTCCTATAGCTCAGTGGGTGAAACATCGTGGCTACCTATTGCTCAGCGTTTAAAGACCAACGGAGTGCGCGCCATCAGTTTGGTAGGAGTCCCCGAGGTTCTTCCACAACTCACCAAAGCTCTACAAGAACTTGATTATCAACTCGACCTGATCATGGTTGACGCTGGCTTCTACGCCGATGTACTCATCAATAATGGTGGAGACAGCGTTGAAGGAGTTGTCGTGCGTACGAGCTACACCCTCTTTGAAGAAGCCGATCGCGTCCCGGCAGTTGGTGACTACCTCGACATGATTTCTACGTATAACTCTGATGGAAAAGTTTCGGGACTAGGCATGCAATCAATGTCGGCACTCTTGCTCTTTGCTAGCTCGGCAAAACAATGCGCAATCAACAATGCGGGCTTGATTACTCGCTCTTGCATTGTTGAAGAGACCAGCAAGGTCACTCAGTGGAGCGGAGGTGGCTTGCACGCCGTCGCCAGTCCGGGCAATAACGAACCCAGTGCGTGCTACCAAATGATCACGATCAAAGACGGCCAATTCACTCGCCTGTATCCGCCACTCAATCCAACCGATGCCGATCAAGCCTTAATCCCAACAGCAACAATTACCGAAGACGGTTGGGCTTGCGACGAATCAACATTGGTTGAACTCACGGGTGATTATGGCGATATCAGTATTGGCAAAATCGCCAAATAAATCAGATCTTTTCGACCTGAACCTGCGTGTCGTAATAGGCAACGCCACCGCCGTAGTTGGCAAGTTGATCATTGGTCAACGCGTTTACTGACTTTGTGTCTTTTGTGCGCGAGCCAACCCAACCAAACGGCACGACCACTACACCACTGCGAACGCGTCCACCGTCGGCAGATATACGGGCAATGACATCAAGCGAACCACGATCATTAAAGACACGAACACGTTCACCGTGAGAGATGCCTCGCTTTTTAGCGTCGTGAGGATGAATCTCACAAAACATTTCGCCTTCGGCTTCGGCGTGGTGGCCAAGATGCGAATACGAAGCATTCAGGAACCGCACATGGGTCTTTGGGGACATCAGGTTCAATGGATATTGCGAATTTTCATCAATTGCCATTTCGGTTCCGACGACGTACGTCGGCAGAGCCGGTAGTCCAACAGCAGGGAGTCCATGATTAATCAACATTGCTTTGCCCGAAGCAGTTGAGTATCCGCCCTCGGCATAAGGCTGCAGATTTTCGGGCAAAGACAATCTCACAAAACCATCAACGCGTAACTTTTCGATATCTAGATCGTGCAACGCACTCAAGATAAGTGACTCGTCGTCTTCAAACAGTTCTGGTTCGGTGAATCCACAGGCTCGAGATAGTCGCCGCCACAATTCGGTATTCGCGACACTCTCACCTAATGGCTCAATGGCTTTGTGATTCCAACCAAGATATAGATGTCCCCACGAAGGGACGACATCCATTTGTTCAATTTGAGTGCATGCCGGGAAAACCACGTCGGCATATTTCGCAGTGTCAGTCATGAACTGTTCAGAAACCACTGTGAACAAATCTTCTCGCTCAAGCCCCCGACGAATCAACTCAGTATTCGGTGCAGTCACTAACGGATTTCCGTTGTAGACGAACAACATTTTGACAAGTGGAGTAAGGGTCGTGTCATTGAGAACTCGCCCAAGATGATTCATGCTTAATGGACGACGTTCTTTGCCGTCGCTCAGCGAAGGAACATCGAATACTGAATCATCAACATTGGTTGCAGCGTACGAGCCAACGCTGCGTGAGAAGCCCCCACCTTTGTGTTTCCACGCGCCAACCAACATCGGTAGACATGTCAGCGTGCGGAAGAACATTGCTCCATGCTCACGATGTTCAGCACCGATGAGCGAGCGGATAAACGCCGGCTTGACTGTTCCGTATTCGCGTGCCAACGACTCAATCTCTTGTGCTGTGATTCCACACACTTGAGCGGCACGTTCGGCCGTCCAATCAGCAACTTGAGTTTTCAGTTCAGCAAAACCGTCAGTGTGCTTTTCGATGTAATCGTGATCAAGCAAATCGTCACGAATGAGAATGTGCATCATGGCCAACATCATCGCCACATCGGTTCCGGGCAACGGTTGGATAAAAACATCAGCGGCTTCTGCGGTGATGGTTTTCAATGGGTCAATCACGACGATCTTGGCACCGTTGGCTCGCGCCTTTTCAATGAACGGCCAGAGGTGTCGATTGACGAGTCGTGTGTTTGTGCTCCAGAGCAGAATTAACTTCGAGTGCTCAATGTCCATCGGATCATTGGCCAAGGGCGATCCGAGAGTGAGAGTTGACCCAACCATCGCGGTTGCCCCACACATTGAATCAACCTGGCGCGATGCGCCAACTTTGGCGAAGAATCGACGGTCAAGCGAATTCATTTGAATGAGACCTTGCGTGCCCGCCGACCCCCAAGGCAAAACAGCTTCGCCACCGAATTCGGCGGAAACCTCATGAACCTGAGAAGCCACCAACTTCAGGGCTTCGTCCCATGTCGCTTGCCGGAACTCGCCTGAGCCCTTTGAGCCAGTTCGGATGAGCGGGTACAAAATGCGTTCTGGGCTGTAGACGCGATCTAGATAGCGGTTGACCTTAGGGCAAAGTTCGCCCAGCGAATACGGGTGATTTGGGTTGCCACGCATTTTGACGGCCACGCCGCCTTCGACCGTGACTTCCCATCCACAAGTATCGGGGCAATCGTGATGACAGGTACCTCGAACTACGCCGGAATCACTGCTCTGCACAGATGTCATGTTTCTATTCTGCCAGCAAGTGACTCGCCCGTGATCAGGGTTTATGATCTTGAGAGAATTACTTGACTCCTTGGGGGAAATATGTCAAACGAAGCACTTGATCGCGCCTTAATCACCGACTTGTTGTCGCGTTACACCTGGGCCCTTGTTGACCGTAATTGGGACGCTTGGCAAAAGGTCTTCACTCCCGACGCCCATGTTGACTATTCAACCGCTGGTGGACCTGTTGGTTCGCCCGCTGTGGCCGCCGAAACATTCAGCGGAATGATGTCGATGTTTGATGTCTCACTCTCATCCGGCGGCAATGTGGCCATCACCTTCGAAAACGATGACACCGCCAAAGTTCGTTCGATCTACACGATGACAATGCGCATTCCTGGAGATCAGCCCACCTACATGCAGGCCAGTGGTTGGTACAACGACACCATCGTCCGCACCGCAAATGGTTGGCTCATCAGCAACCGGTTTGAACAACTCGCTTACGTCAAGCCCGCCTGATCATGCCGTTACCTTCAAAACGCAATCCCGAAGAACTCGCCCGCACACTCGAGGCTTGGTTCAGCAAACAATTTGGTCACCCCTGCACGATCACCGATGTCGGTATTCCCGAAGGCACGGGAATGAGTAGTGAAACATTGTTGTTCACGATTCATCACAACGGACTTGTTGAACCAGTCGTCACACGTCTCAATCCCGACATGAACGACTGGCCCGTCTTCCCGATTTATGACATGGTCGCTCAAGCCGGAGCCATGCGACTCGTGGGCAACAACAGCAATCTTCCAGTGCCCAATGTTCGATTCCTCGAAACCGACACATCAATATTGGGTTCACCATTCTTGGTGATGGATCGAGTGAACGGTCGCGCATTACCCGATATGCCGCCTTACGTTTTTGGCGGCAGCTACATGGATGCGATGTCAGTTGACGAACGTCGCGAACTCGGTCGCGAAGTCGCGCGTGTTCAGGCTCGTATCCATGCCATTGATTTATCAGCCGTCACAGATGACATTTCGTATTTGCCTTCGCGCGAAGGTGATGCCATCGACCGCTTGCTAGCCGAGCAACGTGTCTATTACGACTGGGCGCGTGGCGATCTGCGCTTGCCAGTCATTGAACAAGCCTTGACTTGGCTTGCCGATCGCAAGCCGAGCAATCCTGGACCCACCGTTATCAACTGGGGCGACGCGCGACCTGGCAACGTTTTGTTTGATGGCCTCACACCAACCGCGGTCCTCGACTGGGAAATGGTCAACGTCGGTCCTGCCGGAATCGACGTCGGCTGGTTGATCTTTATGCATCAGTTCTTCCAGTCTTTGGCTGATGTTTTTGAGATGCCAGGCTTCCCCGAGTTCTGTCAGACTGAAGACATCATCGAGGCATACGAAGGTGCCGGCGGACGACACATCGAAGATCTCAATTGGTACATCGTCTACGCGAGTTTGCGATTTGCTGCAGTAGCTATTCGAACATCACTACGTGGCGTTGCATATGGCGAACGCGAAATGCCTGAAGATCCCGAAGACCTCATCATGCATAAAGCGATGTTGTATTCGCAGATTGCTTAGTTCTTCAGTAGTTCTGGGCGCATCGTTGCAATTTGCCGACGAATTCCTTCGCGCCAATCAACTGATGAATGGAAACCAACGTGATGCAGTTTCTGTAGGTCGGGGACGATTGATGCAATCGTCGCCGTTGTCGGAGCAAACGTGGGCGTGATGCCAGTCAGTCGACCCATCTCTTCACACCAATCTTCAATTGACACCAACTGATCTCCACCCCAGTTCACAATCTCAGCACCGGTATTCGCATACGAGAGCAAATACGGAATGCTGCGATTGATGTCATCGGCATGAATGGGCGTGTACGTCGTTGGCTGATCGATATGTACTGGCACCGCAATATTGCGTTCCATCATCATCAAATGAAATGACATCCAACCGTACGCATCGCCGTAAGGCACATTAAGTCGAGCGATCACCGTTGGAACGCCGAGTCGCTTTGCAGTGTGCTTCACCAAAACTTCACCGGCGATTTTCGAAATACTGTAGGTGGGCATGCCGGGCATCGGACGATGACTGTCACCAAGAAGGTCGGTTTCTTTACGTGCTTCGCCATGCTTTGGTTCGTATACCGCAGTTGACGAACAGTGAAAGAACGACAACTTGTCGCTGCGCTCTGCCGCAACTTCCATTAAGTCAGCACTGCCATGAGCATTTGAAGCAAATGCTTCGTCAAAATTGCTGCTCTTAGCTACTGCAAAGTGCAGAACAAGATCGAGATCAGTCGGCACTTCATCAAGGTTGCCCTTTGCTAAATCAATGCTGACCGTCTGAACGCCTTTGTCGTGCCATGGTTGACGTTGAGCTGGATCCTTGAAACGTGCCGCTCCATAAACGGTGTTTCCTTGAGCCGCAAGTGATTCAGCCAGCGGGCCAGCGACCCAACCAGTGACGCCAGTGACCAAAATCTTTTTACCGGTAATCGGTTGCACTTCAATCACCACAACTCATCGGTGTAAGTATCAGTACCGAACACGGTGTTCTTGAAAGGACTCGTCCACAAATGCTTAGCCAGTCCACTTGATTCAAGATCGGCACCAAATTTTGCGTAGCCATTGTCCCATTCAGCGGCGGGATCGTGGTCAACGAAATGGATCTGCATGAAACGCTGATCTGCCTTTGGAACACGGGGCACATCCGGTGGAGCATCATCAAGCAGTGGCAACAACGTTGAGTAGTTAAAAACATCAGGTCCCCACGATGAAGCAAATGCACGAGGTGCCCAATTGTTTTGCATCCACTCACTCATCTGCGCGTGAGTCACGCCTTCATTCAACTCACCAACATTGACAATGATTCCGGGGTATCCGCGGTCGAGTGCAAGTTCGATATTGGTAGTGGTTTCAGTGCGAGTCATTGACCACTGGTTGTCGTACAGCTGAGTGTGAATGTGCGTACGCTCGGCGAACATGCGGCCGGTGGCATGCAGATTCTTGACCGTGTCGACACTCCAACGATTCCAGTCATCGTGATGACCCTTCAGTACCCAGTAAATGGCGAGGTACGAACCCGACATGGGATCTGGTGTCATAGGCGAATCAGTGGGATAGCGCAACGCCTTGAGATCACGCGTTGAAACAAAGCGATCACCGGCAAATGAGTAAGCGCCGACGAGCACGCCACCGTAGAAGTGATCTCGCTCATACCAACGGTTGTATTCAACTTCGTGGCCCTTATTGGGCTCGACCATCGTAAACAATAAGGTGCCCAGTTCGATTGGGTACTTTTTCATAACTCCCCCTTCAAAACGCCCAAGGCGCGTTGCTTGATCAAACTGTAGATGTTTCTGAACCAGAGTCAGAAACTTGACTCACGAACAATTGAAGTCAACCGCGATTTGACCTCAGGCCACTCAGCCGATACAACCGAATAGACAGCCGTATTGCGCAAATTTCCTTTTTCAGAAGCGACCCAACTTGGCCGATCTGAACGCAATACCCCTTCAAAAATGCCGCCGATTCTTTCAATGGCTCGACGGCTTTGCTCGTTACGTTCATCTGTGCAAATGGCGACTCGTTGAACTCGCCATGTTTCAAACGCGTACGTCATCAACATCAATTTGGCTTCGGTATTAATCGATGTTCGTTGCGCTGACCTCGCAAGCCAGGTTCCACCAATTTCAACTCCATCAGGAAACAACTCGCCGTTTACTGAGCGGCTCAACGGGAAGGCGATATTCATGAACCGCGAGCAGCCAACCACTTCGCCCAGTGAGCCCTCCGAATTAACGCGACGTTGAACAAATGGAACGTCCTGACCCGCTTTGTGACTACCCAGCAGATTCCGAACATAGTTCAACATTTCTTCTATGCCGTCTGGGACAGCGGTAAAACCAAATGTTGAACGATCTTGCGAGGCGGCTTCGACAAGAGCAGGAGCATGTTCAATCGTCAACGGCTCTAATGCCATTGATCTCCCGATCAGAGTTGGAACAAGCAACATTTTCTGTGGTCAGTTATCGATAACGAGATTTGGTTCCTCGGTGAGAATCCACTGAATGTTTGACGAGTCCATGAACTTTTCAATGTCTTCCATGACTAACGGAAAATCGGGTTCGCTCATGTGAGCGTTGAACTGGTCGGCAGAATCAAAAATTTGAATCGTGACTCCGTCAAAACCTGGCTCATGACGACTTCCCTCAGCTGGCCACACTGCCGGATGCTGTTCGTAGCGACGAACATACTTAGCAGCGGAGCAATTCTTGATGAGTGGCCCATGAATGTTGAACCAATAGTCAAGAAATTCCTGGTGTGTAGTTCCGGGCTTGCGCTTCAGAAGAGTGACGAGTCGAATCATGATCTTGCCTTTCGTGTTATTGAATTTCTATTACAAACCTAAGAACGATCCACCATCGCAGATGATGGTTTGACCGGTAACAAAAGAAGAATCATCACTCGCAAGGAAAAGGGCGACCGAGCCAATGTCGTCGGTGATATCGCCAACGCGACCAAGCGGCGTACGTGCCTCGATGGCCTGCTGAAGCGCTGGGTTCCGATCAAAAGCAGTCAACAAGGCAGGGCTTCCCGCCACTGGGCCGATGCAATTCACTGTGATCCCGAATTCTCCCCATTCACGCGCCAGGCTCTTGGCAATGGCGCGCTGACCTGCTTTAGCGGGCGAATACAGCGGGATATTCGCACTACCTTCAACTCCCGAAGGTGACGTGATCAAAATCAATCGCCCACCACCCTCGCCTTGTGGACGCGCCGAGGATGCAATGAGATGAGGCATCGCCGCACGTGCACAGAAAAGGCTGGCCCAAACCCCAGTGCGCGACATCGAGGTCCAATGCTTGTCAATCATCGCTTTTTCTAACTTGTGCGGGATTCCGCCCATGAATGCGTTGTGCACCATGATGTCGAGTCGACCGAATTGCTGAACAGTGCTCGCAACGCAGGCATCAACTGATTCAGAAACCGAAACATCGGTGACGATACAAACCGCCTGTCCGCCTGCCGAACGAATTGACTCGACCACTGGCTCGCCGGTCTCGGCCCGACGCGCCGCAACGACAACAGTTGCTCCTTCTTGGGCAAGACGACGAGCGATTCCCTCGCCAACGCCTTGACCCGCTCCGGTCACGATTGCAACACGATTTTCTAAACGGCGAGCATTCACATCCACAGCCCTCCATCACACACGATGGTCTGGCCAGTGACGTCTCCAGAGGCTGCACTGCATAACCAGTTCACAACTCCAACTGGGCTCACTTCATTGCTTAATGATCGAGGGGCAATAGCGACAGGACCAGAAATACTTGAGTCAATTGAGAACCAGTGTGGTTCAACAGCAACAGCATTCACCGTGATGCCACTTGCTCCCCATTGACGCGCCGCAGACTTCACCAAAATTCGCGCCGATTCGGCCAGTGCAGCTTGAGGCGCGTAACAAGCACCACCTGACATACCCGTGGTCGGCACGACGACAACGATGCGCTCACAATTCGTGGTGTGGGCTTCTTGAAGAGCCGCGATCACTCGTTGCATGGGTTGTTCGTATATCTCGTCAATGTTTGCGTCAGTGAGTTCGGCGAGGCTTGATATTGATTTTTCTCCATCAAGATCGACAACGATGACTGCGCTGCGCGTATCAGAATACACTCCATCCCGAAGTACCTGCGCAAGCGTTCCTCCACCCGAAACTGTCACACTCATGAAATTCCAGTTCCTGTATTCAAATGCGCCGATACATCACCGTGAGCATCAACAAGCATGATGCGTTGAGAAAACACCCATTCGCCTTGCGCATTTTTTGCGAACTCGTCGTGATAACGCCCTGATGCCACAACCTGCAAGGGTAATTCATCGGGCACATTCTGAAGAACTGTGAATTGCGAACGGGTTCGAACCAAGGTTGGAGAATCAGCTTCAAGAATTGTGTTCGTCACAAGGTGTTTAGTGCGTGGTATTCCGTCGTAGGTCTTGACGAAATGGTGCAATACAGCTCCGACCTGTGCGCCAGGGACTGCCGACTGATCTGGTCCAGCCATGAAAACGGGCGCGTCTCCGAAAAGTTTGGAGACCCCATCGAAATCACCCGCGTCAATTCGTTCGGCGTATGAGTACAACAAATTGAGGATTGCTCTTTCATCTGCGTAATTCAGCATGTTGACACCGTAGACCAACTACGGTGAAGGTGTGGCTGACAACATTGATGACCCCACCCCTATCGGCAACGTTTGGCCCATGGCCGGCGAACAGACCGACGAACTCGTGCGCGCGGCTTTCCCGCTACGCCTCGGACTCGCTGAAGGCAAAGTAGCTCTTGTGACTGGTGCAGGGCGCGGTATTGGCGAAGCCACTGCTCGTCTCTTCGCCGTTGAAGGCGCCGCAGTCGTCGTTTGTGACATCGATGGAGATGCCGCCCAAGCAGTCGTTCGCTCCATTCAAGAACGTGGTGGAGAAGCCTTTGCAGTGGCTGCAGACCTAACCAAAGAAGATGACGTCGCAGCCGTCATTAACTCAGCAATTGACAATTACGGTCGCCTTGACTGTGCCGTCAACAATGCTGGCGTGAGTGGCCGGTTCGGTTCATTCATTGACCTTCCTCTGCACGAATGGCAACACATGATTAACGCCAACCTCACGAGCGTCTTTTTGTGCCTCAAGTACGAGCTCGGTGTTATGGCAGCACAAGGATCTGGCGCAATTGTCAACGTGTCCTCTGGCGCTGGCGTCGTTGCGGCCCCTGGCTTACCTCACTACACCGCGGCCAAGCATGGCGTGCTCGGTCTCACCAAGTGTGCAGCCCAAGAATTCGCCGCCAAAGGCGTGCGAGTCAACGCAATTCTTCCGGGTACAACGCGCACTCCGATGATTGAGGGATTTATCAACGGCGATCCCAAGATCGAAAAGATGGTGAGTCGCGGAATCGGTCGTGGTTATCTAGGAGAGCCATCCGAAATTGCTGAAGCCGCAGTTTGGCTGTGTAGCGATCGCTCCAGTTTCGTGTGTGGCGAATCACTCTTGGTTGACGGCGCAACCGTCTGCCGCTAAAACCCTCGTCACGTCCAGGACGACAAGATGTCGCCCACACTGTGTTGACCAGAATGACAAGGAACGCCGGCTTTCGCTTCGGTTCGTGAGAAGCGCGGAGCTGCTTGAGCCTGCACCACTCCGTTGATCGTCACAACTGTTCCACGCGCTGCAGTGTGAGGGTGAGTTGCAACTTCACTCGGCGATAGCACCGGAGCGAAGCACGCATCAGATCCATCAAAGATTGCTTCCCATTCGGCGCGAGTCTTTGAGCGAAAGACATCAGTCATTCGTTGTTTTGCTGCTCCCCAGACTTTGCGATTGTTTTGTTCAGCTGGCTGCAATAAAGCGTCGTCGGCTACTCCGAGACGCTGCACAAGCTCCGCGTAGAACTGAGGCTCAATCGCGCCGACAGAAACCCACTTGTGATCAGAGGTTTCATACACGTTGTAGAAATGCGCTCCACCATCTAGATGGTTAGTGCCTCGCTCACCCCAAAATCCGTTAGTAAACGCTGAGAAGAACGGCCCAAGAATCATCGCCGCACCATCAACCATGGCTGCATCAATCACCTGCCCACGACCGCTACTGAAACGCTCAACAACTGCACAGGCAACGCCCATCGCCAACACCAATCCACCACCAGCAAAGTCTCCGAGCAGATTAATTGGTGGTGTTGGAGGTTGACCCTCGTAACCGATGAGATGCAAAGCTCCCGATAGTGAGATGTAGTCGATGTCATGCCCAGCGGTGTGGGCCAAGGGGCCGTCTTGTCCCCAACCAGTCATGCGACCGTAAATCATCCGCGGATTTCGTTCACACACAACATCAGGTCCGATACCCAAACGTTCGCACACACCGGGACGAAATGGATCAATGAACGCATCAGCTCGATCGGTGAGATCAAGCAGCGTCGCAATATCTGTCGGGCTCTTTAAATCAAGAGCAATGCTGCGCTTTCCACGCATCAATGGATTTGTTGGTAGGCGATCACGATTGACCCGCGCCGCAACCTCGGGGCGCTCAACCGCAATCACATCAGCACCGAGATCAGCCAACACCATGGCCCCATACGGTCCTGGTCCTTGACCAACCAGTTCAATGACACGAATTCCTTGCAGTGGACCAGCCATTGTGCTCAGCCTTCAATGCCGGCGTCGGTCATCGCCTGTTGCTTCGCCCAGCGATAATCACTCTTGCCCGCTGGTGAACGCACCATCTGATCAACCAATGTGAGTTGACGCGGGACTTTGTAACCCGCAACATGAGCACGGCAATGTTCTTGCACACTTTCTAAAGTTGGAGATGTACCAGGGCGAGCCTGCACGACAGCTGCGACACGTTCACCCCAACGATCATCGGGAATTCCAACGACGACAGCATCAAATACTTCGGGGTGTGCCTTCAGCGCATTCTCAACTTCTTCGGGGAAAATCTTTTCACCACCGCTATTGATGCAGACTGAACCGCGACCGATCAAGGTAATCGTTCCATCTTCTTCGAGACGAGCGAAGTCGCCAGGGATTGCGTAACGCCTTCCATCAGGAGCTGTTACAAATGTCGCGGCCGTCTTTTCTGGGTCTTTGTGATAACGCAACGGAATATTTCCAGCACGCGCCAGTCGACCCATCTCACCCGGTTTCACTGGTAACAAATCATCACCAAGTACTACTGAGTCCCGACCAGCTTTAATTGTCGGACCGCCCTTTGATTGCATACCTTTGCCAACCATCGTGATGCCATTGGCGCCGCCTTCGCTTGAACCAACCGCATCGGTAATCACAACATTCGGGAAAAGATCAATGAATTGTTCTTTGCATGATTGCGAAAAGAGAACAGCGCTTGAACTGACTGCAAATAATGACGAGAGTTCGTGCTTGTCAGTGTTGGCAGCAACGTAGTCGAGCAATGGTCGAGCCATTGCATCTCCGGTGATCATGATTAAGTTGGCTTTTTCGTTTTCAACAGTGCTCCACACGTCGGCGGGATCAAACTTTCCACGCAAAACAACTTTGTTGCCAACAAAACTCTGAGCCATCACGCTCCACTGCGATGCTCCGTGCATCAAAGGAGGCAATGGATACGACACCAACGGGAAACCAGTGCGTCCTTTTTCCACAAAACCTTCTGGTGACGAAACTTTCTCGCCGCTCATGATGTCGATTCCGCCACCGAGAGCCATCACCACGTCGCCATGACGCCACACCACGCCCTTGGGCATTCCGGTGGTGCCGCCAGTAAACAAAAGGTAGATGTCATCGTCTGAACGTGGCGCGAAATCACGAGCGTCGCTATTGCTTGCCAGCGTCTTTTCGTATTCGTCGCCAATCACGAGCATCGGTAGTTGAGGAGCGACTGATCGAGCACGATCGACATACTCAGGTTCAACGATGAGGTAGGTCAGATCGGCATTGTCAAAAAGATAGGCAAGCTCATCCTCGACATAGCGATAGTTAATGTTCACCCATACCGCACGAATCTTGAAAATCGCCCACAAGGCTTCGACCCACTCAACTCGATTCAGCGCGTAGATGCCGACATGATCACCGGGCTTAATTCCTTGTGATTGCAAATGGTGCGCCAACTGGTTCGCACGACGATCCATCTCGGCGAAAGTGCGACGGGAGCGCTCGTCCACGATGTAATCGCGGTCTGGCCATTCATCTGCGGCTGCTTCAAAGAGGTCGGCGAGGTTATAAGTCGTTGCTGGCATATGTGTGTGCTATCACATCGCTGTCGATGAAGCCGAACCACCGCGCTTCGTAGTAGAAGTTAAGGAAGCAATTTCACATCTACTAAGGAGAAATTATGTCTGGCACCGAGCATCTCTTGACCGAAGTCGTGGGACACACGTTGGTGGTCACTATGAATCGGCCAGAGGCCAAAAATGCCCTCAGCCCCGCAATGATCGTGGGCTTGGCCGACGCTTGGGTACGACTCAATGAAGACGACGACATTCGTTGCGCGATTCTGACTGGCTCTGGCGGGTCTTTCTGCACCGGCATGGACCTCAAGGCCCGAGCCAACGATGATTCAGGTCCCAACCCGTACCAAGAGCGCTGGGCGGCCGACCCCGATCTGCACTGGAAGGCGCTGCTGCGCCACTACCGCATTCGCAAGCCACTGATCGCCGCCGTCGAGGGATATGCAGTTGCCGGCGGAACCGAAATTTTGCAAGCGACTCACTTGCGAGTGGCCGGCGAGAGCGCGACTTTCGGAGTCTTTGAAGCCAAGCGTGGTCTGTTTCCTGTCGGCGGCAGCACGGTTCGATTACAGCGTCAGATCGGATACACCAATGCGCTCGAGATGTTGCTGACCGCCCGTGGATACACCGCGGCCGAGGCGAAAGAGATCGGTCTGATCGGACACGTGGTGCCCGATGGTCAAGCAATGACTAAGGCTCTCGAGTTGGCCGAGATGATTTGTGCGAATGGTCCGCTCGCAATTGAGGCGATCTTGAAGTCGGTGCAAGAGACTGCCGCGATGTCCGAAGCCGATGCGCTCAAACTCGAGTTTGAAATTGGCTGGCCGATCTTTGCGACGAATGATTCAAAAGAGGGTCCGAGGGCGTTCGCTGAGAAGCGTGCACCCAACTGGACCCGCACCTGACCCGGAACTAATCAGCCACTCTGTACTTTGCGTTCCACCTGTCGGAACCCAAAGTACAGAGTGGCCGTTTTTACCCACTTTGGAAGATAGTTACCGCTAGGCGGTAGCCATGTTCCAAAGTGGCGGAATTTGCTCGTTCGGTTTTTAGGGTTTGGTGGACGAGACGAGCCACATTGCGAAGAACTGGCTTCCGCCGCCATACGCATGTCCTATGGCCTTCTTCGCCCCATCAATCTGATGCTCGCCAGCTTTGCCCATCACCTGCATCGCGGCCTCACCAAAACGCAGCATTCCGGACGCACCGATCGGATTACTTGAGAGCACGCCACCCGACGGGTTGACCGGCAGTGAACCACCCATTTCAGTGATGCCATCTTCAACCCAACGCCAGCCTTCGTTGCGCGGGGCAAATCCCAAGTTCTCGAGCCACATCGGCTCAAACCAGGCGAACGGAACGTACATCTCGACGACATCGATTTCTTCGGCGGGATTCTTGATTCCGCCTTTGCGCCACAAATCAGCTGCACACATTTCGCCAGCCACCGGACTCACTTGCTCGCGACCAGCAAACGCTGTTGGTTCGCTGCGCATTGATGTTGCGTGAACCCATGCTTTTGGTCCCGCATGCTTGTCGGCACGCTCTTCGCTCATCAACACCAACGCCATTGCACCGTCACTTGACGGGCAGGTTTCAATAAAGCGAATCGGATCCCACAACATCGGAGTTTCGAGGGCCTTTTCAAGCGTCCAATCTGGTTCATGTAAATGCGCGTACGGGTTCTTGCACGCATTGGTTCGATCTTTCACCGCAACCATTGCGCCAATATGCGATGGCGCACCAGAACGAGCGATGTAACCACGCACGATCGGCGAGAAATAACCACCCGCACCGGCGTGCACGGGCATACCAAACGGAATCGGCACGCTGAGCGCCCACATTGCGTTGCCATCGCTTTGCTTTTCAAAGCCGATTGTCAAAACTGTTCCATGAATTCCCGCCATCACATGTTGCGCCGCAACAATCGCGGTCGAGCCACCCACTGAACCAGCGGTGTGAACACGGAATACCGGTTTGCCGTGGGCAGCCAATGCATCAGCAAGCCACAGCTCGGGCATCGCAACGCCTTCGAGAGAGTCTGGTGCCTTTCCGATCACGATCGCATCGACTTCATCGATCGTGATGTTGGCATCAGCCAACGCACGGTCGACTGCCTCGCGCACCAAACCTGCAATTGAAACATCGGCACGACAAGCGGCGTGCTTTGTTTGACCTACTCCGACGACTGCACAAAGTTCAGCCATGTCACTCACCTTCCATGACGCATACCAAATTTTGTTGCAACATCGGCCCACTTGTGCAGTGAGCCAAAACTCGATCGGCCGAACCAGCAAAAATGCTTTCAGCCGCTTCCGCAAATCGTGCCAGTCCTGCTGCCATTGCTGGGTTTGCCACCAATGCACCGCCGCTTGGATTGATATGCGTTGATTCGCTCAAGCCCATCGCCTTTCGCAGCAACAGTTCTTGATGTGTGTACGGAGCGTGAAGCTCGGCAACATCGATGCGATCTTTCCCGACCCCAGCTTTTTGTGCAGCAATTGCAGCCGACGAACTCTCAATCATTGAACGCGCACCCAAACGCTGAGCATCAATGCGGTGATCAATTCCGCGAATCCAAGCCGGTCGAGTAGCTAATCGGCGTGCGATATCGCCGGCGGCCAAAACCACTGCATTACATCCATCAACAGGAGTTGCGCAGTCGTGTGCACGAAGAGGATTCATCGTGTACGGCATCGCCAAGAGTTCTTCGACTGATTCATTGCCCTTAGTGAACGCAATCGCGTTATTGTTCGCATCACGACGACTACGCGAGGCAACTTCAGCCATCTGTCGTTCGGTCACGACACCAGCATCGAGGCATGCACGAGCTTGTAACGCAGCAAGTGCGTCAAACCCGGGCTTCAGTGGTGCAACCATGTACGGATCGGTTTGCAAACTGAGAATCTGATCGATTGGGCCAGATGTTGTTTTTCCATTGGAGAAAACAAGAGCAACATCAACTTCGCCGGTTTGAATCTTGACCCATGCTTCGTATAGAGCAAGGGCGCCGTCGGCCTCAACATGACTTTCAACTATCGGAGGCCATGCACCGATTGCATCAACAGCTGACACGAAACTAAAGGGCTGACCGCTCATGTAGTCACATGATCCGTGACACCAAAAGCCAATGTCGCTTCGTTCAATTCCGACTTTGTCAAGCAACTGTTGAATGACTGGCAACAGAATTTCTACCGATGTAAAAGTGCTGTTGACTTCGCTCGGGCGTTGCGCCGTTCCGACGATTGCAATATCTCGTAGCGTCATCAGCTTGCTCCCGATTCTGAGCCCATCACACGATCTGGTTCACCAGTGGGACGAAAGTGTTGAATATTCTCCAAAGAGGGACCCCATTCAGATTTGTCTTTCCACACTGGTTCAACCCGCATACCAATGCGCACATCTTCTGCTTCACATTCTTGGATGAGGTGCTGCATTGAAATGTCAGCACCATCCAACAAAATCTGCGCTGCAACATACGGCAACTTAATTTTCTGTCCCAAGAAAGGAACATTGACAACGCAAAAAGTTGTAATCGTTCCCTTTGGACCAACCTCAACATCACCTGCCAAGATTTTTGCGCACTTCGGACATACACCATTGCGAGGTGGGAAGTACACGAGCGCACAACTTGGACAACGCTTGCCGATGAACTTGCCTTCCATCAGTCCAGCAAGGTGACTCGTCGCATTCGGACCGGCCGACCAGTTGTAGGTCACCCCGATCGGTTGACGTAAGCGAACTAAACCATCGGCTTCACTCATGACACACCTCCGACCACATCGAAACAAGCAATGTCAGTGACGCCGCCTGGTCGGTCTTCGGCCCAGCGGACCTTCACCTTGGTCCCAGTCGCGATGTTGTCGGGCGATCCGGCATCGACTGCGTGCAACATCGGTACATCAGCCCCGTCAATGGTGATCAGAGCCCAGGCAAAAGGATGAGCCAAAGGCTGACCCTCAACCGGAGTGGACTGCCAAGCCCATGTGGAGACTGTTCCTGTATCGGATAGTGATACCCATTCGGTTAATTGGGCTCCGGTCACCGGATCGAATTCAGCGGGCGGGAAATAGACCCGACCATCACTGCCGCGAGTTCCTTCAAGTCGGCATTCCGACAAAGAAGTGAAAAACCGCGACAACAATGTGCCCACGGTTCTTTTGTACGGGTACGAGACTTCTAACGGCGCGACGAAAACGTCGCCAACCATGGCGTGAGATGTTGTTCCAGACACGACAAGTTTCTTATCACGCCAACGACATCGAATGCTCATCACAACAACACTTCCTGCGCCAAACTCTTCCCGACTCGCCTCTACCTTCACCGAGCCGTTGTTGCTAGTGTCACAGTGTCGGGTCATGGGGATACTGACGATGCAGGGGGAAATCATGTCTCGTTCGTTGAAATTTGGGTCACTGAAATTTGGTCGCACATTTGCGGCACTCTCGTTAGTTGCACTCGCAACTGTCGGTTGCTCGAATCGCAACAGTGATGACACGGCTACGACTCAAGCACCTGCACCTGTGGAAACAGATGCCCCAGTGACAAGCGATGGACCCGACACAACCGATGCACCTTCGGGCCCCATGTTCGGAACGATGGCAAGCCCTTGCGGGCCGGCAACTGATGCAGGCGTCCCCACAATTGCTGATGGACAAAACGGTGGCGACACCATCAAGCTCGGCACCGCGAACGACCATGGTTACGAAGGTGCCCCCGGCACCACTCTTGAAATGCTCGACGCCGCTAAAGCTTTCGCTGGTTGGTGTAACGCCCAAGGTGGCGTACGCGGTCTCCCCATCGAAATCGTCGACCTTGACGGCAAATTGTTCTCCGTTCCTCCCTCGATGGAACAAGCGTGTAGTGAAGTGTTCGCAATGGCCGGTGGTGGCTGGGTCTTTGACGACCAGATGTACCCCCGATTCCACGAATGCGGAATGATTTCATTCTCTGGCTATGCCGTGAGTGCAGCTGCTTCGATGGCCAACGGAAAAATTCAACCAATCCCCAACCCCGCTAACGAAAAGCCAGCACAGTGGCTCAACTGGGCCAGGGACACCTATCCCGAAGCAATCAAAAAGCCTGCGCTTATCTACGGCGACTTCTTAACTACCAAGAGTGTTGCCGATCAATTAGCAGCAACCATGAAAGTAGTCGGCGGATACGGCGAGCCGTCAATGATTACTTACAACCCTGCTGGCGAAGCTAACTGGACTCCTTTTGCACAAAAGTTGAAATCCGATGGCATCACATTCATGTCATTCGTTGGAACCGACTCAAACTTGGTCTTGCTCTACAAGGCAATGCGCGAAGTCGGCTATGTACCAGAAGTCGTACTGAACGATGCAAACTTCTATTCGTCCATCATGGTCGCCGAAGGTAATGCAGTAGCGAACGAAGGTTTCCTCGCCCGCACGATGTATGCACCGTTCGAAGAGGCCGACCAATTCCCTGGAATGGCTTCGTATTTAGACATGATGGCGACATATAACCCAGAGGGTCGCGTTGCTGGTCTTGGCTTGCAAGCAACGTCTGCGTTGCTGATGTTTGTCACCTCCGCAAACGCATGTCTTGATAGCAATAACAACGTTCTCGAGCGTGAATGTGTATTGGCTCAAGCCATGAAGATCGATTCGTGGACCGGTGGTGGGTTGCATAGCGAAACCAATCCCGCCGCAAAGACTGCACCAAAGTGCGGACTCATCATGGGTGTCAAAGATGGCAAGTGGGCTCGCGTCTACCCAGAGTTGGGTTCGGCCGATGACAACGGTGGCGGCTGGCATTGTGATGAAAATGGCGCAGTCGACATTGAAGGCGACTTCGGTGATGTCACGGCGGGCGTCGACCCCACGCGACCGAACTAAGCAACCACTAACGACCCAAGAATTGATCTGATCTCTGATGCAAGAACTCCTGACGTTCACAATCATTGGTCTGTCAACGGGCGCTATCTATGCAGTTGTAGCAAGCGGATTAGTTGTCACTTACACAACATCGGGCATTTTCAACCTCGCTCACGGAGCGACCGGAATGTTGGCGGCCTTCACTTACTGGCAGTTGCGTTTTGACTGGAATCTTCCCGCTCCATTAGCTCTCTTCATCACATTGTTCGTTTTGTGTCCGCTGTTTGGCATCGTCACCGAACGATTCGTCATGCGCGGGCTGCAAGGTACGTCAGAAGTTGTACGCCTCTCAGTCACAGTCGCTTTGTTTGCTTTCATGATCGGACTTGCAAACTGGATTTGGCCAAGCGATTCAAGCCGCGAAGCGTTTACAAAGTTCTTTGAAGGCAACACCATCTCAATCCTTGGAATCAACATCAGTTGGCACAAACTGATTACTTTCGGCTGCGCCATTTTGGTGGCCATTGTTTTGCGGCTCCTGTTGTTCCGCACTCGCATGGGTGTTGCAATGCGAGCAGTCGTCGACGATCGCGCACTCACCGAACTCAACGGTGGCCGCCCTGATCGCGTGGCCATGTTTGCGTGGTCGCTCAGTGCCATGCTCGCCGGTCTCGCTGGAATCTTGCTTGCAGGCGAACAGCAACTCAACATTGAGCCACTCGTTCTTTTGGTCATCAATGCTTATGCCGCAGCGATTATCGGTCGCCTCAAGAATTTGCCAATGACGTTTGCTGGTGCCGCAGTTCTTGGTTTGTTGGACGCGTATTACCTTCAGTTCTCTGACAAGTCTTGGTTCCCACAATCAATCATGGGATTCGGAATTTCTGGCATGCGAGCATCAATTCCCACGATCGTTCTTTTCATCGCACTTCTCGCTCGTCCACAAAGTCGACTGCGCGCTGGTGTCGTGCGTATTCGCGAGCAAAACAAAGTTCCGGCGTGGAGCACTTCGGTGATGGGAGCGGTTTCACTCATCGCTGTCGTGGTTGCCATATCCGGCATGCTCACACGTTCAAACACTCTTTTGTTGCTCAACGGATTCACCTTTGCCATTGTGGCCTTGTCGCTTGTCCCGCTCACTGGATACGCCGGACAAATGTCGCTCGCGCCGTTGACCTTCGCTGGTCTTGGTGCAATCGCGATGTCAAAACTTCCCGGAGACGGCAACTTGCTGACATTGATTGCAGCGGTTGTCATCGTTGCGCTCGTCGGCGCACTTGTTGCACTCCCCGCCATTCGACTCTCCGGAATTTACTTAGCTCTTTCAACAGCAGCGTTTGCAGTGTTGGTGACAAAACTGATTTTTAATCAGAAGCAAACTTTCATGAGTGGCAATATCTCGGTGCCAGTGCTGGACATTCCGTTCATTGAAATCAATACACCGCGTGGTCGCCTCATTTTGGCATCAATCGCATTCTCAGTCTTAGGTCTCGGAGTCGTGGCAATTCGTCGCAGCCGCCTTGGACGTCGTCTCATCGCGCTCAAAGACTCTCCGGCAGCAGCAGCAACGTTGGGTATGAGCCTGACCCGCACCAAGTTGGCGGCCTTTGCTATCTCTGCTGGCATCGCAGCCTGCGCAGGCGCACTAGCCGGCGACAAAGTCAGTCCGCAGCAATATGACTTCACTCAAAGCTTGCCCATCGTGTTGCTCACGGTCGTTGGCGGAGTCGGAACTGTCGGAGGCGCATTGTTTGGAGGCCTAATGCTTGGTGGCAACTCAGTTCTCGCAACTGTCGTGCCAACACTCAAGAACGTTACGAAAATTCTCCCTGGCACAATCGGAGTCACTCTCGGCCGCAATCCGAGTGGTGCAGCCAACCAGATTGCCGATGCTTATCGCTCACTCGTCAATCGTTGGAACCTGCTTGCATTTGCCGCGGCTGGCGCAATCGTCATCTGGATTCTTGATGCGCAATACGTCATTTCTCACTGGGCGTTCTTTATTGCTGGAGCCTTCTGGATACTTGCCGTCACCCCTAACCTGGTCGGCATCATGCAAGCGACAAGAACTCGTCGAATCATTGCCAGCACCTATCTCGGCATCGGTGTCATTGTTGCGATTTCGATTGATTGGGACAATGCCGTTGATTCAACTGGCAAGCGTCTCATCGCCTTGGTTCTACTTATTGCTTTGTTTGGAGTTGGGGCACAACGAGTCGCCGAGAATGCGCCGCGAATCCATCGCTCGTCACCTGACGTGATCGGTCTCACAAAAGATTTCACTGACGAAGAACTTGATCATGCCGAGCGCGAGTTAGGTGTGGTGCTCTGATGTCACTTCTTGAAGTTCGTGGCGTCATGGTGCGCTTTGGTGGAGTGATGGCTATTGGCGGCGTCGACCTTGATGTTCAAGCTGGCGAAGTCACTGGCCTGATCGGTCCTAACGGTGCTGGCAAGACCACCCTGTTTAACGTCATCAGCGGGATGCAAGAGCCGACTGCTGGTTCGGTGCATGTCAGTGGCGTTGACGTGACGAACGAAGCCCCGCATCGCCGAGCTAAGCGCGGTCTTGCTCGAACCTTCCAACGCCTTGAATTGTTTAGTTCGCTGACCGTTCGTGACAACGTGCGCGTTGCCGCCGAACTTGCAGCGCTCACGAACATCGATGAGACAGTGGACAATCTGCTTGAAAAAGTTGGAGTGAGTGATCTAGCCGAACAAACCGCCGGCGATCTCCCGACTGGCTCGGCACGTCTCGTTGAAATTGCTCGTGCTCTCGCAACTGGTCCGCGTTTACTACTTCTTGATGAACCAGCTTCTGGTCTCGATGAAGCAGAAAGCGATCGGCTCGGAGTACTGCTTCACGAACTCACCGCCGACGGGCTCGGCGTTTTGCTTGTCGAGCACGACATGAGTTTGGTCATGCATGTATGCGATCGAATTTTTGTGCTCGATCTCGGACTCATTATCGCCAACGGAACACCAACGGAAATTCAACATGACCCCAAGGTGCTTCAGGCATATCTCGGAGCACCATCATGACAAATCCGATTCTTGAACTTCGCAATATTCGCGCCTCGTACGGATCAATTGAAGTACTTCACGGAGTCAATCTTTCGATCGGCCGCGGAGAAGTTGTTGCCCTCCTTGGTCCAAATGGTGCGGGCAAGAGCACCATGATCAAAGTTGTTAGTGGTCTGTTGCGACCCACATCTGGTCAACTTATTGTTGATGGTCGCGACGTCACCGGAGCCGCAGCAAATGCACTAGCTCGAGCTGGGTTGTGCACGATCCCTGAAGGGCGCGGCATTTTCCCCAACCTCACGGTTCGTGAGAACCTGCTCATGGCCACATATAGCGGTCACAAATTGTCAGATATTGAGGAGAGCACATACACGCGGTTCCCTCGACTCAGCGAACGTCGTACGCAACTGGCCGGAACCATGTCGGGTGGCGAACAGCAGATGTTGTCGCTAGCCCGAGCGCTCGCAACCAATCCCGTGATTTTGTTGCTCGACGAATTATCAATGGGACTCGCCCCATTGATCGTTGCCGAGCTCTATCAGCAAGTGGCCGCAATCGCCGCCGAAGGCGTTTCGGTTTTAGTCGTCGAACAGTTTGCCCGTACAGTGCTCGGTGTTGCTGATCAAGCAGTGTTGCTTGCTCACGGAAAAGTTCAAGTCTCAGGTAAAGCATCTGAAATCGGCGAAGATGTTCTTGCCGGCGCATATCTAGGTTCATAATTCTTACACACACCAAATTCTCTTACACACAAAGAAACGGACACGACCATGAACGAAGATCGAATCCAAACCTTTACCGAAGAAATCGGCGAATTGAAGTTGCGTGGCGCTCGCGCCGATCGCGAGCGCTGGTTGTTGATCTTGGGTGGCCTCGGCCTTGTTGCGGGCGTCGGGCTTGCGATCTTTGGCGGATTCCAAGCAAGTGGAACAACAGAACTAGGTGACCAAGTTGCCTTCTTGGCAACGGGCACATTGATTGGCCTCGCGCTGGTGATCGCCGGAGCTGCGCTGTTTGTTCGTTACTCAATCGCTCGCTTCATGCGATTTTGGTTAGTGCGCCTCGTTCACGAACATCGCAGCGAAACCGACCGTGTGATCAGTGCCCTCAAAGAGATTGAAACAAAAGTAGGTAAGTAGTTCTTAACGAGCGCGGTATGTGCCGCCGCCAAGACCACTGGTGTCTTTGTTCAAGCGCTTCGACAAGTGCATTCCCTCAAGAATGAACTCAACTGCTGCAGCGACACTCGCCGCGCTGTCATCGCCATCAATGAGCGAATCAACGATGGGACGTAGCGCCGGAATATTGCCGATGAGCATCGCTTGTTCTTCGGAAGGAACGTCTTCACCAGTATGAACGACAACGCCTTCTTCAAAAGCAGTGAGTACGGCTCCCGTCAATTCTGGTTGCACAACTTGGCGATACACGGTCAGTACTGAAGCCTTAATCAGATCGCGCAACACTTGCCCTTCGCGACCTTCTTCGAGAGCTTCAATTTCGATCTTTCCGCCAGTCGAAGCAGCGAATGCATCAAGGTCGCAGACGCGAGGAACCACATTGGTCTCTCCCAAACGCAAACCACGACGCAAGGCATTTGCCGCCATCACTTCGTAGTTACTCACACTCAATCGCACACTGACACCACTGCGCTGATTGACCTGGCTACTACTGCGTGCCAACTGACTGAAATTCGCGACAACATGTTCCATATACGCCGGAACAGTTACCTTGACGTCGCCCACGCTTGGCGGGCGAGCTTCTTGGCGAATGATCTGCACTTCAGTTGATGCTTCAAGCGGATAGTGCGTACGAATCTGACTACCGAAACGGTCTTTCAGCGGCGTGATGATTCGACCGCGGTTGGTGTAGTCCTCGGGGTTTGCCGAAGCAACAAGCAACACATCGATTGGGAGACGAATCTTGTAACCGCGAACTTGAACATCTCGCTCTTCAAGAATGTTTAATAGACCAACTTGAATACGTTCCGACAAGTCGGGCAATTCGTTAATTGCAAAGATGCCACGATTCGTACGGGGCACGAGCCCGTAATGCAAAGTGAGTTCGTCACTGAGGTAACGACCTTCAGCAACTTTGATTGGGTCAACTTCACCGATGAGGTCGGCGATTGACGTATCGGGGGTCGCCAACTTTTCACCGAAGCGAACTTCACGATGCACCCACGAAATTGGTGCCTTGTCTCCCTTTTGCTCAACTAAATCGCGAGCATGCTTTGAAACAGGGTTATACGGATCGTCATTGATCTCACTACCAGCGATGATGGGCATCCATTCATCGAGCAAGCCCGTCAAACTACGAATCATGCGGGTCTTAGCTTGACCACGCTCACCTAAAAAGATGACGTCATGTCCGGCCAAGATGGCATTCTCAAGTTGCGGCATGACGGTGTCTTCGTATCCGAGGACTCCTTCAAACAAGGGCTGCTTCGCCATGATGCGGGCAACTGCATTGCGACGCATTTCTTCTTTGACGGGACGCGACACCCATCCTGACGCTTTCAGTTCACGAATAGTGGACGCTGAGGGTGCCTGAGAATTTGACATATCTTGAGAGTAATGCGCCAATGATGAAACGCAGTGGTCGTGCCATTTCTCTACTACCGTCTGAGGTGTGACAACATCGACCGAGCATGACAATGAGATGTGGACATCTCTTGATCTCTCGGGTCAATGGCGTGTCACTAAGGCGACCGACGATGCTTTGCGGACGAGTGTCGGGCTTGATACCGACGATGAAGAATGGCCAACGATTCACGTGCCAAGCCATTGGCAGTCACACCCACTCTTCGCCTCTGAAAATGGACCACTTCTGTACCGCAAAGACTTCGAGCTCGGCGTGCCCGAATCTGGTGAACGCCGCTTCATCGTGGTTGATGGACTTTTTTATCAAGGCGACGTGTGGCTTGATGGCGCCTACTTGGGCGACCCTGAGGGCTATTTCATCCCTCACGCTTATGACATCACTGCGCTCGCATCCCTCGACACCGAACATGTCTTAGCCATCGGAGCCACGTGCAGTCCCCAGCGCGATAAAAAGGCTAAGCGCAATATCACTGGTGTCTTTCAACACTGGGACTGCATTGATCCCGATTTCAATCCGGGTGGAATTTGGCGAGGTGTGCGTATCGAGCGATCGGGACCGGTTCGCATTGATGCCCTGCGAGTTCTCTGTCGCGATGCCAATGAGGCGCGTGCCAATGTTCGTCTCAGTACTCGACTCGACAGCAACGGCGACCTTCCCGTGCGAATCATCACCTATGTCAACAACAAAGTTGTCGACGAAATCGAGAAGTCTCTCGCCAGTGGCATCAACAGCATTGACTGGGATGTCGACATCAACGAACCCAAGTTGTGGTGGCCGTGGTCAATGGGCCAACAGAATCTCACCGATATTCGAGTTGAAGTTGTCCACGAGAACACAATCAGCCACTCGGTCAGTCGTCGTACCGGTTTACGCGAAGTTGCTGTTCAAGATTGGGTGTATTCAATCAATGGTGAACGCATCTTTTTGAAGGGTGCGAATCTTGCGCCAACGCGTGCGATGTTGGGCGATGCCACCGATATTGAATTACGACGGGACATTGAATTGGCTCGTGAAGCTGGCCTCGACTTAGTGCGTGTTCACGGCCATATATCGCGACCCGAGTTGTATGACGCTGCTGATGAACTCGGCATGTTGGTCTGGCAAGACTTTCCACTGCAATGGGGATACGCACGACAGATCCGTCGTGAAGCGGTGCGCCAAGCCGAAGAAGCAGTCAACCTCCTTGGGCATCATCCTTCAATCATGACGTGGTGTGCGCACAACGAGCCATTCACATTCAATGTCACCCCTGGTGAGTCATTTGATATCAAAAAGATGGCCGTGCCTTTTCTCGCCGGGCATCAACTTCCTTCTTGGAACAAGAGTGTTCTCGATCGCTGGGTCAAGCGTTCATTTGAGAAGGCCGATGTCACACGACCAGTGATCGCTCACAGCGGAGTGTTGCCACACTTGCCCACACTTGATGGCACAGATAGTCACCTGTACTTCGGCTGGTACCACGGTCACGAACGCGATCTTCCTGGTTTCGCCGCCAAACTGCCGCGCCTCATGCGCTTCGTGAGCGAATTTGGCGCGCAAGCGATCCCCGAATCTGCAGAATTCATTGATGCATCCGAGTGGCCGGTTTTGGACTGGGAAAATCTCGAGAACAAGTTCGGTATGCAGCGTGGAAATTTTGAGAATCACTGCCCGGCTTCAGCATTCGACAGTTTTGATGACTGGCGCGTAGCAACACAGACCTATCAAGCCGATGTCATTCGCTACCACATCGAAACTCTGCGGCGATTGAAGTATCGACCAACTGGTGGCTTTTGTATGTTTGCCCTCAACGATGCGATGCCCATGATTTCGTGGAGCGTCCTTGATCACAAACGCGTTCCTAAATTGGGATACACCGCGCTCGCCGAAGCTTGCCGTCCGGTCATTGTGACGGCTGATCGCCTGCCGCAATCAATGCGCCCCGGAGATCAAGTTCGCATTGCCCTGCATGTAGTCAGCGATCTGCATCGCGAACTAGAAAACGCAACAGTCACTGCAACAGTTGAATCAATCGGCGACCCTCAAGTTTGGCAATTTGAAGGCGCGATTGCCGCGGACGACTGCACTCTGGTTGGGCACATCATGATTACGGCACCATTTGCCGAAGGCCCAGTGGTGTTAGACCTCACGCTCGTGAGCGGTGATGTGGTTGCGACGAACCGCTACCACACCACCGTCATCGCGAGTTAAATCAAGAGGCGGTTCGCTGTACTTCAGTGATCTTGCAGACTGCACCTGTAGGAATATCGTTCAAGAACATCCCCTCCTCGGTCATTGTCTGACCGGGAGCCAAAGAAGTAATCATGATCACTGTGTCGTCATACTTTGTTGCTCCATCGGCAGATTCCGCAGTGACAGTAATGAAATAAGTCGACGATTTGGACGAATTATTCGTTACGTTCACAGACGGATTGATGAATCCCAACGAATCGGGCGTTCCACAATCAAGAGAATTAACGTCATCAGTCGCGTCCTTAGACCCGAGCCCAGTACTAATCGTGTTTTCTGTAACGCCAGAGGTTGATGAGTCATCCGAGTTGGAAGTTTCTTCTTTGGAGCCTCCGCCCGTTGAAACAGCAATAACCATGACTACCAATGCCGCTAAAGCCCACCAGCGCTTCTTCTTGTAAAACGGGCGTAATCCTTTAGCTTTGGCTTTCGCTGCTTTGGCTTCCGCTTTGGCTAACCGGGCTTCATCTGACATTTTTGTCCTCCTTGACGGGACAAAAGTACCAACATAGACACCCGAGCTAAAGTACTTCCATACTGTTAGCGAACACTATTTTGGCCGATTCAATGACTAAACGGGATTGTTCTTCCTCGCAACGAAATAACTAACGAAAACGGGGTGTTGCCGCTCCTAAGAGCTCAGTTGCGCGAGATTTCTTTGCGGTTCTTGAGCTTGGACTTGCGATAGTCCTTGTTCATCAAGGCAATAACGTCGATTGAAATTTCTTTCGGACACGCTGCTTCACATTCACCGTGGTTGGTGCATGAACCGAAGTACTCATCCATTGTCTCGACCATAGCTTCGGTGCGCTTGTAACGCTCGGCCTGACCTTGTGGCAACAAGTTGAGGTGCGAAATCTTCGCAGCAGTAAACAAGTTGGCAGCACCGTTGGGGCATGCGGCAACACAAGCACCACAACCGATGCATTCGGCTGCATCCATCGCGGCATCGGCGACGCTCTTCGGAATCGGAATGAGGTTGGCATCGGGAGCACCACCGGTGTTCGCCGAGATGAATCCACCTGATTCGATAATGCGGTCAAAAGCCGAACGGTCAACCATCAAGTCTTTGATGATCGGGAATGCCGAAGCACGCCAGGGTTCAATGACAATTTCGTCGCCGCTCTTGAACTTGCGCATGTGCAACTGACATGTTGCAGTGCTGCGCTCTGGACCGTGAGCCTGACCATTGATCATCAATGAACAAGTTCCACAGATTCCTTCACGACAGTCGTGGTCAAACACCACGGGCAACTTGTTCTCACCGATGAGTCCTTCGTTGAGAACGTCAAGCATTTCGAGGAACGACGCTTCGTCGCTGATCTCGGGCATGACGTATTCCTCGAAGTGACCCTTTTCGGCCGGACCTGACTGACGCCAGATTTTGAGTTTGAGGTTCTTGAGATGGTTGCTCACTTGTAGCTCCGTGTCGCTAGGTGAATTGCTTCAAAATTGAGTTCTTCTTTATGGCGGATCGACTTCGTTGGGTCGCCGGTCCATTCCCAGGCTGCAACGTGAGCGAACTTCTCGTCGTCACGCATTGCTTCGCCTTCTTCGGTCTGGTATTCGGCGCGGAAGTGACCGCCACAGCTTTCTTCACGCTCGAGAGCGTCGCGGCACATCAACATGCCCAACTGGAAGAAGTCATCAACACGACCGGCTTTTTCAAGCGTCTGGTTCATGCTTTGCGCATCGCCGGTGACGCGAAGATCCTTCTGGAATTCTTCGTACAACGCGGGCAGCTCGGACAAGGCCTTTTCAAGACCCTGTTGTGTGCGCTCCATACCGCAGTAATCCCAAATGATGCGCCCAACTTCGCGGTGGAAGTAGTCGGGTGAACGAGTTCCCTTGATGTCGACGTAGCCCTGATAACGAGCTTGTGCGGCCATCTCAGCTTCTTTGAATGCTGGGTGATCGGTGCCTGGAATCGGCTTGTTCAACATGGGTGCCAAGTAGTTACCGATTGTGTACGGCAACACGAAGTAACCGTCGGCCAAACCTTGCATGAGCGCTGAAGCACCCAAACGGTTTGCGCCGTGATCGGAGAAGTTCGCTTCGCCAGCAGCATACAAACCAGGAATGTTCGTCATGAGTTCGTAGTCGACCCACAAACCGCCCATGGTGTAGTGCGTTGCTGGGTAAATACGCATCGGCATGTCGTACGGATTTTCTCCGGCAATGCGCTCGTACATTTCAAACAAGTTGCCATAACGCTCTTCAACAACTTCTTTACCAAGACGATTGATGGCATCGCTGAAGTCGAGGTAGACACCATTCTTCAATGGGCCAACACCACGACCCGAGTCAACTGAACGCTTAGCAGCGCGTGACGAAATGTCACGCGGTGCCAAGTTTCCGTAGCTCGGATACAAACGCTCAAGGATGTAATCGCGTTCTGCTTCAGGAACCTGCGCAGCTGGACGAGTCTCATCAGGATTCTGCGGAACCCACACACGACCGTCGTTACGCAGCGACTCTGACATGAGTGTCAACTTCGACTGCGTGGGATCGCTCTGCGGAATGCAGGTTGGGTGAATCTGCGTGTAGCACGGGTTCGCAAATGCTGCACCCTTGCGGTGTGCACGCCAGGCAGCAGTGACGTTGCAGGCCATGGCATTTGTTGACAGGAAGAAAACGTTTCCGTATCCACCAGTCGCCATCACAACAGCGTGTGCCGAGTGTGAAACAACTTCACCGTTCACCAAGTCTCGAGTCACAATTCCGGCGCAACGACCTTCAATGGTGACAACATCAACCAGTTCGGTGCGGTTGAACATGCGCACATTGCCAAGTCCAATTTGGCGTGCAAGTTGCTGGTACGCACCGAGCAACAATTGCTGACCAGTCTGGCCACGTGCGTAGAACGTACGACTTACTTGTGCGCCACCGAATGAACGGTTGTCAAGCAATCCGCCGTATTCACGAGCGAATGGCACGCCTTGCGCAACCATCTGGTCGATGATGTTGACTGAAACTTCAGCCAAGCGATGCACGTTGGCTTCACGCGCACGGAAGTCTCCACCCTTGATGGTGTCGTAGAACAAGCGGTGAACACTGTCGCCATCGCCTTGATAATTCTTTGCCGCGTTGATTCCACCTTGTGCGGCAATTGAGTGCGCACGACGGGGCGTGTCATGGAAAGTGAAAACGTCAACTTGGTAACCAAGTTCGGCCATGGTCGCCGCAGCCGAAGCACCTGCGAGTCCTGAACCGACAACGATGACTTTGAATTTGCGCTTGTTGCCAGGCGCAACCAACTTGGCATCTTCTTTGTAGGTATTCCACTTGTCGTTAATCGAGCCAGCGGGAATTTTGGAATTGAGTGTGATCGTCATTTTGATTATCTCCTAGTAATTCCGTACGTACCGGTCAGCCGACAACGCCGGCAAGAACTGCAATGGGGAACGAAACATTGCCAACGACGATGATCGTGGCAAAAGATGTTGCAATGGCCCGACGCCATTTGTTGAATCGCGGATTGTTCCAACCAAGCGACTGGAACAAACTCCACACACCATGGAACAAGTGAGTACCAAGTGCAATGTTGGCCAAGATGTAAAAGATGGCGACCGGAACGCGCTCGAGACTGAACGCAACGGCACCATAAACATCTTTGATGCCTTCAGCATCTTTCGTGCCCACATATGAGTTAACTGCGCCAGCACCAAAGGTGAGGTCGAGCAAGTGCCAAATCAGGAACAACAAAACAATGATGCCGGTGTAGCGCATTGTGCGACTTGCAAAACTTGCAACTTGATAATCGCGTTCGCTCTGGTACTTCACCGGACGCGCTTTTTTGTTGAGCATGGTCAACGAATACGCCGCGTGAATGTGCAACACAGCCATCGCCAGCAACCCGCCGCGAAGAATCCACAACATGGCCTTCTCGGGGAGAATTGGGTACAACAACTTCTCAAGGAAGTGCGCATAGTGGTTGAGGTCGCTTTGACCCATGTACATCTTCAGGTTGCCGATCATGTGGAAGAGCACAAAGCCCAACAGACCGATACCAGTAATAGCCATGACATACTTTTTGCCAACGGCCGTTCCATATAGATCAATCAAAAACGGCTTGCGCTTACGAGCTGCTCGTTCGATTGCGGTTCCGGAGACCGGACCCCTCTTCATCACTGTCTGCGCCATCGTGACCTGCGCCTTTCAAAAACGGATGCGGTTCATCACACGATGAACCCGTTGAGACGCTACCCCCACCGTGCCCACCACCCTGAAATCAACGAGCGAAAAACTCGGGCTTTAGCCAACCGTCACAAGACCAACAAGCGAGGGTTCTCAAAGTTTCCCGTCAGTAAAAGCGGGTCATGTCACACTCACGGCTACGAATTCTCTACACTCAGTCCGCCCCTGGTGGGCGGCCAACCGGGCTGCCCCCATCGTGTCCCAAGGAGCTAACTGGTGTTTTCACTATTTGCCGCAGAAGGCGGATGGCAGACTTTCACTCTCAAGGGTGGTGAGTGGGCTGTTTTGTGGTTATCCGCAGCAGCTGCGCTTCTCGCCCTCGGAGTCGGATTCTTCTTGGTCCGTAAAGTCCTGGCTGAAGATCAGGGTTCGCCCAAGATGCGCGAAATCGCCAAAGCCATTCAGGTTGGTGCTTTGGCTTATCTCAAGCGCCAGTTCAAGACCATTGCGGTCATTCTGATCCCCTTGGCGATCATCGTCTTTGTTACCTCGACCAAGATCTTGAAGCCAGATGACACGGTTGCCTTGTCATTCGGTGAAGCCGGTCTGTGGCGCACAATCGCCTTTGTTTTGGGCTGTTTAGCATCTGGATTGACCGGTTATATCGGTATGACCTTGGCCACCCAGGGCAACGTTCGTACCGCCGCTGCCGCCCTCAGTGGCAGCATGCCGAAGGCCCTCACCGTTGCATTCCGCACGGGTGGCGTCGCCGGCATGTTCACCGTTGGTCTTGGCCTTCTCGGTGCAACCGCCATCATCATGGCCTTCCAGAACACCTCGTCAGTGATCCTCGTCGGA
>Ga0315909_10001024_pt1 | contig 37725 bp, 51 predicted proteins | sample LakEriMetagenome_11_FD_203527 | JGI IMG/M metagenome (GOLD analysis project Ga0315909, IMG submission 203527) | Freshwater fungal communities from buoy surface, Lake Erie, Ohio, United States - Buoy 2 MA125 | ecosystem: Environmental > Aquatic > Freshwater > Lake | place: USA: Lake Erie, Ohio... | reverse complement strand
AAAGTTGAAGATGGTAGTAGTAATTTATTAACAGAATATTGTTGCCCACGTTGCAGTAAAACAGGTAAAGGACCAGTTATGTTTAGACACCACTTTGATAACTGTAAACTTTGACTTGGTTAATTGAAATAATTATTGTTGGGTGTTGTTAGCAAATACTATATACTAGTAACATGGCTCAAGTATATGGCATAGTGGGATGGATTGGCAGTGGCAAAGACACTGTGGCTAATTATATCGTGGATAATTATTCTGGTTGGCGTCGTGTGAGTTTTGCAGGGCCGCTCAAAGATGCACTCAGTGTTATATTTGGGTGGGATCGTGAGTTGCTGGACGGCATTAGTGAAGAAAGTCGTGCGTGGCGTGAGCAAGTGGACCCTTGGTGGTCTGAAAGATTACAGATTCCGGGTCTAACTCCCAGGTGGATACTACAACACATAGGTACGGATGTCATGAGAAATCACTTTCACAATGAAATCTGGATTGCAGCGGCCGAACAACAGATTCAGCGACATCTGGACCAGGGATTAAATGTGATTGTGAGTGATTGTAGATTTCACAATGAGCTCAAAGCCATCCAAAAACACAACGGAAATCTGATTGAAATACACAGAGACTCTGGCGTAAAACCAGCTTGGCTTACCTGTGCTATCAGACAAAACACGGCTTCTGCTGAAGAGCTGGAGTATCTGCAAAAGAAAAAATTAACCATGGAACATCTGTGGCCTGGAATTCATCCCAGCGAGTGGAGTTGGGTGGGTTTAAAAACTGATTATCAGATACAAAATACTGGATCTCTGGAACAGTTGTATCAGTCAGTGGATCAGTTGATGTTTCAAAGTTTTGTTAGTAATCACTAAACAGATCAGCCTTGCTCCAACCAGTGTCACTAACGCTTAGTAAGATTTGACAATTAGCGCACACTGTTCTTAAATTGTTGATGTTGTTGTTGGATAGGTTTCCATCCACACAAAAAACACCAAACACCTGTGACACAGGATTGTGAAAACCACAACGGTCACAGGTGTTCTTTTTTCTGTACCCTCTGAGTTGCCACAGAGGTTTGGTGTACCTCTGGTTGTTTTTTTGTTTACAACATTTTTCACACCGACTTCTGTAGTAGATTTTGTCTGCTCTGTGATAATTCACAGCACAGGGCTTGGTGTGACAAACCTTGCATAGTGGTCTCATGCTGTTATTTACCCAAAACCCTTTAAAAGGTGCCGTGAATCGCCAGAAAAACCAGGTTAGTAATAAATACTCGTAACTGGAGGCTATACAAAAATGGCGTTAACATCACCGGGCGTTCAGGTAACAATCATTGATGAAAGCAATTACACCCCTGCTGCGGCAGGGACAGTTCCTTTCATTGTGCTTGCTACTGCCCAAGATAAAACAAACCCCAATGGGGACTTGGCCGAATACACTACAGCAGCTAACGCTGGTAAAGTATTCCTGGTCACTTCACAGAGAGAATTGATTAACAAGTACGGCAAACCCAATTACTTGGTGAGTGCTGGAACCCCTGTTCACGGCTATGAACTCAACGAACATGGCTTGTTTGCAGCTTATAGTGCATTGGGTGTGAGCAATGCTGCTTACATCGTTCGTGCAGACATTGACCTAAACGAACTAGCTGGTTCTTCCGCAAGACCCACTGGTGGTGTTGCCAACAACACTCTGTGGTTGGATGTAGCAACCACTAAGTTTGGTATTTTTGAATGGAATCAGAGCACACCAGGATTCAGTCAGGTTTCAACATCCAATGTAACTGGCAGTGCGAAATTGTTCCTGCTCACAGATCCAGCTGACATCAGCGGTAGCGAGCCAGTCAACAATGTGGGCAAGCCTGGCGACTATGCCATTGACTTGACCAACACCGACAATCCTCTGTTCTACAAGATTGCTGGACCCAGCAGCTACAGCTTGTATGGAACTTGGGCACAAGTGGGAACCAGCGATTGGCAACTGGGATGGCCAGCAGTTACTGGTACAACCACAGCAAACATCAGTGCTATCACTGGCAATGTGTTCAGTATTAACGGAAGCAATGTTACTGTGGGCGCAAACCTCACAGCCACAGTGGCCAATGTTAATTTGGTTAATTCTTCCAACATCAAAGCAGCAGCTACCAGCAATGGACAGCTGAGCGTATACTGCAATTCCAACGTGGGCAATGTGACATTCCTCAACGTCACAGGAACGCCACTCACCACACTGGGTATCAGTGCCAACGTGGCTTACAATTGCCCATCATTTGTTGACAGCAAGCACACTCAGGCTCCTGCAGGTGGAACTTGGTCAACCACTGGCAGCGACCCCAGACCCACTGGATCTGTTTGGTTTAAGACCACCAGTCCCAACAATGGTGCCAGTTTTGTGGTAAAGCGTTACAGCAGCACCAGCGAAACCTGGACTGAATTGGTGACGCCAGTTTATACCGACGATGCAGCAGCAATCTACGCACTGGATCCAATCAGTGGCGGATTGGCTATTGCTTCGGGCAAGACATACATTCAAAGCGATGTGGACGCCAATAACACTGCCACATTCAAGCTGTTTAATCGCAGAGCTGGAGTGACCAGCGTAACTGGCGGAAATGTTGCTCCAACATTTGTGGTATCCGAACAATTTACTGTACGCTACACAGTGGCTGGTAATGCTGCAATTCAGGGCCCAACCACAGTGACTATCAGTGGCGGCACCAATGCTGCTGCATTCGTGAGTTCTCTAAACAACGCAAACATTCCCAACGTGAGTGCTGGAATTGAAACCAGCGGTGCAATCACTGTTACTCACGCACTGGGTGGTGTGTTGGAACTCAAAGATACTAGCGGCACACCATTGGCTGATGCTGGCATCACAACCATCTCTACTGGTGCTCGTGCCAGCGACGTTAACAGCGGCGCTATTTGGGTAAGTAACTGGAGAATGCCTGCTTACACAGTGGATGACAACGAACCCAGTGCTGATCCTGCTGATGGAACTTACTGGTACTACAATGAACCCACTGAATTTGACATCATGATCAATGATGGTTCAGGCTGGAGAGGTTATCTCAATGGCGGCAGTGATTCACGTGGTTTCAACTTGGCTAACACTGACCCCAACGGACCAATTGTGAGTGCAAGTGAACCCACCACACAGAACAGCGGAGCTAGTCTGGTGAGTGGTGACCTGTGGATCAACACCGACAACTTTGAAGATTTCCCCAAAATCTATCGTTACAACGCAGCGTTGGCAACTTGGATATTGATCGACAACACCGATAGCACCAGCAGCGATGGTATTATTTTTGCTGATGCAAGATGGGGCATTGATGGCAGCGAAGACGTTATCACAGACGATCTGCCAACCATCCAGGACCTATTGAGCTACGATTACACCGATCCTGACTGCCCCAGCTATGCTGAATATCCACGTGGTATCCTGCTGTTCAATACTCGCAGAAGCGGTATGAACGTCAAGCAGTTTGTGGTGAATGCATTTGCTGATTATGACAATCCACCCAGCTATCTAAATGCCTGGGTAAGTGCCAGCGGCAACAACGAGTACGGTGTGGCTTATCTGGGTCGTCGTGCTCAACGTGCATTGGTTGCAGCCAAGATGTCTGCTGCGGTGACCAGCAGTGTGGAAGCTGTGGAAGAAACTCGCAACTTCAACCTGATGTGCGCACCTGGATATCCAGAACTCACCAGCACACTGACTCAGCTCAATGTAAACCGCAAAGAAACTGCATTCATTATTGTGGACAGTCCACTGAGACTGGAAGCTGACAGCAACAGCCTGGATGCTTGGAGCCGCAACCTGAACCTGGCTGTGGACAACAACGAACAGGGCTTTGTGAGCTACTATGAATACATGGCTGGTTACTACCCAGCTGGATTTACTCGTGACCTGGACGGCAACTACTGTGTGGTTCCCTCAAGTCACATGGTATTGCGCAGCATTATCCGCAGTGACCAGAAGAGTTACCCATGGTTTGCTCCAGCAGGTATTCGCAGAGGCACAGTGGACAACGCAACTGCTATTGGATACATTGACCCTGCAACTGGCTTGTTCCAGAGCATTGGTGTAAACAACAGTTTGCGTGATGTTCTGTACAACGGAAAAGTAAACCCAATCAGTGTGCTGAGCGACAGTGGTATCACAATCTACGGTCAGAAGACTCGTAGTGCCACAACCAGTGCATTGGATCGTGTAAACGTATCCAGATTGGTTGTTTACTTGCGTCGTCAGCTGGATCTGATTGCTCGTCAATACATTTTTGAACCCAACGATGAAATTACTCGTAAGGAAATCAAGAATCAGATTGAAAAAGAACTCAACAGCATCAAAGTAAATCGTGGATTGTACGATTATGCTGTTGTGTGCGATACTAGTAACAACACACCTGACAGAGTTGACCGCAATGAACTTTGGGTAGATGTAGCGATTGAACCAGTAAAAGCTGTGGAATTCATCTACATTCCAGTGCGTATCAAGAACACTGGTGATATCCAAGCTGGTCTATAACAACTAACTAACAGATGAAAACGGGCAAGTTAATCTTGCCCGTTTTCTTTTGTCCATGTCCATTTGGCATGACCGCAGTCCCAAATTCGATCCCATCCTTGCTCTTGTCTGTTTTCCCATTCAGTTAAACTGGTATTGTCATTTACATTTTTTCTCAATGAATATCTGTGCTTTCGAGTTGTGTAATTTTTGTCAGTATACCAATAGCCGGGTTTGCTGTTTGAAACAAATTTAAACCCCAAATGTCGATAACTCTCACCAGTAAACCATCTCAAGTCAGCATAGCTTATAACTTCGCCTGGGTTGTAATTTTTAACAAAGTATGAAAACAATTTACTTGCTGCGCCAATTACTAAAGTGTCAATAGAACCAGCCATTCTTTGAATTTCCCAAGTTTGTGTATTTCGTCTGCTAATGTTATTTTTAGTAAAAGTCATCACATAAACTAGATGATCGTTATAATACAACCCTAAATGTAGTTGAGCCGCAGCAGCACCATGTATGTGATTTTGATTCAAAAAAACAGCTGACTTTTTACTTTCTATTACAGAAATTTGACATTGACGTGCGAAAATTTTATTCTGAATGTTTTTGTTAATCTTGTTTTTAATCATTGATTTGATTAAAGGTGCGTTTGCGGCCCATTCGTCATCGAAAATAGTTAATAATTGAATATTTTGATTGCGACAATTCTGCCATTTTTCTTGATGATAAAATTGACCTTTGTTGCCAGACAGTTCACTGTGCCAATATATTCCACTGTATTCAATGGCTAAATTATGATCTGGCAAAAATATGTCTAACTCTCTGGGAGTTATAATGTCTCTGCATCTAGTCACTATATTATTAACACCAATTTCATTTAAAAAATCAACAATTTCTGTTTCTGCTTTGCTCGTTGGGCCTTGTAGTTTGGGAAAACATACTGGACATAATTTTTCCTGAAATTTGTTAGGTTGTAGTAACTGCAAAGATCGACTAAAATGAGTATTACAACTATTGCATTCTAAGAATAATGTGGTTTTGTCTCTGTTGGATATAATGATATTTTGATCTTTGGCTATCTCTCGATATTTGTCTAAAGTTTGTTGTTGTTTAATTGCTCCTGCAATCAGCAACGATTTGCTAATTTGCTGTTTGGTTTCTTCTTTGAGTTTTGCGCCAGCCCTATTCCCAGATCCACCAGCCTTTCGTGTTGCTTGAGCTTTTTTAACTCTCTCTGAAACAATTTCTGGATTTTGTTTGGCAAATTCAATCATTCTTTTGCTATGTAACTGTCGATTTTCTTCCGACACAGAATGAATGGGTCTTGTTAGCTCGCCTGATCGATATTTTTCTTCACGTAGTTGAAACGATTGTTTGAGTTTCGTGCGATGCTCATCTGATAACTTAACTCCCTTTCGATGTTGATTTTTTGATTTAATAAACTCAGCCCAATCAAAATCTTGTGCAGTATTTGCTCCATACAGTTCCTGATATTTCTTTACAGACATTTTATGCTTTTGTAAATGTTTCCAATCGATTATTTGATCAAATGTTTCTCCACACACTGCGCAAGAAATAGGCATGTTGTTATCTCCTTCACAAACTATTTATACACAGCGACAAAAATACGCAATAAACTGTCACTGAAAAAGTCACACTCAAAATTCAGAGTTCTGAGCTGATTTTGGGGCTAAATGGCATAAATATTTTTAGAGCAAATGTAAACATTTGTTAGGAGATTTTAAAAATGGCAATCGCAAGTTTGACAAAATTTACTGTCCCGCTTGGTGGAGATACAGCAGCGCAAGGCTTGCTGATGCCCAAGCTGAAGTATCGTTTTCGCATCATATTTTTGAACTTTGGTGTAAGTGGATCCACAACTGAATTAACCAAGCAGGTGGTGGATTTTGCTCGTCCTCAGATCACGTTTGATGAACAGATTATTGAAATCTACAACAGCAGAATCAAGTATGCTGGCAAGCCTGCCTGGGGCGACACCACAGTTAATCTGCGTGATGATGCAACTGGTCAGGTGAGTAAACTGGTTGGTGAGCAGATTCAGAAGCAGTTTGATTTCATGGAACAGAGCAGCGCCCGTAGTGGCATTGATTACAAGTTCCAGATGAATTGTGAACTGCTGGACGGTGGCAACGGCGCCAATGCTGCCACTGTGTTGGAAAGTTGGGAACTGTATGGCTGCTATGTTAAAGACGTAAACTATGGTGATCTAAACTACGGCGAAAGTTCTCCAGCACAGATTGCGCTGAGTATTGCATTTGATAACGCTGTGCAGAAACCCGACGGTAGTGGTATTGGTGCTGCTGTCAACAGAACATTGGGTAGCGTAATCACAGGATAATAACTTCATGAGCTTCGCAGGATCATTGGGCACAGTTCTTCGTGGACTTAATGGCACCAGCGACACGGTCCGGGACTATTCACATGCGTCCCGGACCTTTGTCTCTGACAATTACGCACTTCTACCTAAGACCAAGAGATGGTGGCATGTTCATTTTGAACTAACGCCAGAGGCTCGTGCTCTTTATGAAACCATTCAAGCTGAGACCAATCCTGGCGGAAATCACAGATACAGTGTGGCCACTGACAACACTACACAAGATGTGGGTTTTCTGAGTGTGTTGGCTAAAACTGTGAAACTTCCTGGCATCAAGATGGACACCAAGAAGCATAATCATTACAACAAACAGGTTATTTCCATCAACAAAGTCAATTACGATGACATTAGCATTGATTTCCATGATGATGCGTCGGGCTATACCAGAGCATTTTGGGATGCATATTACCTGTATCATGTGCAGGACAGTCGTTATCGTGATTATGGTAAAATGAGTGGTCAGGGAGTATCGGTTTCTCAAGAATACTGGGGATACGATACACAAAATTCTCCTGATGTTATCAATAGTCTTACACTTTATGGAAATCCAGCACTGGATACGCATCACTATGGATTGGACACAGTGAACGCATCCACTGGTGGTCGTGGGGTAGACGGATACTTGGACAGAGTTAGTCCGTTTTTGAAGTCCATTAAAATATATCACTTTAGTCGTCCTTCGGGAACCGGTGATGAAAAAGAATATCCTCATTATACCGAATATACTTTGGTAAATCCAGTAATTACCAGCTGGGAGCAAGACACACTGGATTACTCCAGTGGAGACCCCGCGGTAAACAGCATGGGAATCAGTTATGAAACGTTATTTTATGCCACTGGTAAATTGGATGAATCAAATTCAGAAATTGCCAGCTGGAGCGACATCAATAAACGTTGGTATGACAAATCAAAATCTCCGCTGCCCAATGCACAACAACGTTTGGTTAACACTGGTATTGATTTAATAACTAATCCAGCAGCAACCGCTCGAAGATTAGCCACCCCGCAGGGCATTTTTAACACAGTGAGGGATGTGGCTACCTGGAAAGGCACATCAGTGCCGGGCATCAACGCCAATTTTACTGGTACTGGCACCGGTTCTAAGATTATCAACGCTGCTGCAAACAGTGCTCAGAGTTACTTTAATGTTTCGCCCAGCAGCATCAATGTGCCCAATGCTGGTGGTGCGGTTACTGCTCTGAGAACTCTGGGCAATAAACTGAAAAAACCCAGCAAATAACTCATAAATATCAGATATGAGAAACAATTATTTTAATAGCCAGGGGCAAATGGGTCCTATTGATGTTTCCATTGAGGCAACTCAATACGACAATCTCAAGAGTTTAGTTCAGACCAGAGTGTCTGATCCTGAGCTTCAGAAAGAATATATTGCAGCTTTTGCCTTGGTGGCAAAAAGTTTGAATCTCACTGTTGCGCAATTTGCTGATCTGATGCGTCAGCAAGGTGACAGTTATGAACAGGATGTTTGGTTAGCAGCCTACCTAAATGAAAATCGTGTGAGCAACGCCAAATTGGGAGTGACTCTTAATTTAAACACACCAATCAGTGTGCTCAGAGAAATCAGAGCTTAATATGCCTAAATTCGCACAGGGTAAATTCATACCCAAGAATCCAGCCAAATACGTGGGCAAAAGAAACCCAATGTTTCGCAGCAGTTGGGAGTTGGTGTTTTGCAACTTCTGTGACAACCATCCCAGTGTGATCAGCTGGGCCAGCGAAGCCATTGCTATTCCCTATATGTGCCCGTTTCGTAAAAAAGTCACACAGTATGTTCCGGATTTTTTCATAACATACCTGGATCGTGATGGTAATCAGCATGTGGAAATTGTGGAAATCAAACCCTACAAAGAAACCGGACAAAAGAAAACTCGCAGTCAGAGAGATGCATTGGTTAGTTTGAGAAACTTGGCTAAATGGGCCGCTGCACAGGCTTATTGTGAAAAGCAGGGATTTAAGTTTCGTGTGCTCACAGAAAATGAATTGTTCAGGATGGGGCAACCACAATGAATACTAATTTAGAAAAGATTTTCAATCTGGAACCGGTTAAGGCAAAAACAGAACCAGAAGATGTTGAGACGCCCAGTACTATGTTAGAAGAATTAACCAAGACAGTGGCTGATATCGACAAGATTAACGAAGCTCTACCCCAGGTGGTGGGATTAGAAGCCAGTGAGCAGGAAATGGATGAACTGGCCAAAATGGCCACAGAGGGCTATCAGAACCTCATGGAACTGGGAATGAACGTGGAAACTCGCCACGCCGCTGAGATATTTGGAGCAGCCAGTAATCTGCTGGGTCATGCTCTGACTGCTAAGAAAAACAAAATTGAGAAAAAGCTCAAAATGATTGAGCTTCAGTTGAAAAAAGCTAGCCTGGATCTGAAAGCCAAAGACAGCAACAATGATGTTAATGTGATTCCTGGGTCAGCCACTGTGATTGATCGTAACTCGTTAATTGCTGAGATACTAAAGAAAAACGTCAATCCAGCTAAATAAATTTTATAGGATACCGTAAATATGAAAAGTTTTTTGCAATATCTAACAGAAAGCAAACAGGATTATAGCTTCCGTGTCGTGTTTGCGGGCAAACCCGAAGCTGGAATTGGAAAAACAATCAAAACAGCTTTGGCTGGGTACAGTGTTAAATCCGTATCAGATGCCAAAAGTCACATGATTGAACGTTCACATCCGTTTTTTCCAGATCTTCAGAACCCAGAAATTTATACCATTGATGTAGTATGTGAATACCCTGCAACTTCTACTCAGATTCGCAAGAGTTTAACTGATCACAGTGTGGACAAAGCCACTGTGGCTGTGGAAAATTTGGCATTTGCTGAGGATATTGCTGCTGAAGCAGAAGCTATCAAAACCAATACTGGTGAAAAACCACTGTTACTAAAAGACTATGAAAAAGTCAAAGTAGATCATCCGTATGGTGATAATTATAACGCCAAGCTGGTCAAGAACAGCGTAACCGGTACCGGTCAAGTAAAAATCAAAGGCGGAGCTAAACCAGCAGAAACCACAAATGATTTAAAGGCAGGCACAAAGAGTCCCGTGGGTAGTCATAAACCCAAGCTGCCTTCAGTTAAAGATATCAAACGATAAGGAATAAACATATGGATTTTAAACCATTAATTGAAAAGCTAGCTAAAATGGTTGCAGAGGCAGAAACAGGTAAAATGGGTACTTGTGCAAGTTGCCAGCAAACAAACACCCACCTAAACCCCCCAAGTGATTTCTGCGATGCTTGCATGCAAAAGGCAGCTGAAGAGCAGGGTCAGGACATTGAAGACATGTACGAAGCAGCCATGTGCGAAGACTGCGGCAGTTCACCCTGCGTATGTGAAGGGGTAGGTTTAGAAGAAGAGATCCTGGATGAAGTAACCCCTCCTGGATTTAAAAAAGAACATCCTGGGTTGATGAGCAAGTTGAAGAAAGAATATCCGGGCGAGCCCGGCAAGGCTTATGCCACTGCTTGGAAAATTCAGGGCGAAGAAGACAAAGAAGAAATGGAAGAAGGCAAAGCCAAGCACACCATCGAAGCATATGGTGTCAAAGGAATGGATAGTAAGCAGTGGCGCAAAACGTTCAAAGATGCTGATGATCTCAATCAGTGGTTGGAAAAGAACGATGCAGAAATGCTGGGTATGAGAGAACTTGAAGGAGTCGATGAAGATATCTACGAATCAGAACTGGCTTCGATGAAACGTATGATGGAATGCTGGGGTCCAATGAACGCTCCAGTAAATCAATCCAGCGGCATGAACGTTACAACTAACGTGGATAGCAAAACTGGCACCAAGACTGTGACCATCACTGCTGATGGCGAAGGCGCAGAAGAGTTAATGAAAATCCTCACTATGTCTGGCATCGCTGTTGCGCCAATGCCCACAGTAAGTGTTGAAGAAGAACTAGCCAATCAGCCCAACCCCAAGACACTGGATGCGAAGATTCAGATGGTAGACATGGCTGGTGGGCCCAATGCTCCACACGGTCAATACAACCCACATGCTGCAAGAGATAACAGCATGAGCATGGTGGACGAGTCAGTTGACCAGTTGGCTCAGAATTTGCGTAATAAATTTATGAACGAAAGCAAAGGCGAAAAAACTTTCAAAGTTCAAGTCAGCTATGATGATCCCAGCGGTAAAGGTATTGCTTCAAAAACACATGTAATCAAAAATGTCACTGACGCAAAACATGCCAAGAGTATTGTAAAAGACAAACACTTACCCAAAGTAAAGAATGGCAAAATTGTGCGTGCAACAGAAGTCCAAGACTAACATAAAGGAAAAGCAATGAAAACTTTTGCACAATACCTAACAGAAGCCGAACAACATCAGTATCGACCATCAGTGGGTGATACTGTGGGCTTTGAAATCAACCAGGAACTGCTGATTGAAACCACAGTGGCTGAAGTTTTAGCAGACGGCATTGTTTTGTCTTTGGATTATCGAAGCGTATCTATTATGGAAAATGCTGGACTGATACAGTTAAGCGAAGCAAAACTGTCAAAGACAGACGCAAACTTTACTCCTGATGATATTAAAAACCTGGAAAGCATCACCGACTTACAAGCAATGAAAGATGCTGCTTTTGAATTAATCAGCAAGCCCAGCAAATATCCCATGAAGCCAGAAAAAGTCAGCTGGTTTCGTCAAACATTGGATTCCAAACAGAACGCTGATCAGGTGCTTAAACTGATGTGGGATCTGTATCTAGCAGGCGCTGGGATGTCAGTTATGGGTTCTACCAGCGGTACTAGTCCAAACAGCTACAGAAAAACCTTTGGTGAAGACCGAGAAGTCAGAAAGAGATATCTGGAAATTCTACACAATATTGGTTTTGAGGACACCCCCAAAGGCGAAGAAGCTAGAAAAACCTGGAAAGCTATTACAGGGCAAACACATCCTGCTGCTGAAGAATATGAAACAAAACGCAAAGAACAAGAACGATTTCAAGATCAGATGTCTGGGATTGTGAGATCCAGTGACGGAAAATACAGCGTAGAGAATGTTAAAGAAGACGATGGTGACGTAGTTAAGATATATCACTATCTGGAAGGACCTGGCGTAAAGTCTAACACCACTGTGGATTGGAGTCCTTATGAAAAAATGACAACACAGGATCTGGACCTCTATGTAAAAATGGGTTTCCCCACACGCAAGGATGTTGGATCTATTGCACCTTTGAGCAGTCGTGATCTTAAAAAACTAGCACAAGAACGTGGAATAACAGAAGCTCATGGTTATGAGCCATCTGAAGATCCCAACAGTGCTCCTGAATGTGATTTTTGTTATGGGACCTATAAAGATGTATATAGCGGAGCCGAGTTAGCCAGAGAAAATCCTCAACAAGCAAATTACATCAAATCCCGTATTGAACCCAATGAGCATATTTGCGATAAGTGTGTGGAAAAAGTATTGCCCGAGATTATTTCAGAAGCCAAATATCAGGGACGAGAAGTTAAAATAGGCAAGCCTATGAAAGGCGATGTTAAAAAATTTAAAGTATACATAAAGAATCCCAAAACTGGCAATGTTAAAAAAGTAAACTTTGGCGACAAAAACATGGAAATCAAGCGAGATGATCCCAAGCGTCGTAAGAATTTCCGCGCTCGTCATGGTTGCGGAACCGGTAGAGCCAGCGACAGAACCAAGGCGGCATATTGGAGTTGTCGTATGTGGAGCAGCAAGCCGGTCAGCAAGATTGTAAAAGAAAACGCTGAACTGTTTAAGGGTGAATAATTATGCGAGCCTCGGACTTCCTATCTGAACACATAGTGAAACGAGGCTCTAAATATTGTCTCCTGAGCAAAAAGAGCAACCGTAATCTGGGTTGTTACCCCAGCAGATCTGGTGCAGAAAAACGTGAACGTCAAGTTCAATATTTTAAACATCTGGGCGAGGAGAAGTTCTCATCCGATCAAGTTTACTATCATGGGACCAGTAGAGATTTTGATAAACCCAGTACACGGGGAGCTCAGTATCTAACTCGCATGGGCAACAGAGGTTTGGGATTCTATCTAACTCCAGACCCCGCTGTGGCTGACCGTTATGCACAATCCAGAAGCGCCAGCCGCAGTAAATTCTATGGCGCTCAAAAAGGTGTGGGCCCACACATCAAAACTTATCGTTTGAAACCACACAACACCTTTGATCTAACTCAAACCTATACACCAGAACAAAAACACGAACTGGTGGATCAAGTAATGAACGTTACGGGTCAACCCATGCCCAGGGATGTCAAGAAGTATATGTTCAATGGTAATTCATCCGGAAGTCATGTTCAGCTGTTGCTTAGATATTTTGATAAAGACGTCAACAGTATTTTTCGCAAACTGGGATATGATAGTTTGACTAATCTAACTGGTGATCAACCTGAAATTGTGGTGTTGAATACTGACATACTGGTTCCGCAGTATGCGGAATAAATAGTTGGTACTGGAATAACACAATGAAAATTTTTGAACTATTTGAAGCTAAACGACGAGGTAAGATACATAAAGATCATGATCGGGCGATTCCCAACGCCAAGTTGTTGCCACAGCTGGACCAGGGTTATGGGTTGTATCGTTTTGGGCTTCACATGGCAACCAGTCCAGAAAAACCCAACATACCCAGCCATGGTGCTACCGGAACAACACCATTTTTTATTCCCTACAGTGACGCTGATGAACAGATAATCAAACATGCCTGTAAAGCTGGTGGATTTGGGTCAGTGAAAAATCTCACTCACGGTCGCAGCGCAGAGCCCGAAGACACACACCGAACCAGCCCAGTCAATTCACAAGCTCGCAAAGGCAGAAAAAAATGAGAGCCCGGGATTTTTTACTAGAGGATCAAGACGCTCCGGGGGCACCTAAAGAAATACATCACACTGGTAATTTGATACCCATGCCAGCTGGTACCACCAGAGTGAAAGTAAGTGACGTTTACGATTGGTACAAAGTGGGTCAGGCCATCAGCAATCTAAAAAATGTCAAACGCAAAGATTTTGGGCAGGGCCCACCACAAACTGTGATTGTGTTTGGTAGCGAAGAGGAAGAGCACAAGCTAGTACCATTGTTACAGAAGCTGGGCCTGGAACTCACTGACGTTGATGAACCCCTGATAGAGACTGAGGCGTACCTAGCCAGCGACGTACTTCAGGTACTCAAAGAAAAATGGAGCAAACGATACAAACGGAGTATCGATTGCTCCAGTCCCAAAGGTTTTAGTCAACGAGCTCATTGTGCAGCCAGAAGAAAACGTGCCAAAGGCGGCAAAACAAAGAGCAAGCCGGTTTAGTGATTTCTCATCTGAACTTTTTTCGCTGTCTTGCCACCCAGTGTCAGATAGGGTAACCAACTGTGATGACTAACTTGAATGGGCAATTCCAATCGTTTTGCAGCCAGAGCATAATAATCAGGCTTATAGGGTTGATTGTTTGGACGCCATTTTTTGTGACCCTTTTTCAAATTGCAATCACGACAGCTGGTCACACAGTTTTCCCAGGTGGTTTTACCACCTTCACAACGTGGAGTCACGTGGTCAATGCTGAGATCTTTTGCAGTAAAAATTTCACCACAGTATTGGCAAGTGAATAAATCACGCACATACATCAGATGACGACTGTATCTCACACGACCTTTGCGAAAATTGAAATGGTCAGTGGTTACAGCCACACTGGGTAGCTGAAGTTTTAGTCTGGGGCTGTTAATCCAGCGATCTTCATACATATGCACTGGCTTGATTTTGTCCAAGCACATGAGTCTGATGCAAGTTTGCCAGTCCACTACACTGAGTGGTAGAAAATCAGCTGGTTGATAATCGGGGGTTAGAATTAAAGTGTCGCTCATACGAATCACCACATGTATTTAGTTTAGCAAAATTTGGTAAAGAAGTAAATAATAATATGGCGAAAACCGATGTTAACCTAATCAAAAAACCCTATAAGATGCAAAATTGGGATGAGCATCAGATTGCTGAATTGGTGAAATGCATGGACCCAGAAACCGGACCCATGCATTTCATGAGCAATTATTTTTTCATTCAGCATCCCACCCGGGGTAAAACGCAATATCAACCCTATGATTATCAGCTTCGTTTGCTGCATACCTATCATAACTATAGGTTTTCAATTGCTCTACTGCCCAGACAGACAGGAAAATCAACCACAGCGGCTGGTTATTTGCTGTGGTATGCTATGTTTGTACCAGACAGTACTATTCTGATAGCTGCTCACAAATATCTGGGCGCTCAGGAAATCATGCAAAGAATTCGGTATGCTTATGAATCCACGCCGGATTTTATTCGCGCTGGTGTGGTAAACTATAACAAAGGCAGTATAGAATTTGAAAACGGTTCCAGAATAGTAGCACAGACCACCACTGAAACAACTGGGCGTGGTATGAGTATCACGTGTCTTAGTACAAAAAATACAATAGTAACTGTAAGAGATAAAATAACTGGAGAAATTTCACAAAAAACTATAAGCGAACTCATCCAACAAAGGTAGAAAGAAAAATTACATGCTCGAAGTCAACAGGAATCCGGAAAAAATTAGGAAAACTGTTGAAAAAAATCGAGGATCAAAACGATCAACTGATACTAAAAAACTAATGTCGGAACGTGCAAAAGGCAGAACTCCTGCAAACAAAGGCTGTTACTATGTGCATAATCCGCAAACTGGTGAAAAAAATTGCTCCAAAAAGGTCAAGAAATTCCAGAAGGGTATATAAGAGGATATGGAAGTAGAAAATACAAGATTTGAAGTTTTAACTACTGATGGTTTTAAGGATTTTTCCGGCATCACACTCTGGGAAAAAGAAACATACCGATTACAGTTGGAAAACACATGGGTGGAATGTACCAGTGATCATATGTTTTTCTCCAGAGATCGTAATGATTGGATACAGTATCAGGATATTGTGATAGGCGAGCAGATCCAAACATGTAATGGTTTTGAGAAATGTATTTCTAAAGAATATATTGGCACACAAGAAGTAAGTGATTTGGTGAACGTAGAGGATGTTCACAGTTTTATAGCCAATGACATAAATGCGCACAATTGCTTGTACTTGGACGAATTCGCGTTCGTTAGACCCTCTATTGCCAGAGAGTTTTGGGTTTCTATTTCACCCACGCTGAGCACTGGTGGTAAGGCTCTGATAACCAGCACCCCCAACAGTGATGAGGATCAATTTGCAACTATATGGAAACAGGCTAACCGATGCACCGACGACTGGGGAAATCCCACAGAGCTGGGAATCAATGGATTTCGCGCATTTCGTAGTTATTGGAACGAACATCCGGATCGCGATGAACGCTGGAAAGCTGAGGAACTGGGCAGAATTGGTGAAGAGAGATTTCGACGTGAGCACGATTGTGATTTTGTGATTGCTGATGAATCATTAATCAGCAGTTTGAAATTACGTGAACTAACCAGTTCTGAGATTATTAACAAACAAGGCCAGGTGCGCTGGTATAAGAATCCTGAACCCAATCGTGTATATTTGGTAGCATTGGACCCCAGCTTGGGCACTGGTGGCGATCAATCTGCCATTGAAGTCTTTGAAGTTCCCACTATGATTCAGGTTGCTGAATGGCAAAACAATCGAACTCCAATACAAAAACAGATCGGAGTACTCAAAGAAATAGTAAAGACATGTAGCGATGTGGTGGGTGTTAATAACGTATATTACAGCGTGGAAAACAACACACTGGGCGAAGCAGCTCTGGTTTCCATTAGTGAAATTGGTGAAGAAAATATCCCAGGAGTTTTTCTAAGTGAACCAGCTCGTGCAGGGCAAACTCGCAGATACCGCAAAGGTTTTACGACAACCAATAAGACCAAAATTGCTGCTTGTGCCAAATTAAAAAATCTAGTGGAAACTGACCGTATTCGTATCCATAGCTCAAATTTGATAAGTGAACTGAAGAGTTTTATATCACATGGTGCTAGTTTTGCAGCCAAATATGGAGAAACTGATGATTTGGTGCTGGCATTGTTGTTGATTATAAGAATGAGTCAGATACTGAAAAATTATCATCCAGAACTGGAACAACAAATTACAGATAGAGATGATAATTTCATTGAACCCATGCCATTTATCGCCATGTTCTAATAAATAATTATATGCCTACTGAGAAGACAAATTACAGTGAAGAATTATATGAATGGTTGAAATCCAAGTTCCACCCGGTTCAGACGCTGAATGCTGATGGTGAGGATAGTAGTGATTTTGATAAAGTTGTGAGTTTTATCTTTGAATTCACAGACAAAAACAAATCACTGGAGAATATTAAAGTAAGTCTTACTGATGACGATCGAAAACTAAACACTAATACTGTGAGTAAAGTCACAGTGGAATATGATCAGGATCTAGCAAATGAAATGACTCCCGATTTCCAGGAGTTTCTGTCAGATATTAAAGAATGGGCTCGGGCCAGAATGCTGGGTTTTCAAGTAACCAATATAGAAGCAGAACCTGGTAAAAGATCTGTGAATGAAAGCAAATTCAGCCAGATGACTGGCACAGTAAAAACCAGCGTACAAACGCTGGAAGACGTAAAAATCATCATAAAGCACAGTGACATCATCAATGACGATGTTCGTGGTGCAAGAACCAGAAAAATACACAGAATCTATGTGGAAAACGCCAAAGGGGAACGGTTCCTGATGTCGTTTACTAGTCCTCGTGGTGCTCGCGCCATGGCAAGACATGTGGTGAATGGCGGAAATCCCTACGACAAAGTGGGATCAGCAATCAGTGAAACTGTGGCAGAAGCCATTGCTTTGAGCAAGTTTGTTCGTCGCACCAGAAACCATCAGTTTGAAGATTCCACTGCGGTGGGTATGATTGAGAGCGCAAAAGCACGCTTGGCTGAAGTCAAAAGAGTGCTTAATGGACTAAGTGGCGTTAAAGGATATGCTCGATATTCATCAGGATTGGCTGAACAAACCGAGATTGAATTTAACGAACAGGTGAAAGATCACTTTGTTCAAAACAGATACGACGAACAACTGGACAACAGTTTACCCTATGTATGGAGAGCATATCAGATGAGCAATCTAAGAGAATTTGATGAATTTGCCCAGTGGGCCGACGGTGTGGTTAACGAAGAAGCTCCGGAAGATCCCAAAGTGGCTTCAGTAAAACAGCTGATGGGGATCAAACCCAAGCCTGAGGCACAGAAAGGGATCCAGGTTCAAAAAACCGCCAAGGGTACCATGGGCATCACTGTTCCCAAAGATGACCCTGAAGCTACCAAACAGGCTGCTAAGTTTTTTGGGGCAGGTGGTGCGGCCAAACTACCCCCAGGCACCAGTATCACTGTTGACGAAGGAACCATGCAAAAGTTTGAAGTCGTGTTTGAAAAGTCTGGACGTCAGGTCACCAAAACTATTAAGGCAGTGAATCAGGGTAGTGCAGAAATTCAAGCCTATCACATGGCAGACGCCACGGGTAGCAAGGTGGTGAGCGATGTTAAACCAGTGTCGGAAGCGTTGGGTGGTGATGAAGCTGATGATATAATTGCCGATACCAGAAAAAAAGACATAACAGAAACCATTGATGCAGATACTGCTCGAGAAATTTTAGATCGTCATGAGAGTGGAGAATACATGGGTGATCTTGTTAATGAGTTCCCCAATTTGCAACAGATAGTGGACGATGTTGTGGTGGACCATCATTTACATCCAGATGATGATCATGAAAAAATTGAGTATGAGGTGATGAAAACTCTGGCAGACATTGCCTCGCAGAATAATTCTGGTACACTGCGTGAAGAGAATAGTTTCCGTGAAGGAGAACTGGTAAAAATCAATTATGGAAAATTCAATGGCACTGTGGGAAAAATCAGTGAGTTCTCTCCCAGCGGCACGCATGTTGGGGTTAAGGACCAGGATGGTAAGTTTTTGGGATATTACAGCACATCGGATTTGAGCCCAGCTGATGATTATAACGATGAGGATGATAGTGAATTCACTGAGTCTAGTCTGGACCCAGTGGGAAAAGAAGATGACGACATCAACAATGATGGCAAGGTTGATAGCACTGATGACTATTTGAAGAATCGCAGAAAGGCCATTAGCAAGAACATTGACGAAGATCTAAACAGATTGGTTCATCTCAGTGGTTTAAAGAAGTAACTGGTTAACAACTATATCAAAGGCTCAGGATCAACCCTGAGCCTTTTCTGATCTTTATATGCAAATATTACCATTTTGTTTGAACTGTATAAATAAATTTGTTACACTACTAAAGTAGAGTAACATTGAGACCAACTCATTAATACTCATTATGGAACTTATTAAGGAAAAAACATTATGGCAACATTAGCAGAAATTCGTGCTCGTCTCCAAGCCCAGGAGAATAAAGGACAGGGCAACACTGGTGGAGGAGACAGAGTCATTTACCCCCACTGGAATATAGAAGAAGGGCAGAGCTGTTTGCTTCGCTTTCTTCCTGACGCAGACCCCAAGAACACTTTCTTTTGGGTTGAACGTGCAATGATTAAATTGCCTTTTCCGGCTGTAAAAGGCAGTGCAGATAAGAAGCCGGTTCAGATTCAGGTTCCCTGTATGGAAACTTGGGGTGAAACTTGCCCAGTTCTCACTGAAGTTCGTCCCTGGTTCAAAGACAAGAGTCTGGAGGAACAGGGCCGTCGTTACTGGAAAAAGCGTAGTTATCTGATGCAGGGTTTTGTTCGTGAGAATCCCATTGATCGTGATGAAACGCCAGAAAATCCCATTCGACGTTTTGTGATCAGCCCGCAGCTTTATACTCTGATCAAGGCTGCGTTATTGGATCCTGAACTGGAAGAAATGCCCACTCATTATGAACGTGGTTTGGATTTCCGAATCGTCAAGACCAGCAAGGGCGGATACGCTGACTATAGCACCAGCAAGTGGAGCCGCAAGGAAACTCCTCTCACTGGCGTTGAGATGGCTGCTATTGAAAAGCATGGTTTGTTTAATCTGGCCGATAGCTTGCCCAAGAAGCCCACTGCTGTTGAACTCAAGGTGATTCAGGAAATGTTTGAGGCCAGCGTGGATGGCCAGATGTATGACCTGGAACGCTGGGGCCAGTATTACAAGCCTTATGGCTTGAGCAATGGGGATGACGAGACCGCAACTTCTGTTGCTACCTCGACCACAAAACCTGCTCCAGCAGCTGAGCCTGTGACTGAATCCAAGCAGAATCCTCCTTGGGAAAATTCAGATCCAGCTGAAGCAACTGCGCCAGTGGCAGCACCCAAAGTTAGTGCTCAGGCCAATGACATTCTGGCAATGATTCGCAATCGTCAGAAGAATTCCTAAATGTACTTTCAGTGCGGTGAGTAAAACCTCACCGCACTGATTTTTATCTATATATATATACAGGTGAGATAATATATGGCAACACGTCCGTTTGATTTATCACGTTTTAGAAAAGAACTAACCAAGAGCATTGATGGTCTTGGTATTGGATTTAATGACCCCACTGACTGGATCAGCACTGGAAACTGGGCACTTAATTATTTGATCAGTGGAGATTTTAATCGTGGCATACCGTTGGGTAAAGTCACAGTATTTGCGGGAGAATCAGGCGCTGGCAAGAGTTATATTTGTTCTGGTAATGTGATTCGAAATGCACAAGCTCAGGGCATTTTTGTGGTGCTGGTTGACAGCGAAAATGCACTAGACCAGAGCTGGCTGGAAGCATTGGGTGTGGATACTGGTGAGGATAAGCTGCTCAAGCTCAACATCGCAATGATCGACGACGTGGCTAAAACCATTAGCACGTTTATGAAAGACTACAAGAGCATGTCAGCCAGTGAAGACAAACCCAGAGTATTGTTTGTTATTGACAGCTTGGGTATGTTACTAACTGCCACTGACGTTGATCAGTTTGATAAGGGTGAAATGAAGGGTGACATGGGTCGCAAACCCAAAGCTCTTACTGCATTGGTGCGTAACTGCGTTAACATGTTCGGTAGCCACAACGTGGGACTACTGGCCACAAATCACACCTACGCCAGTCAGGACATGTTTGACCCTGATGACAAGATCAGCGGTGGACAGGGATTTATCTACGCTAGTTCCATTGTGGTGGCTATGCGCAAACTCAAACTCAAAGAGGACGAGGACGGAGTTAAAACCACAGACGTACTGGGCATCAGAGCAGCTTGCAAAGTAATGAAGACTCGTTATAACAAGCCTTTTGAAACAGTACAGATCAAGATTCCCTACAGCACTGGTATGAGTTTGCACAGTGGTATGACAGATCTTCTGGAAAGAAAAGGACTGTTAACCAAGGACGGTAATCGCTTGCTTTACAAGTTTTCCAACGGCGAGGAAACTCGTGCGTTTCGGAAGGTTTACGAAACCAATGATAACAACATCTGGGAAAACATTGTCCAAGATCTGGTGCAAAATCCAGACAAGTTGAGACAAAATCGCTTAACGGAAGGAGACAAGGCTGATGCAGAGTGATCACGCAGAGTTGGCTGCAGAACTATGGAGAAACTTACTGGATTATATCCCGGCACGTGACAGGTCAGATGCGGCTGAACAAATGATTATTGCCTGCCGCCGTTTGGAATTTACAGACGACGATCTGGAAAGTTTAGCTGATTATGATCGTTATCTAGCCGAAGCAGTGGCACTGGAAGCTGAAGAACAGGAAGAACTGGATGATGACCTGGATTCAGATGACGATTACGAAGACGACAGGTACTGATGTGGTACAGTAAAGTTATTCAGGACATAACGGTGCTGCCAGATTTTCTGGAATTTTACAGATCCGAATTGGCGCAAGCCAAACTGGAGATCGCCATTAAGGGCAATCTGGAAAAACATCTGGCAGCACTGCCAGGAATCACTGAGCATAGATTCAATCAGTTACAGGAGATCGAAGCTGTGCTTAACTACCTTAACATTCAGTTGAGAAAGATTCGCCGCAAGCATTTTCAGAACTACTTGGAAAAGTATGCCAAGGCTTTGAGTAGCCGTGATGCTGAAAAATATGCTGACGGAGAACAAGAAGTTGTTGAGTATGAAGAAATAGTGAATGAAGTGGCGCTGGTTCGTAACCAATATTTGGGAATAATCAAAGCATTAGAATCCAAAAATTGGACACTCAGTAACATAGTGAAATTGAGAGTATCAGGATTAGAAGACGCGAGCATATAACAAAATGAACACAAACAAACAAAACAACAGACCCAAATGCATTCTTTGCGATAAACCGTCGGTGAAAATCAGCACCAACAAAAACACCAAGCACACCACTTGGCGTAAGTATTGCAGCGCCCACCACAATCAGATCACTGCAGCCAAGCATGGTCTAAAAAGCATAGCTCACATCACAGCAATGAGAGCTGGGTTTGGAGATGTCACTAGTCACCGAAACAGCAGTCACCCATCACGAAAGTACCGTAAAGATTATTGTGAAAATCGTGATGGTAGATTGGGATTTGTTTGCACTTATAACACAAGTCTTCCTCCCATTAGAGGAATCGAGTACCATGGGTTCCTGGATGTGGATCACATCAACGGGAATCCAGATGACAATAGACCAGAAAATTTGCAAACTCTGTGCAAATGTTGCCATGCGTATAAAACCTTGCTCAATAATGATTCTGTGACTCCGGGTAGAAAAACCATCAAGAACTTTAAAATGAACAATCCAAATTTTCGAACTTCATTTAAGGTTGACATTTTTGTAAACGAAGTGTATCCTTAAATAAAGGAACACACAGGATGAAATCAAATTTTTTCTGGATCGGTTATTGTGAGACCAGCTGTAGGATTTGGGGTGTGATACCGCTAGAACGGTCTCCAGTGAACAAAGAGATGTTTATGGTAGAAAATAAACGAGGGGCCATCCAATGGAAATCTCACTACATGATTACCCGCTACGCAACCATCTCGGGCAAAGTCAGTAAAAAGCTAGAGATCAAGTTCCACGACCAGTCAGATATCATTGATGCAGTTTGCCGTCGAACTAGCAAAGGCTACATGCCTGTTGACCTTCGTAAGCTACACAATGTCCATTTTTTCTTTCCAAATTTTAAAAAGAATCTAAAAGAAGCTGCTGCTTTAGCCCTCAACAAAGGATAAAACACAATGAAATTGGATTACGCTTGGATTGGTTGGTGCAAAGAAGGCACCAGCGATAAAGTTTGGGTTTTGCTGGTGCTGGAACGTAATCGCTGGAATGGCATCACACGTTACGCTACAATCTGGGGCCGGCGCGGCAGTCGTTTGCAAAGCAAGATCTTTGAAGACTGGAACTGCCAGCGAGCCATCGACGCAAAGTTCCGCAAAGGATACAAACCAATTGACAAGCAACAGTTGGACACTGTGTATCCTGAGTTTGAACAGGATTTGGAAAAGGCTGCATTTTGGGCCATGCTCAAAGGATAATCATGCACATTAATGACACAGTAATGGTCTGCACTGAGCCCAACCCAAAGTACACAAAAATTTGGGCATTGCAAGCTCTGAGAAATTACACCTATCGAATTTATTGGGGTATACTCGATAAATCGATTGATTCCACTGTGGTACATGTGTTTCGGTCCGGCGACCGTTACAAGCTCAGGCAGAAGTTGAATAATAAACATCAAAATGGATACATAGAGATTGATAGATTGCACCCTCTGTTTCAACCAGTCACTACTCAGTTGGATCAACACGATTTTTGGCTGAAACTAACCGATAGCTATTGAGTTAAGAAATGAATAACCCACTGCCAAATTTACATCGACTGTGCAACGCTCAGACCGAATTTGAAAGCACCCATCCCCATCAGTCTACAGATATGAATAAATTTCAGGAATGGCTGGCAGAAACATGGGGGTTAGAATACATCCCCAAAAATAATTTTATAGATTGTGACTGGGAGTTTAACATCTTAGATGAAGCCAAATACACTTTCTTTTTACTAAGGTATTCAGACACATGGAAAAAAGTACACGAATAAATTTCAAATCCAATCTAATGGACACCACAAACATGGTCCGCTGGTGTGTCCAAAATTTTGGGCCACCAGGCTTGGGTCGTTGGAGAATTAACACTGACGAATTTGTTTTTGTTTTTTGGAATCCTGAGCAGGCAACTTTGTTTGCGCTAAGGTGGGTATAATGAAACGTGAATCCTTACAAAAAAGTGACGATCTTGTTCGACTCTGCTATGCTGAAAAAGAATTTTGCCAAATGCAAAAATGGGACCTTAACCTTTTCCAAGCGTGGTTACAAGCAGTATGGGGTGTAGAATATTTACCAGGTGATTTGTTTGGTGAATTTACTATCAGCATAATTGATGAAGACAAATACATTTTCTTTTTGTTAAAATACCCAGATCAGTACTGAACTGAAAATAGTTGACACACTGCTGATCATTTGCTAGTATATAAACATGGACGAAGATCAATACAGCGAAGATTTACACCGTTTATGTTATGCTCAACGAGAGTTCGAAAAAATCAATCCAGTCTGGAATCTAGATCAATTTCAGCAGTGGCTCAATGACAATTGGGGTGTCCATTGGTTGGAACAAGCTGAGTTTCCGGGCCCATATATCCAGGTATTGGATCAGGACAAATATATCTTTTTTGTACTAAAATTCCCCTCGCACTATACAGACGAACTTGATTGATTTTGATCAGCTGACCTGCTACAATAGAAACATGAGCAAAAAAGAGTTTGAACAACTCGAAAAAATTGAAACGCTGTTGGCGGACTTTTTGAATCGTGCGGGTGACCCAGATGAGCAGCTGATTTCTGACGCTTTGGACCAAGTGATTCAACTGGTAGAGTCAACCCGTTCACAACAAAAAGAGCTTGAATCTCGCTTGCAATTGCTAAATGAAGCACGTTGGGCGGCTAACCCGGATCGCATGGGTGGTCAGTTTACGGCTGACGAAATCCTCAATAGCAGCCAATGGCGCTAGGTTGTTGAAAACAAACAACTTAAAATTTTTGCATTTTGGTTGACGACAAGCTAACCGCTTGCTAGACTAAAAGAGTAGTAGAAAACACAACACAAAAGGACACACAGAGCACACAATGAAGAACAAGATTCAAGTTCGGGTTATTGACGGCGACTACAAGGGTGAACAGGTTCACAATTCCGTTTTTACCATGTTTGAAGATTGCCGCCAAGAAGGTGGTTACATTGTGGTTAATGGCACTCGTTGGAATCGTGGCAAGGTCCGCGTTCGCGTCAACAACATGGAAATCCTGAACCCAGGAGTTGCGTCTTCGGTTTGCGCTGATGAAACTGCTGCTCCGGTAATTGAAGAGACGGACGAGGAAATCCTGACCCGTTTGAAGGACCGATTTGAAATCCTGGATGAGATGAGCCGTGCAGCTATTGGTGGTGACATTCGGGCGCTGATTGTGCAGGGCCCTCCTGGAGTTGGCAAGAGCCATGGTGTTACTTCTGAACTGGAGAAAGCCAACTTGTTCACTGAAATTGCTGGTCTTCCTCCCAAGTACGAAGTGGTCAAAGGTTTCATGACTCCGATTTCCTTGTACTGCAAACTGTACACCCACAGTGACCCGGGTCATGTGCTGGTTTTTGATGACTGTGATAGCATCCTGGAAGACGAAGAGAGCCTGAATGTGCTCAAAGCGGCGCTGGACAGCGGCAAGAGCCGTCGGGTGTATTGGGGTTCGGACAGCAAGATGCTGCAACGTGAGGGCGTTCCCAACAGCTTCGACTTCAAAGGCACTGTGATTTTCATCACCAACCAGAAGCTGGACAGTCAGCGCAACTCCAAGCGCACCGCGCACTTGAGCGCCCTGCAGAGCCGCTGCCACTTCCTGGACCTCAAGATGAACAGTGTTCGTGAGTGCCTGATCTGGATCCGCCACGTGATCACCAGCGGCAAGATGCTGGAACAGTACGGGCTGAACGAGAAGAAGGCCAACGAAGTTGTGGACTTCATGTACGAGAATCAGGACCGGTTGCGTGAACTGAGCTTGCGCATGGCGATCAAGATTGCGGACCTGGCCAAGATCAGCAGCCGGTGGCAGATGCTGGCCCGCGAGACCTGCATGCGGTAAGCAGGCTCTGATAGGAGCGGATGGAAGTGATGGGCTAGGGTTTTAACCCTAGCCCATTTTTTATAAATACTTGCATGGACCAGAATCTCAGATTGGGTTTGGCGTTTAGCCAAACAGGAGAACCAGTGATAGTGATAGGGCACGGTGAAAATTTTGCCGTGTGGAATCAAAACCAAGTACTGTTGATCTATGATGCTGACCAGGGAGATGTGGTGGGACCTTTAAGTGCCGGTTCAGTTTGGGACGCTATACTCCTTTTTTCCAACTGGAACTCTTGCAATATAGACGAAAAACTGCTACAATAAATTATGCTTAAACCTACTCTTTTTATCACAGTTTCTTTTTTAGTGGTGATGGGAACCGCACTCAGAGTCACTGGCTCAAATCAAAATTCTGAACCCAAAGGGTATCAGCTCGCCAGTTGCTTCAAGTGCCATGATGGGTTCAAGGACCCAGCCGTGCTGGCCACCAAGCAGGCCGAAGCAATCAGCCGAGTTCAGTCTGGCAAGATGCCCCCAGGAGTTACTTTGACTGAAGCTGAAAAATCCAGTCTAATCAAACAAATACAACAGTCTTCTCGTTAATCATGCTACACATTACTGGATTCAAAGATGACGTAGTTACTATGGAGAAGACGGTGGATTTGCTGTTGAACACCCACTTCACAACAACCATTAAAAAATATCAGATTCCGATGCTCAGTATCTCTGATCAGAAGATCCTTGCGGATATAAAGTCACGCAGTTGGGGGAACTATGAATACCCTCCGCTGACCCGCAAACAACAGATACTGGTACAGAAGATTGTGAGCAAATATCTACTCTTGCTCAAAGCTCTAAATTGGCCAGTAGAGGAGTTGATTCAGCCCATCTGGGCCAAACCTCCTAGACCAGAAGTGCCGTCGACCAGGAGCATAGAATATGATACTGAGAAAAATCAGTTTCAGATTCGGCAGCCCTATTCGAAGCCTGTTGTGAATTTCCTGTATGCAGTAAAGGATAGAGCGGATTTTTTTCCAACTCTGGAATACGATAGAGAGTCTAATCATTGGACTCTGTCTCCTGGTGAACAGTCCGTCGCTTTGATGAAGCATCTAAACAAACGGTCAGATTATCATCTGGATGAATACACCATGAGTCTTCTGCGTGGGGCGCAGGTATACAAAGTGCCCACTGTGGTTTATCTAAACGGCGAATGGGTGTTTGAAAATATGACTAGCTCTTTGCAGGAACTATGTTCACAGCTAGTGCAAGCCGAAGATTCCCTGGTGGCCCAGGCATTTGGGTTGAGTTCACTGGGATTGACTTTTGGAAACTCAGCTAAATCCGTGTTGAGAACTTGGCTTGGTAATGATGAAATTCAGATACTGTTTGACCATGCTCCCAAATTGGACCTAACGCAGGTGGATAGTTTGGCCAACCTGATCAAAGCAGTGGATCGCTGGCCAGTTGTTTCGATATCACACCGTTGGACGGGTAAATATCTTCAGTTCTGCAAAACACTGGAAGCACAGGTTGGACATGACATAGTACACACGAAAAATATACAAAAGGTTCCTGAGAACCCCGCTTGGATATTGGTGAATCTCAGTAGTCAGTATAATTCCATCGGAGAACATCACTTGAAATTATACGAACTAACCAATCAAAAAAAGCCCGTAAGACTAATACTAGTAAAAGACTAATCACAACATATGAAATGTATCATAAAAATCAGCGATGAAGTGAATGTGAAGTTTGAGGGTCTGGAATTAGACATCAGAAAAAAACTCACTGCGCGGTTTAAAAAAGATATTCCACATGCCAGGTACTTGCCAGCGGTTCGCTTGGGACGATGGGATGGAAAAAAAGCGTTCTTCAATCTGGGAGGGACTAGCTATCTGAATCTGCTGGACCAGATTTTACCCATGATTGAGCAAGCTGGTTATGATATTGAGCTTGATGATCAGCGTCAGTATCAAACTCACTTCGAGTTTGAACCAGTGGAAGCTGATTCATTTGCAAGTGCTGTTTGGCCTCAAGGACATCCAGCAGCAGGACAACCAATCACAATCAGGGAACATCAGCAAAAGGTTATTAACCAATTTTTAGGTAATCCACAGAGCTTGCAAGAGGTCGCCACAGGCGCAGGTAAGACACTGATCACAGCAGCTCTGAGTCAGAGATGTGAATCATACGGGCGTACAATTGTGATTGTGCCCAACAAGAGCCTGGTGGTGCAAACAGAAAGAGATTATCAGTTGTTGGGGCTGGATGTGGGAGTATGGTTTGGTGATCGAAAAGAATTTGGCCATGCTCACACAATCTGCACTTGGCAGAGCCTGAACAATCTGATGAAAAACGCTCGAAATCAGATTGGTGCTGAAGCATCCGGCTTAATGACCATACAGGATTTTATTCAGGGTGTTGTGGCAGTCATAGTGGACGAATGTCACCAAGCCAAAGCTGAGGCGTTAACTGAATTGCTCACAGGGCCACTGTCCAGGATTCCTATTCGTTGGGGTCTCACTGGGACCATTCCCAAAGACGAATATGAGTGGTTCAGCTTGCTAGTAGCAGTGGGTCCAGTGATCAGCCGGTTAGCCGCGGTGGAACTTCAGGAAAAGGGAATACTGAGTCAGTGCCATGTGAATATTCGACAACTAGTGGATCACGGTGAGTATCGTGATTACCAGAGCGAACTCAAGTATCTTGTGGATAATGCTGATCGCATGGCACATATTTCCAAGATGATTGCTGACATAGCACAAAGCGGCAACACCCTGGTATTAGTGGACAGACTCAGTGCAGGCAATCACATTTGTGCCACATTGCCTGATGCAGTGTTTATCAGCGGCAAAGACAAACTGAAAGATCGCAAAGCACAGTACGATCAGATGGCAGTCAGTGACAACAAAATCACAGTGGCTACATACGGTGTCGCAGCAGTAGGTATTGACATCCCACGGTTGTTTAATGTGGTGCTGATTGAACCCGGCAAGAGTTTTGTGCGAACCATCCAGAGTATTGGCAGAGGACTCAGAAAAGCTCAGGACAAAGACATGGTGCAGATCTGGGACATTACCAGCACAATGAAGTTTAGCAAACGGCATCTGACCAAGCGTAAATCCTTTTATTCTGAAGCTGAGTATCCGTTTACTATCGAAAAAGTGGACTGGCAACGATGATGTGGAAAATATTATCTGAAGAAGCTAAAAGAAAGAAGAAAATTCTGCAATATGAACAAAAGCGACAGTGGCACAAGTGGTGGGTGTGGCATCCAGTTAGCATAAAGAAAACTGAGGACTATGAACAGTGGGTTTGGTTTGAACCAGTTTATAGAAGAGCAAATGACCATTTCCCTTGGAGAACCTTTTGTAAATATAGGTGGGAATACACCACTGACTTTGAATTACTAAAACAGATTTACTGAGATAACAAAATGCGTTGGAACATAGAAACCAAAGAAGAGTATATTGCAAGACTGAGCAATTGGCACCGCTGGCTGGCTTGGCGTCCTGTCCGAATAGTGAACAGCGAAACCAAACGCACACAACGGGTGTGGCTGGAAACAGTTTGGCGACGAGGTAGTCTGGGCGAACCAGACAGAGACGGCGTCCAATGGTGGAGTTGGACTTATCTGTCAGACCCTGCTGATTTTGAACTACTAAAAATGATAGGAAACGAAAAGGAATTTTAGTCTTACTAGAGTTTGTGTTATACTATAAGAAACAATTATGAGAATTCTTACTAACGAAAATCTCAGCTATGATATCAACGATCTACCCGACGAGGTAGATGATCTTAGATTCTGTGTGTTTGATAATAGCGATCCATCCGAGGCTGACTACTACTTTACTCCGCTGATTTTTCTGGAGAGTTTTGTTACTCCAGCACTGGTGCTCAAGATTGGTCAGCATCAGTTGACTATGCCCTTGGATTGGCAGATGCTGATTGGGGAACCCGACCATGGTGATCTGGAAGTGGTGCCCTTAACCAGTATCAATGACCGAGGGTTTAAAGCCTTCACATTCAATCCACTCAGCAGCTTTCGACCAGAATTCTCTCCAGTGGAAATTGTGGACGTGTTCACTGATAACCGTTGGTATTTTCCCAAGCTCAAGAACGGACAGCTTTTGTGTGTGCCACTGACTCGTGGCGTAAAGCCTCCGTGTGTTTACTTTGTCAAAGACATCAGTCGTAATTGTGAAATTATCAGATACTCCAAGGCTTGGTGATCGAATGGGGTATACGAGATTCACAACCACTGGCTTTATACTGAATATAATAGATCAAAAAAATTCTCGTGAACCCTGGGTCAGATGGTTTTGTTGGTACCCCAAAAAAATCAACGGTCGATGGATTTTTTTGAAATTTGTTTACAGAAAGAAGCACTGGTTCAAAGCATTTGATCTTCGTGCATGTGAGTGGAAATATGCCGCTACTGCCTTTGACCTGTTGCGTGAGATCTAGTACAATGACAATATGTACTAGATATATTTAATCTTATAAAGAGGTATACCAATGAGCAAGCTGGATCTAAACACTGAGTTAGCAGCACTGGATCACAAAGAAAGAAAATTTTATCAGAGCCTGGATGATCAGGAACGCAAGAAATTCAGTACCTACCTGATGCTGAGGTACTCTGCCAGTGTGAGCGGGCATCCAGATCTTCAAGCATACTATCTGATGGCCACTAACGAAAACGTTAACAAACATTTCTTTGATCTTAGCAAACACCCTGAGTTACAGTGGTTATCCTGTACCACAGTGAGTCCTGGCATGGGCACACAACGACATTATTGGCACAATACTAAAAAAGATAGCAAGAATACCGATGCCTACCAGAAAAAACTCACAAAGATGGTTCGAGAAAAGAAACCCAACCTCAGCGACGAAGAGATTGATCTCTGGATCCTGATTAATGGAATCCCAGCCATAGAGCAATGGATCCTGGATCACGGAGATGAGCTGCCCAAAGCATAAAGTATGGCATACCTTTGTGAACATTGCAGTAAACATTTTGCTCGAGAAAGCACACTCACATCACATTTGTGTGAACCCAAACGACGCTGGCAGGACAGAAACACAGTAAGCGTGCAACTGGCTTTGGAAGTCTATCGTCGGTTCTATCAGCATTGCCAACCCAGTCACAAACTCAAAACCTGGGAACAGTTTGCTAACAGCAACTATTATTCAGCATTTGTGAGGTTTTCACAATATATGTTGGACGTTAAATGTGTGAACACCAGTGGTTTTATAAATTATGTGATACAAAAAAACATCAAGCTGGATCAATGGGCCAGTGATCGTGTATACACAGATTTTTTGATACATTGGACTCGCAACGAAGATGCCTGGGATGCTGTGAAACGCAGTATTGAAACTGCATCAGACTGGGCAAATGAAACAAATAGTCATCCGGCTCATTATTTCCTTTATGCCAATCACAGTCGTATTATGGCAGATCTGGATCGCGGCAGAGTCACTGCTTGGTTTGTTCTGGGTACACAATCAGGGCAAACCTGGTTAACAGCATTGAAACCAGAGCAACTGGACTTGATCTATCGCTGGATAGACCCAGAATATTGGGGCAAAAAACTTTTACAGAATTCGGCTACTGCAGAAATACAAAACACACTGGAACAGGCGGGTTTTTAATGAGCGACATCACACCCAAACCCATTGGGTTACTGTATACAAAAAAGGATCCAATCACGCATTTGAGTCGTCGTGATCTGGATCAGATGAATCGGTTGGCTCAAACTGATTTGGGTATGAGAGATCTTTTACTAAAATGTCACATGTACTATATACTGAAGACTGATGCAAAAGAAATTTACTAGCGACATTGATATGGATTTTGCCAATAGGGATCAAGCTCTGGCTCTGATTCAGCATGTTCCAGCCAGCCAGTGGCGAGATGGACAGTTGGTTAAACACAATACTGGGGTGTATGTTACAGAAGCTCCAGTGGATTCAGTACTGGGCATTTGCGGATTAGATTATGAAACCGCAGAAGATCTGGGTTATGTAAAGCTGGATTTTCTAAACGTCAGCGTGTATCAGCAGGTGAAAAATCCTCAACATCTTCAGCAGTTGCTGAATACCGCACCTGATTGGAAAAAGCTAGAAGATCATGATTTTTTCACCCAGGTTGTACACATCGGCAATCACTGGGATCTGTATCGTAAACTCAAAGAGCCACTGGATTCAATAGCTCGAATGTCGATGTTTTTAGCACTGATCAGACCTGCCAAGAGGCATTTGGCCAACAGCAAATGGTCTGAAATCTCAAAAACTATTTGGGACAAGCCCACCGATGGTAGCTATGCGTATAAACGTAGCCATGCCACAAGTTACGCACATCTTGTGGTAGTGCATATGAATTTATTATGTGAACAGAATAGCGTGTGATTTTTTAAAATTATCATAAATAAAATTGAGGAGATTTTATTTATGCCACCACCAAAAGATTACGTTAAGCTAGTTTACCCAAGAAAATGTGAGCAATGTGATTATATAAGCAACAATCCGTCGATGTACCATTATCATAAAAAGACTCATGAAGCCATCCCCGAAGGAACACTTTGTAGTCATGGTTGTGGACAAGCTGCTAAGTTTTGTGGCACAGGTGGAAAATATACATGTTCATCTGTGGCTCAACATTGCCCAACATATATCCTTAATCATTCTCGACGAGTTAAGGAACAATGGGAAAGACCAGAAGCAAGTAAAAGAAAAGAGGAGACCAAACAATCTCTAATTCAGCGGCTTCATAATCAAGAAACAGTTAACAAAATGAAAGCATCTAAAAGAAAGAAAACTAATCTTCTTACTCCCGATCGAGTGAAAAATTATCGACATTACGCTCGCAGAATAAGAGAACAAGCGCAACGTTGGGCTAAAGAGCAAGGATATGAGTTAGGTCAGCAAACTTGGCATGTTGATCATAAGTTAAGTATTATTGATGCTTGGAATTATAAGTTACCAATGGAGATTGTTAATCATCCGGCTAATTTGCAAGTTATTGAAGCTAAAAAAAATTCTTCTAAAGGATGCAAAAGTTCAATTACTTTAGATGAGTTGTTGAGAAGAATTGATGAGAAAGTATGAATCTACTGATTGAACAAGGTCAGTGATTGGGTTTTCTAATCAGTGTAATGCTACGTCTTTTGGTTTTTCTTTGAGCTAGTTCTGCTAAACTCACGGCTGGGCCGTGCATTAAAACCACATCCTTGGTGTTGAAAATCCTCAAGCATGACTTGTAAACTTCCCATTCATGCTTGAGGAAAATATTAATAGGTATAGTTCTGTTGGATTCCCACCACCATTGCTCGCCCAGTTCCAAAAACTGATGGCGAGCATCAGTGTCTTTGATGGAATTCAAATCATAGAAATTTGTCACAAAAGCATCGCGGTTTTGTATGATACCGATGTACTCCTCGTTACCATAACTGATCACGCTGATAAATGGATATTTCTCTGTTAAACGCTGAAAGATATTACTCATGCTTTGGATAAATAAGTGGTATGCAAACACTCAGGTTATATTTATATGATCAAATTCTATCTCTGCAAATATCTCCTGACCAGACATTGATATTGGAGGACAGGACTGTGTTTACAAAGCCCATTGTGATCTACAAAGGTATTAACAATCGCCTAAAAATACTGGTAAAAAATGCTGACCAGAAGGCAGTGAATATCACTGGTTTAACATTTTATGCTGAACTAGTGCGCACTCCCCAGCGGGATTTCGTAAGCAGCTTTAACATCACCAACGTGACTCCTGCCAACGGGGTGGCAGAACTAGAAATTCCAGCCAGTGTGATAAACCCAGTACCAGTGGGATATTATCATTTGCTTGTTAAATACAACAACGGAACTGATGACGTCATGGCCTATGCTGACGATAATTATAGTGTGGCTATTCCAGTAGAGTTAAAATTGGGCTATCGAGTCAGTGGTGACGAATATGAACTGGGTGAAAATCTCGACATGGGTAGCGTGCCTGAACTGGTGGACGAGATCAGAGATTTAGGAGCATTATAATATGGCAAAACGTTTACAATTAAGGGGTGGAACAGCAGCACAAAATAATGCTTTCACAGGTGCAGCCAGAGAACTCACTGTGGATACAAGCAATTGGATGCTGAGAATACACGACGGCACCACAGCGGGCGGAAACCTAGTATCCAACCGTGTAGCAGTGCCTGCAACATCCAAAGGCACAGCAACTGACAGAGTGGGATTTTGGGCGGCCAATTCTCAGTACTTTTATTATTGCATTGCTTCTTATACCAATGGCGTTAATGATATCTGGAAGAGAGTAGCGTTTGATTCAGCCACTTGGTAGAAGTTTGGATAAATAAACACATGCGATTCAAAGATTTTGAAATAGTTATACACGGTGACTTTGAGTCCGGAGACGACGAGCTGGATCTGCGCAGTGCTATCGCTAAAAAGCTGGGCGGTCTCAGCGCAAAAACATCAGATGCCGAAGCTGAAACTGTGCAGAAAATAGAAGATGGTGACGCTCGCTGGGCACCACCATTGCAGCAGCATCTGGATGTGGTTAAACAAAGTCTGGAAAACACCGAAAATGTCAAAGAAAACAGCACACAAATCCTGGATCTGCATGCAGCACGGCAGCATTATGAAAAATATCATGAAAGTCAATCACGTAAAGAATCAGCTATTTTAGAACAACGAAAGTCAATAACGGAACAGATATCATTCTGTGGTCAGTGTGGACATTTAGTACTGGGAAAAGCAATCACTGAAGGATTAGATCGAGGAAAAATACAGAGACTTTGTGAAAAATGGGCAGTGATTGCAAAAAAATACACTGGTGGTATAACGCCTTGTGCGTCAGGAAAATGTCAGCCCTGGAATCATAATCAGTAAACATTGCACTAAATACTGGTTAGGGAAACACCATGGCATTTCGCAAAATCAAAGCAGGTTTGGTTAATGGACCAATCAACCAACACGTTGGTGAGATTGGAAATCTCTTTTTTGATATAGACACTGGCGAACTCAGACTAAGTGACGGAGTCACCCCTGGTGGTATACCAATACTGGGTGGAGGGGGCGGCGGAGCCCTGGTCATCAAAGATGACGGTACCACAGTGGGAACTGCCAGTGTACTAAACTTTGGTAACAACATTACCGTGGATGTTGTAACTGGGACTGCGACAGCCAACGTGGTTCCGGTAAAAATTAGCAACACAGCGCCGGCAGCAGTTGCTGGTGACTTGTGGTATAACCCCACCAATGCACAGCTTGGAATTTACTATAACAGTTTCTGGGTCTCCCTAACCACTGGTGGATCAGGCCCACAGGGCGCTCAGGGTTCACAGGGGCCATCAGGAGCTCAGGGTTCGCAGGGACTAGCAGGCACTCAGGGGAGTCAGGGCAATCAAGGAACCACGGGTGCTCAGGGATCACAAGGGCCGCAGGGATTTTCGGGAGTTCAAGGGTTTCAAGGAAAGCAAGGGTCACAGGGCCTCACTGGAAACCAAGGCAGCAGAGGATATCAGGGATTTCAGGGAATTCAGGGTTCACAGGGATTCACTGGAGTACAGGGTGCTCAAGGACACCAGGGCGACAGAGGTTTTCAAGGTAATACTGGATCCACTGGAGCACAAGGTGCCCAGGGTAACCAGGGCAATCAGGGCAATCAGGGTTTAATTGGTGTGGGCACTCAAGGCCCACAAGGACCCCAGGGTCCTGCAGGTATCGCAGGAAGTATTAATTTCGACGGTGGTAACCCTGGTATTAGTTATGTTGGTGGTCCAGCATTTGACTGCGGTGGTGTCATTTAAATAAATAAAATATCGGAGCAATTTAATGCCATATATTCAGTTTCAGTTTAGAAGAGGAACAGCTAGTGAATGGACTAGTGCGAATCCTACTCTGGCTCCTGGTGAACTGGGATTAGAAACTGATACCCGTAAAGTGAAAATTGGAGACGGGATTAAAGATTGGGCTAATTTAAGTTATGGGATAGGTGGTGAAGATCTTCAATTAATCACCACAGCAGGAAACACCACAAACCGAGCAATTACCATTTCCAATACCACTGTTAGTAGCAACACTGTGAGTGGCGCATTGGTGGTTACTGGTGGCGTGGGCGTGGGCGGCAATCTGAATTTGGGCGGAAATCTGGTCGTCAGTAACAAAATCTTGCCCACTAGCAATGGTTTGATAGACATTGGATCCCCCACTGCTAGATTTGGCACGGTGTATGTTTCTGGAAATTCCATTGACTTGGGTGGTACAGAACTGACAGCCAATGCTGGTAATTTGTTTGTTGACGGAGTTCAATTGGCTAATTCCATCAATGGAAATTTTTCAGTCAGTGTCACGACTCCCACTATCATATCCAGTTCTGCAATGTTGACCGTGGGAAATGTTGCAACAACGCTGGATGAATTTAACATCAATGCCTATACCACAGCAAAATATATCGTGCAAGCAGTAAATGGTTCCGACTACCATAGCATGGAAGCATTTTTAGTAAACGATAAGATCAATGCTTATCTCACAGTGTATGCCAGTGTGAAAAACAATGTCAAATTAATCAATTTAGATGCTGATATTAGTTCAGGAAATGTACGGTTACGGGCAACAGGTATTACTGCTAACAATAGTGTGAAGATATTTTCAACTAAGATCTAATGAAAAATTTAATGGTTTGAATATAAATAAGATTAATCAATAGGAGACGTTCAGTGCCTTTACAAAATTTCACAATAGAATATGGCCTTACGGTAGGTAATGCCAATATCACTGCATCAAGTGGTAATATTCAAACCAGTGGTAACATTACTGCAAATAATATTAGTGTTTCAAATGCAATATCAGTGACCGGTAATGCCAACGTGGGTAATATTGGCGCCACAAATTCAGTCATCACTGCTAACGGAACTTTTGGTAATATTAACTCAGTGAGTGGTATCCTGAATGTGACCGGTAATGCCAACGTGGGCAACATTGGTGCTACGAATTCAGTGGTTACTGCTAACGGAACTTTTGGTAATATTAACTCAGTGAGTGGTATCCTGAATGTGACAGGCAATGCCAACGTGGGTAATATTGGCGCCAACAATGCAGTGTTTACTGGAGCAGTAAGCATCACTGGCAACATCAATGTGGGTAATATTGGTGCTACAAATTCAGTCATCACTGCCAATGCCACTTTTGGCAACATCAACTCAGTGAGCGGTATTTTAAGCGTGAGTGGCAACGCCAATGTGGGTAATATTGGCGCAACCAAAGGTGTTTTTAGTTCTATTGCAGATTCTTCCAGTACTACTACTGGTGCAGTGACCATAGCCGGCGGTTTGGGTGTAGCAGGAAACGCTTACATTGGGGGCAACGTCAATATTGATGGCAACCTGTATGTTACAGGCAACACCACAGTGGTCAACGCCAATGACGTCACCATTGCTGATAAGACATTTATTTTGGCCAACAACGCCAGCACTGGCGCTGCTGCTGACGGTTCAGGTATCATTAGTGGTAATGTTTCTGGAAATGCTCAGGTAGCAAGCCTGTTGTTCAATAATGCCACCACCAGTTGGCAAACCAGTGTTGCTGTCACTCCTGTGGGAAATGCCAGTTTAGACTTGGGCAAAACCAGCAATTACTGGAATAATTTTTACAGTGCCAACATATACGGATCAATTGCTACTGCTGCTCAACCCAATATTACCAGTTTGGGAACACTGACATCTTTATCAGTAACTGGTAATGCCAATGTGGGTAATATTGGTGCCACA